>JACCDK010088746.1_pt1 | contig 18077 bp, 18 predicted proteins | sample 7445871 | NCBI WGS metagenome assembly JACCDK01 (sample SAMN15323436, study PRJNA562643) | freshwater metagenome | isolation source: river surface water | place: USA:Blue River Watershed | collected 2017-08-15
CGTGTCGAAGGACTTGCCCATGTCCCATTGCTGATGGCGCATCTGCACATCGCGCGCGGTCACATCGTTGACGACGGTGTAGCCGAAGACATGCTGCATGGCCTCGGCCTGGGAGATGTTTTTGCCGCCTTTGCCGATCACCACCGCCAGCTCGGCTTCGTAGTCGATCTGCTCGGAGACGGCAGCGCCAGGCAGCTGCACCGCGTCAAACGGGCCGACCACGCACTCAGGCACCTTGGTGAAGACGATCGGCCAGGCCTTGGTGTCGGCATTGCTGTCTTTGAAAACCGAGGCCGACAGCTCCTTGGCGTGCGCGTGGTAATTGCGGCCCACGCACCAGACGTTGCGCCGCGGAACGGGCAGCGGCGCCTGCAGTTGCACCGAAGCCAGCGCCAGCGGGGCACCCGCCAGAGCAGGCCAGGCGCGGCCTTCGACCGCCGCCTCGATCAGGGTCTGGGCCCCGCGCTGCGCCTGCTCCGGCGACAGGGCAAATGGCGTGACCTGCTGGCCGTCCTCCGACACCTGGCCGACCTGGCGTTTGCCATTGTGAACAAAAGTGGCGATCCGCAACGCGTTCTCCTTGTATGCAGGGCGGCTGCACCCTGGCTCGACAGCAACAGACGGGTTGAACTCCACCCGGACGAAGCCATCCTAAGGAAAAACGGGTCGGTGCAAAGACACCAAGAAGACAGGGACAGCCCGGTGCCCGGGCCCCCGCTTCAGTACTGCTTGTAGGGCAGGAACTTGCCTGACAGCACCACATTCACGCGATCGCCCTTGGGGTCGGGCTGGCGCACGATGTCCATGCTGAAGTCGATGGCGCTCATGATGCCGTCGCCGAACTCTTCATGGATCAGCTCCTTGATGGTGGTGCCGTACACGCTGACGATTTCGTACCAACGGTAAATCAGCGGGTCGGTCGGCACCGGGGTCGGCAGCGAGCCCTTGTAAGGCACCACCTGCAGCCACTTGATCTCTTCGGCGCTGAGGCCAAAGATCTTGCCGATCACCTTGGCCTGTTTGGCATCAAACGTCATCTGCCCCAGGCAACCGGCGGTGACCCATTCCTTGGACAGGCCCACCTTCTCGGCGACGTCGCTCCACTTGATGCCCTTGGAGACTTTGGTGGCGATGATTTTTTCGGTGACTTCTAAACGGTTCATGAGAGACCTCTAAAGTGGGATGGATGGAAGAAAAGAAATGCGATCAGTGGGCTTTGGCACGCGAGACCAAAAAGTCGACGATGTGGTTGCGCAGTTCGTAATAGCCCGGCAGGTGGTGCAGCTGGGCCCGGCTGCGCTCGCGCGGCAAGGGGTTGACCACCACTTCCGCCAGACCGCCGGGGACATACTGGCCGCCGGACTCGTTGCCATTGCTCATGAGCAGGATGCGGTCGGACAGCAGGATGGCCTCGTCCACATCGTGGGTGATCATGAACACCGTCTGCTGCGTCTGGCGCACGATGCCCATCAGCTCGTCCTGGATGGTGCCGCGCGTGAGCGCGTCCAGCGCACCAAAGGGCTCGTCGAGCAGCAGCATCTTGGGCGCAATCGCAAAGGCCCGGGCGATGCCCACCCGCTGCTTCATGCCCCCCGAGAGCTGGCTGGGCTTTTTGTCGATGGCGTGCAGCAAGCCCACCATGGCCACGTGCTTTTCCACATGCGCCTGGACCTGTGCGGTTTTCCATTCGGGCCATTTGGACTTGACCGCGAAGGCGATGTTTTGGCGCACCGTGAGCCAGGGCATCAGGGCGTGGCTCTGGAACACCACGCCGCGCTCCAGGCTGGGGCCGGCGATCTCGCGCCCGTCCATGAAGGCGTGCCCTTCGGTGGCGGTGTCCAGTCCAGCCAGCACGTTCAGGATGGTGGTCTTGCCACAGCCCGAGTGGCCAATGATGCAGACAAACTCGCCCTTGTCGAGGGTGAAGGACACGTCCGCAAACACCGGCCTGTCGCTCTGGTAGGCCTTGCCCAGTTTTTCGATCTTGAGGAAACCCGTCATGGCAGCCGCCTGGTGGTTGGAAACAGAGGTCAAGGAAGGCGCCGGCACGATCGGTGCGCGTTCGCTGGCATCACTCCACATAGGTCACCGCCTTTTGCAGCTGGGCAAACGCCAGATCGAGCAGCATGCCGACCAGACCGATCACCAGCACCGCGAAAATCACATTCACCAGCGACAGGTTGTTCCACTCGTTCCACACAAAGTAGCCCACGCCCGTTCCGCCCACCAGCATCTCGGCGGCCACGATCACCAGCCAGGCAATGCCCATGCTGATGCGCATGCCGGTGACGATGGTCGGTGCCGCCGCCGGCAGGATGACGCGAAAAGCCTTGCGCAGCGGCCGCACCTCCAGCGTGCTGGCCACATTGAGCCAGTCGCGCTTGACGGAAGCGACGCCGAAAGCCGTGTTGATCAGCATCGGCCAAACCGAGCAGATGAAGATCACAAAGATGCCGCTCACATCGGAGTCCTTGAGCGTGTAGAGCGCCAGCGGCATCCAGGCCAGCGGGCTGATGGGCTTGAGGACCTGCACAAAAGGATCGAAAGCCTTGCGCATGAGCGGCGACATGCCGATCATGAAGCCCACCGGCAAGGCGACCAGCACCGCCAGGAAAAAGCCCAGACCCACACGTCCAAGGGAGTGCGCCAGCTGGATGCCGATGCCCTTGTCGTTGGGGCCCTTGTCATAGAACGGGTCGGCCAGGTGCGCCACGATGGCCTTGCCCACCTCGATGGGGGGCGGGAAGCCGGTGCTTTTGACCGCCCCCGGGTCCTTGCCCATCATCTTCTGGTACTCGATCTCCTCGGCCGTCATGCCCGCCTTGGCCGCGCCCGCCACCGAGGGCGCGGTCGCGGACAGCTGCCATGCGCCCAAAAAGACCAGCAGCATGAGCAGCGAGACCAGCGCGGCCCGCAGGTTGATGTGGGTGGTTTTCATGCCGTTCACCCCATCTTGCTGATGGCAAAGCTCTTGAGGTACTGCTCCGGCCGGGCCGGGTCAAATTCCTTGCCCATGATCCGGTGCTTGGGGTAAGGCGAGCTGGCAGCAAACTCCTGGCCCAAGGCCTTCATGTGCTTGCGGGCATCGGTGATCAGGAACACCTTTTCGGCGATCTGCCGGTAATCCACATCGCCCTTGATGTAACCCCAGCGCTTCATCTGGGTGAGCATCCACACGGCCATGCTCTGCCAGGGCATGGGGTCGAAGTCGGCGCGGTCGGGGACGTTCTGGACCTTGCCCAGGCCGTCGGCAAATTTGCCGGTGAGCACCTGGCTGAGCACCGTCTCGGGCTGGTTGAGGTACTGCGCCGGGGCGATCACCTTGGCGATCAGTTCACGGTTGCCCGGCTGGCGCGCCATGGCGGCCGCCGTCAGCACCGCGCGGTAGAGCGCCGCGAAGGTGTTGGGGTTGTTCTGGATGAACTCGGTGCTGGTGCCGAAAGCACAGCACGGGTGGCCGTTCCAGAGGTCCTTGGTGAGCAGATGGATGAAGCCCACCTCATCGAACACCGCACGCTGGTTGAAGGGATCGGGGCCCAGAAAGCCATCGATGTTGCCCGAGCGCAGGTTGGCGACCATCTCCGGTGGCGGGACCACCCGGATCTGCACATCGGTGTCGGGGTTCACGCCATGCTCTGCCAGGTAGTAGCGCAACAGGAAGTTATGCATGGAGTAATCGAAGGGCACCGCAAACTTGAAGCCCTTCCAGTTTTTCGGGTCGCGGTTGTCCTTGTGCTTCATGGCCAGCGTGATCGCCTGGCCATTGATGTTCTGGATGGTGGCCACGTTCATGGGGGTGGCGTTGGCGCCCAGGCCCATGCTGATGGCCAGCGGCATCGGCGACAGGAAATGGGTGGCGTCGTATTCCTTGTTGATCATCTTGTCGCGGATCAGGGCCCAGCCCGCCGTCTTGGTGACCTCGACGTTCAGGCCCTGCCTCTGATAGAAGCCCAGCGGGTGCGCCATGATCAGCGGCGTGGCACAGGTGATCGGAATGAAGCCGATCTTGAGGTTGGTTTTTTCCAGTGGTGCCCTGTCCTGCGCCATGGCCTGCAGGCTGGCCACGGGCAGCACACTGGCGATGGCGGCCATGGCGGTCTTCTTACCCACGGCGCGCAGGAACAGGCGGCGCTCCTGGTCTTGCGGGAACAGCGACTTGACCAGGGTGGCTTCGATGAAGGACTGGCTGTAGGCCTCGAAGTCGGCCGTCTCGCTGCGTGCACGCAGCTGTGCCGCCGCCGCATCGGCGGCCACCTCGGCATGGTGGTCGGCGGGCGAATGGTCGCGGCCACAGCTGCACTTGAGCATCAGGGGACGGTCGGCGTTGTATGGATCGAAGAATTCAGACATGGCAACCTCGGTGGTAAAGGATGTCCATGCCTATGCAAGCGGCGGGCCAGATGCGCTGCCAAGCGCGCCCTCCAGGCCAGGCCGCGCGATTTCGCGGGGCCTGCACCGACACGCTGTAGGGCTGGCCCTACAAATCCACCCGAACCAAGGCCACAAAAGCCTCAGACACCGGGTCCTGGGCGACCCGTGCCATGGCTTTGGGCGTACAGGGCCAGCTCCACATCGTTTTTGGTCCCGGTCTTTTCCAGGATGCGTGCACGGTAAGTGCTCACCGTGTTCGGCGCCAGGTTCAGTTGCGCACCAATTTCGCTCACGGTGCGGCCTTGCGTCAACAAAAGGTAGACCTGGTGCTCGCGGTGGGACAGCAGTTCGATCCCGGTTTTGGTGCGTCCCTGGCTCACCACGCTGGCCAGGGCTTCGGCGGTGGCGGGCGTGACGTGCAGGCCGCCCGCGGCCACGCGCAGCAGGGCGGCCAGGAGTTCATCGGGGTCGGCACTCTTGTTGAGGTAGCCGCTGGCGCCGAGCTTGAGGCAACGCACCGCATACTGTTTTTCGGGGTAGGTGCTGAGCATCAGCACGGGCAAGCCGGGCCAATCGCGGCGCAGCAGTTGCAAGACCTCCAGGCCATCCAGACCGGGCAGGGCGATGTCGAGCAAGACCACGTCCAGGCCCTGCGGCCCCTGCAGGGCCTGCACGGCATCGAGCACCGCCGGGCCGGTGTCGGCCTCGGCGACCACCTGGATGCGCGGGTCCTCGGCCAGGACCATCTTGAGGCCCTCGCGCACGATGCGGTGGTCGTCGCCCAGCAGCACGCGCACCGTGGCGTGGTGGGCATGGCTCATGGGCGCACCGGCTGCAAGGGCATGGACAGGCGCATGCAGGTCCCGCGTCCAGGCTGGCTGTCGACCTCGATCCAGCCCCCAAAGTGGCGGGCCCGCTCGCGCATGCCCATGATGCCGTAGGCCTGCGGCGATTCGAAGGCCTGCGGCAGCGCACCGCAGCCGTCGTCCTCCACGGACAGGTGCAGCCAGCCCTCGCGCAGGGCGATGTCGATGTCCACCGTGCGTGCGCGGGCATGCCGCCCCACATTGCTGAGCATTTCCTGAAAGATGCGGAACACCGCCATGGCCATGGGTTCAGGCAGCTCGAGCGACTCGTTGACCTCCATGCGCCACTGCAGCTGCTGCTCGGTCGATTGCACAAACTCCTGGGCCTGCCACTCCAGCGCGCCCCACAGGCCCTGGTGGTCGAGGATGCTGGGGCGCAGGTCGGTGATGATGCGCCCCACGTTGACCACGGCACGCTCGATTTGGCGGCTCATGCTGCGGCACTTGTCGCGCATTTTGTCGTGCGGCAACCCTGGGCTGGCCTGCGCGCCCTGGGGCGCATCCGGCGCCAGCGCGGACAGGCGCTTGTCCAGCCAGTCCACATCCATCTTCAGGGCCACCAGCAAACTGCCCAGTTCGTCGTGCACCTCGCGCGCGATGCGGGTGCGTTCTTCTTCGCGAACGGCCTCCGACCAGGCGGCCAGTTCACGCAGCTGCTGCAAAGCCGTCTCGAGCGCGTGGGTGCGTTCGGCCACCCGCTGCTCGAGCTCGTTCTTGGCCTGGTGCAGCGCGTCTTCGGCGCGCTTGCGTTCGGTGATGTCCACAAAGGTGACCACCGCGCCGCGCACCTGGCCCTGATCGAACACGGGGTAGCTGGAGTACTCGACAGGGAAGCTGCTGCCGTCCTGCCGCCAGAACACCTCGCTGTCGATGCGGCAGGGCTGGCCCTGGCGAAAGGCGTTGTAGATGGGGCAGTCGTCCATCGGGTAGTGCGCCCCGTCCGCATGGGAGTGGTGCGTCAGGATGTGCATGTTCTGCCCCAGCACCTGCTGCGGCTCCAGACCGATCATGCGTGCGCCGGCGGGGTTGATGAAGACGCAATCGCCCTCCAGGTCCACCCCGAAAACCCCCTCGCCGGTGGAGGCCAGCATCAGGCCCAGGGGGTCGCGCCAGGCGTCGCCGACGCCGGGGCCCGCGGGTTTGAGTTTGTTCAGGTCAAGGCGCATGCCTGCACTAAGCAAGCGGTGTGCCAGGCCTTGGGGCCAGGAAGGGGAGGCCCCCCGGGGTCAGGGCCTCAGGCCGCCTCTTTGTAGAAGAAACCGCTGTGCACCCGGCGCGGGGCCAGCGGCCCCACCGCCTGGCCGATGGCGCCGATGTGCTCGGGCGTGGTGCCGCAGCAGCCGCCCACGATGTTGACCAGGCCCTCGGCCGCGAACTCGTGCAGCAGGCGGCTGGTGACCTCGGGCGTTTCGTCAAAGCCGGTGTCGCTCATGGGGTTGGGCAGGCCGGCATTGGGGTAGCAGCTGATGAAGGCCTCGTCGCCCACCACCTTGTGCAGTTCCTGGATGTAGGGGCGCATGAGCGTGGCGCCCAGCGCGCAGTTCAGGCCGATGGCCAGCGGGCGCGCATGCCGCACGCTGTGCCAGAAGGCCGTCACGGTCTGGCCGCTGAGGATGCGGCCAGAGGCGTCGGTCACGGTGCCACTGATGATGAGGGGCAGGCGCTCGCCGCTTTGCTCAAAAAACTCGTCGATCGCGAACAGGGCGGCCTTGGCATTGAGGGTGTCGAAGATGGTTTCGACCAGCAACACGTCCACACCGCCCTCCACCAGGGCCTCGACCTGTTCGTGATAGGCCTGGCGCAGCTCTTCAAAGGAGACGTTGCGGGCGCCCGGGTCGTTCACATCGGGGCTGATGCTGGCGGTCTTGGGCGTGGGGCCCAGGGCGCCAGCCGCGTAGCGGGGCTTGTCCGGGGTGGAAAACTTGTCGCAGGCGGCCCTGGCCAGGCGCGCCGAGGCGAGGTTCATCTCGCGCGCCAGATCGGCCATGCCGTAGTCTTCCTGCGCCACGGTGGTCGCGCCAAAGGTGTTGGTCTCGATCAGGTCGGCGCCGGCGGCCAGATAACCTTCGTGGATGTCGCGGATGACGTCGGGCCGGGTCAGGCTCAGCAGCTCGTTGTTGCCCTTGACGTCTTTGGCGAAGTCCTTGAAACGCGCCCCCCGGTAATCCGCCTCACCCAGCTTGAAGCGCTGGATCATCGTGCCCATGGCGCCGTCAAGGATGACGATGCGTTGTCTCAGGGTCTCGGGCAGCGCGGCGGCGCGGGTGTAGGCAAGGGGTTTCATGCCCCTATTGTAAAAACCCCGGCTTCAGGGGCCCAGGTCGCGCCCCAGGTAGCGGGCATGTCCGGCCGCCCGCAGCTGGCAAGCCGGGCATTGGCCACAGCCATAGCCCCAGTCGTGGCGCTGGCTGCGATCGCCCAGGTAGCAGGTGTGGCTGTGTTCCACGATCAGGTCCACCAGCGCCTGGCCTCCCTCGGCCGCATCCGCCTGCTGGCCCAGATCGTGGGCCAGCTGCCAGGTCTGCGCCTTGTCGATCCACATGAGCGGGGTCTCGATCCGCAACTTGCGGTCCATGCCCAGCGACAGGGCCACCTGCATGGCCTTCATGGTGTCGTCGCGGCAGTCGGGGTAGCCCGAGAAATCCGTCTCGCACACCCCGGTGACGATGACCTGCAGACCACGGCGGTAAGCCAGTGCGGCGGCCAGCGTGAGGAACAACAGGTTGCGCCCCGGCACAAAGGTGTTGGGCAGGCCCGAGCTTTCCATGGCGATCGCCGTGTCGCGCGTCAGCGAGGTTTCGCTGATCTGGCCCAGCACCCCGGCATCGAGCAGGTGGTCCTCGCCCAGTCGGCTGGCCCATGCCGGAAAGCGTTGCACCAGCGCCGCCCGCACGGCCAGCCTGGCCTGCAGCTCGACGGCATGGCGCTGGCCATAGTCGAAGGCCAGGGTTTCGACCCTGGCGTAACGGCTCAGGGCATGGGCCAGGCAGGTGGTGGAGTCCTGCCCGCCCGAGAACAGGACGAGGGCGCTGGTGTGCATGGCCCGCGATTGTGGCAGAGGCAGCGCCAATGGCGATCGACTCAAGCCTGCGGCGGCGGCCCCGCGGGGGCCACCGAGGCGCCCTGGATGCCGTGGCGGGCCATGGCCTGCGCCACCCAGCCGCTGGCTTTCATCGCTTCGACAAAGCGCGCCAGGAAGGCGGCCGCCTCGTCGCCGCGCGAACGCGGCAGGCCCATGGCCTGCTGGATGACCATGAAATGCCCGGGCAACAAGCGATGCCCGGGGAAACGCAGCTGGTCGGCCTCGAGCTGCTGGCGCACCCCGGCAGCGACCTCCAGGCGCTGATCCACAAAGGTCTGCACCACCGTTTGTGAGCTGGGCGAACGCACGAGGGTGGCGTGTTGGAGTTCGCGACTGAGGAACAGGTCATAGGCACTGCCCTGGCCCACCACCACACGGGTGCCGGCGCGGTCCACCTCTTGGTTGTGCGCAAGCGGCGACGCCTCAGGCACCAGGTAGCTGCCCTCGATCAGCACATAGGGGGCGGTAAAGCGCAGCCCCTCGCCACGCAGGGGGTCGATGGCGAAAAAGCCGATGTCGGCGCGTTCCTCGCGCACAGCCAGCACCGACTGGTTGGCGGTGTCGAACACGAGCCGCTCGACCTCGAGGCCCAGCTGCTGCGCGAGCGCGTCCGCCAGATCGACCGACACGCCGGTGGGCGCCGAGGCGCCGGGCGCGCGCTGGGCCAGGATCGGGTTGCCCAGGTTGATGGAGGCACGCAGGCGGCCGGTGGGCGCAAAAGCCTGTCGCAGGGCGTCGGATGCGGTCATGGCGAAACAAGCCGTGAGGCGGTGGGGCGTCCATGCTGACACAGGCGCCTGACAGCAGGCCAACCGCCTGCCCCGGGCGGGGCGTTTTGTGCCCGACAATACGGCCTCGATTTGCTGCCCTCGCCACCTGCCTTGTCCCCCCACCTGCCCATCCTGCGCGAAGTCTTCGGCTACGACGCGTTTCGCGGGCCGCAGCAGGCCATCATCGACCACGTCGCGGCCGGGGGGGACGCGCTGGTGCTCATGCCCACTGGCGGTGGCAAAAGCCTGTGCTACCAGATCCCGGCGATCGCCCGCGCACGGGCCGGTCTGGGCGTGACCATCGTGGTCTCGCCCCTGATCGCGCTGATGCACGACCAGGTCGGCGCGCTGCACGAGGCGGGCGTGGAAGCGGCCTTCCTCAACAGCACGCTCAGCAGCGAGGCCGCCCTGGACACCGAGCGGCGCTTGATGCGCGGCGAAATCACCCTGCTGTATGCCGCCCCCGAGCGCGTGACCACCGCCAAATTCCTGGGCCAGCTCGAATCGCTGCGCGAGCGCGGCCTGCTCAGCCTGTTTGCCATCGACGAAGCGCATTGCGTGAGCCAGTGGGGGCACGACTTCCGGCCCGAATACCGGGGCCTGGCGGTGCTGCACGAGCGCTTTGCGGGCGTGCCCCGTGTGGCCCTGACGGCGACCGCGGACGCACTCACGCGCGCCGACATCGTCGAGCGGCTGCAGCTCGAATCGGCGCAGCAGTTCGTCAGCAGCTTTGACCGGCCCAACATCCGGTACCGCCTGGTCGAGAAGAAGGACGCCACCACCCAGCTGCTGCGCTTCATCGAGCGCGAGCACCCCGACGAGGCGGGCGTGGTCTATTGCCAGTCGCGCAAGCGGGTGGAAGAGGTGGCCGAGCAACTGGTGCAGGCCGGCCTGCGGGCGCTGCCCTACCATGCGGGCCTCGCGCCCGAGCTGCGGCAAAAGCACCAGAACGAATTCCTGCGCGAAGACGGCGTGGTGATGGTCGCCACCATCGCTTTTGGCATGGGCATCGACAAGCCCGATGTGCGCTTTGTCGCGCACCTGGACATGCCCAAGAACATCGAGGGCTACTACCAGGAGACCGGCCGCGCCGGCCGCGATGGCCTGCCGGCTGACGCCTGGATGGCCTATGGCCTGCAGGACGTGGTCAACCAGCGCCGCATGATCGACGAGAGCCCGGCCGCCGAGGAATTCAAGCAGGTCATGCGCGGCAAGCTCGACGCCCTGCTGGCCCTGGCCGAAGCCACCGACTGCCGCCGGGCCCGCCTGCTGGGCTATTTTGGTGAGGCCTACCCGGGCCAGCAGGACAGCGGCGGCATTTACATGCCGTACTGCGGCAACTGCGACAACTGCCTGGAGCCGCCCGAAGTCTGGGACGGCACCGACGCCGCCCGCAAGCTGCTCTCGACCGTCTACCGCTGCCAGCAGGCCAGCCGCAGCGGTTTTGGCGCCGCGCACACCATGGACATCGTGCGCGGCCAATTGACCGACAAGGTGCGGCAACGCGGGCACGACACGCTCAGCACCTTCGGCGTGGGCGCCAACTACAGCGAACAGCAATTGCGCGCCGTGCTGCGCCAGCTGATTGCCATGGGCGCGCTCAACGTCCGCAGCGACGATGGCTTCAACACCCTGGAGCTGACCGAAGGCTCGCGGCCGGTGCTGCGCAGTGAGCAATCGGTGCTGCTGCGCGAATCGGTGACGGCGGAAAAAACCCCGCGCAGCAAAGGCAAGGCCCGCAGCGCGCCAGCCGTGGCGGCGGCCCACCTGGACCAGGACGCGATGGTGCGCTTCATCCACCTCAAGGCCTGGCGCGCCGAAGTGGCGCGCGAACACAACCTGCCCGCCTATGTGATCTTCCACGACGCCACGCTGGCCGCGATCGCGCAGGCCGCGCCGCAATCGATCGAGGCGCTGCAGGGCATCAGCGGCATTGGCGCCAAAAAGCTCGAAGCCTACGGCCAGCAGGTGCTGCAGGTCTGCCGCGCCGGCTGAGCGGCGCTCGCTGGCGCACAGACGCGGCGGGCGGGCGCCGCTACCTTGTGGCCCTTGCTGTCGCACAAGGAGTTTCCGATGCCACTGGACCCGACGCCTTCCCTGCGCCGTATGGCGGCGCTGTCTTTGCTGCTGGCCCTGGGCGCCCAGGCGGCGCCGGGCACGCCCGCGGCCGACACCGAAGGGCGCCCCCGCCTCATGCACAAGTCACACACGCCGCCCCAACAGCCGCACCAGCAGCCGCACCCAAAGCCGCCAGCCCAGCGCCCGCACGCGCAGCACCCGCCCGCGCAACACCCCATGGCGCAACACCCGCATGCGCAGCACCACCGCGCGCAGCAGCCCATGCCCCACCCGCCGCACGGACAAGGCATGCCCGGCCAACGGATGGCGCAGGAGGCACCGGCGGGCGCGCCGTTCAGCATGGCGCAGCACCAGGCGGCCATGGCGTACTTCGCAGCGCCAGAACACCAGGGCTTTGTGCCACCGGGCCTGGCCAAGAAAGGCGGCCTGCCCCCGGGCCAGCTGCGCCAGTGGCAACGGGGCCGGGTGCTGCCTGCGGGCGTGGCGTATTTCGCACTGCCCCGTTCGCTCGAGCTGGTGCTGGGCCCGCCACCGGCGGGGCACCGCTATGTGCGGGTGGCCACCGACATCCTGCTGCTGGCGATCGGTACCGGCATCGTGGTCGACGCCATGGAGGACCTGGTCCGATGACCAACGCCACCACCATGCTCCACCGCGAGCACGACGCCATCGTCATGGGCCTGCGCATCCTGGCCGAGATCGACCGGCATGCGGTCGCCAAGCAGGCCGTGGACGCCGCCGATCTGCAATCACTGGTGGATTTCTTCTCCGAGTTTGCCGACGCCTGCCACCACGGCAAGGAAGAGCAGCTGCTCTTTCCCCGGCTGATGCAGACCGGCGACCGGCAGGCCCGCGAAGCCATCGAGCGCCTGCAGGACGAGCATGCGCAAGGCCGGCACTGGCTGGCGCGCATGCGCCGCGCACTGCAAACGCCCTTCAAACCCGAGGCCTTCCATGAGGCGGCGCTCGGCTATGCCGCGCTGCTGCTGCCCCACATCGAGCAGGAGAACAAGCGCCTGTTTCCGATGGCCGAGCGCCTGCTGGACGAGGCGCAGCAGGGCGCGCTGGCGCGCGAGTTCGAGGTGTTCGAGCGCCAGGTCATGGGGCCCGAACGCCACGAGGCGCTGCACGCACTGCTGCACACGCTGCAGCAGCGCTACAGCATCTGAGCGTCAGGCCGGGGGCGGGTCCGCGGCGATCACGCCGCGCCGGATCTGGTCGCGCTCCATGGATTCGAACAGCGCCTTGAAATTGCCTTCGCCAAAGCCGTCATCGGCCTTGCGCTCGATGAACTCGAAGAAGACCGGCCCCAGCATCGACTGGCTGAAGATCTGCAACAAGATCCGCTTGTCGCCGCCACGGGTGGAACCGTCCATCAGGATGCCGCGTGTCTGCAGCTCGGGCACCGGCTCGCCATGCCCGGGCAGGCGTTCTTCGAGCATCTCGTAATAGATGTCGTTGGGGGCGCTCATGAGCGGGATGCCGGCCATTTGCAAGGCATCCACACTGGCCAGTATGTCGTCGGTTCGCAAAGCGATGTGCTGGATGCCTTCGCCGTTGAACTGGCGCAGGAACTCCTCGATCTGGCCGCCGTTCTGGCCCGACTCCTCGTTGAGCGGGATGCGGATGAGCCCGTCGGGCGCGGTCATGGCGCGGCTGGTCAGGCCGGTGTATTGCCCCTGGATGTCGAAATAGCGGATCTCGCGGAAATTGAAGATGCGCTCATAAAAACCCGCCCAGAAGGCCATGCGGCCCTTGTAGACGTTGTGCGTGAGGTGGTCGATGGTCGAAAAGCCGTGGCCCCTGGGGTGGCGCTCGGCGCCGGGCAGCCATTCGAAATCGATGTCGTAAATGCTTTTGCCCTCTTCAAAGCGGTCAATCAGGTACAGCGGGGCGCCGCCAATGCCCTTGATCGCTGGCAGGCGCAACTCCATCGGGCCGGTCGGCACCTCGATGGGCTGCGCCCCGAGCGCGATGGCGCGCGCATAAGCCTGGTGCGCATCGCGCACCCGAAAAGCCATGGCGCAAGGGCCCGGGCCATGCTCGGCGGCAAAGTAGCCCGCCAGGCTGCGGGGCTCGCGGTTGACGATGAAATTGATGTCGCCCTGGCGGTAGAGCACCACGTCCTTGGAGCGGTGTTGGGCCACCTGGGTAAAGCCCAGCTTCTCGAACAGCGGCTCCAGAACATTCGGGGTGGGCGATGCGAACTCGACGAACTCAAAGCCGCACAGGCCCATGGGGTTGTCAAACAGGTCGGTCATGTGCATTTCTCCATGCAGTGTTGGCCCTGCCTGGGCGCAGGCAGGACGGGAAACAAAAAAGGGGGGCGGAGAAAAGGCCGACGGCCACGCAGGCCGGCGGCTCAGCGCGCTGGCGGTGCGCCGGGCTTGCCCCGCGTGCTGCGCGCGAGGTGGATGCCGACGATCAGGGCCTGGATGGACATGGCGCCATTGTCCGGGCGGCCCGCCGACTTGGCAAGGCCTCGCCCGGCGGCGCGCGGCGCTACACTGCGCCCTCACCGGAGGCTGGCGCCATGCCCTTTGTCCTGATCCTGACCACCGTGGGTGACGAGCCCACCGCACAGCAGCTCTCGCGCACCCTGGTCCAAGAAGGCCTGTGCGCCTGCGCGCAGATCGAGCGCATCGAGAGCGTCTACCGCTGGCAAGGCCAGGTGCTGCAAGCGCCCGAGTGGCGCATCCTGTTCAAGGCCGGCGCCGACCGCTATGCCCAGGTCGAGCAGCGCCTGCGCCAACTGCACCCCTACGAACTGCCCGCCATCTACAGCCTGCGGCCCGAGCAGGCGTGGCCCGCCTTCGCGCAGTGGGTGCAGCAGCCCTGAATCCCCGCAAACCGGTATCGCCAGCGGGGCGTGCGCATTGCACACTGGCCTTTTGCGGAGGCCAGGCATGCGAGGCAACGTCAACACCCTGTCGGACGTGTTCAGGCAGCTGGGCCTGCCCGCCGACCCGGCATCGATCGCCGACTTCATCGCGCGGCACCAGGGGGCATGGCCGGACGCGCCGGTCTGGACGGCCAGCCAGAAAAGCTTTCTGGAGGAAGCCATCGCGCAGGACGCCGATTGGTCCCTGCCGGCCGAGACGCTCAGCAGCCTGCTGCGGCCATGATCAGCGCGCGCGGCGCTGGCGCACCGCCTGCGCCAGGGCATCGAGCACCGGCACGGTCTGTTCAAAGCCAATGCATGCGTCGGTGATGGAAACGCCGTACTGCAGCGGCTGGCCCGGCTTCTGGTCCTGCCGGCCTTCGTGCAGATGGCTCTCGACCATCAGGCCCATGATGCGCCGGTCGCCCGCGGCGATCTGGCCCGCCACATCGTGCGCGACCTCGATCTGCTTTTGGTGCTGCTTGCTGCTGTTGGCGTGCGAGACGTCCACCATCACCTGCGGCACAAGGCCGGCGGCTTGGAGCACCTGGCAGGCCGCCTCCACGTCGGCCGCCGAATAATTGGGCGCCTTGCCGCCGCGCAGGATGATGTGCACGTCCTGGTTGCCGCGCGTCTCGAAAATCGCGGCCTGGCCCATCTTGGTCATGCCCATGAAGGCATGCGCTGCCCTCGACGCCACCACGGCGTCGGCCGCCACCTTGACGCCGCCGTCGGTGCCGTTCTTGAAGCCCACCGGGCACGACAGGCCGCTGGCCAGCTGGCGGTGGCTCTGGCTCTCGGTGGTGCGTGCGCCGATCGCACCCCAGCTGACCAGGTCGCTGATGAATTGCGGGCTGAGCAGATCCAGGAATTCGGTGGCCACCGGCAGGCCGATGTCCAGCACATCGAGCAGCAGCCTGCGCGCCATCTCCAGGCCCTCGTTCATGGCGAAACTGCCGTCCAGGTGCGGGTCGTTGATGTAGCCTTTCCAGCCCACCGTGGTGCGCGGTTTTTCAAAATAAACACGCATCACCACGATCAGGTCTTGCGCATGCCGCTCGGCCTCGGCCTTCAGGCGCCGGGCGTAGTCGATGGCCTGGTCGTGGTCGTGGATGGAGCACGGCCCGACCACCACCACCAGCCGGTCGTCCTGGCCGTGCAGCACCTGCGAGATGGCCTGGCGCGAGCTTTCAACCAAGGCCAGGTGCGCAGCCGTGGCCGGCAGCCGCTCTTCGAGCAGGGCCGGGGTCATGAGCGGGCGCACCGAGGCGATGCGGGTGTCGTCGATGCGGGTTTTGTCTTGGGTGGAAAGCATGGCAGGACCTGATAAATTGACAGCCAGTTTAAAGGCCCGACATGACCTCCCCTGCGCTCGACACCCTGCCTCCGCCCCAGCTCGAACACGTGTGCGACCTGGCCGTGACCATCGCGCCGCCGGTCGAGGTGGGCCAGACCGTGGCCGGCCTGCGCCGCATGATCCCGATCACCGGCGGCGTGGTCAAAGGCCCGCGCCTCAATGGCAAGGTGCTGGCCGGGGGGGCGGATTTCCAGCTGATCCTGGCCGGCGGCACGCAGGCGCACCTGGATGCGCGCTATGTGATCGAGCTCGACGACGGCACCCGGGTGTTCGTGCAGAACAGCGCGCTGCGCGTGGCCTCGCTGGAGAACTCGCAGCGCATCATGCGCGGTGAGCCGGTCAACCCGGCCGAGGTCTATTTCCGCTGCCAGCCCCAACTCGAAGCGGCCGGCGAAACATGGGCCTGGTTGGCCCAGAGCCAGTTCATCGGCTGCGGCCGGCGCGCGCCCGACGGGGTGTTCCTGAGTTTTTACCGGGTCTGCTGATCAGCCAAAGCGCGCCGGCAGGTAGGGCGCCGGGTCGATCCACGGCGACTCCCCCGCGACCATCTCGGCCAACAAGCGCCCGGCCACCGGCCCGAGCGTGAAGCCCTGGTGCGCGTGGCCGAAGTTGAACCACAGGCCGGGGTGCCGCGGCGCGGGCCCCATCACCGGCAGCATGTCGGCGGTGCAGGGGCGAGCGCCCAGCCAGGGCGGCTCGGCCAGGGGGGTGCCCAGGTCCAGCAGCCCGCGGGCCAGGGCTTCGGCCTGGGCCAGCTGCACCGGCGTGGGCGGGGCATCCAGCGGTGCGAATTCGGCGCCGGTGGTCAGGCGCAGGCCCCGGCGCATAGAGGCCAGCAGGTAGCCGCGTTCGGCATCGAGCAGCGGCTGCTGCAAACGTGCCCCGTCACGGTAATGCTGGTGGTAACCCCGTTTGATGAAGAGCGGCATGCGGTAACCCAGGCGGCGGATCGCCGCCCCGGCCCAGGGGCCCAGGGCCAGCACCGCCTGCGCGGCCTCGACCCGACCGGCCGTGGTCTGCAGCGACCAGCCCGCGCCCGCCGCCTCCAAGGTGTCGGCCTCGCCCACCCGCAGCAGGCCGCCACGCGCGACAAACAGGTCGGCGTAACGCTGCACCAGCGCCCCCGGATCGCGCACGGCCCAGGGGTCCAGCCAGTGCAGCGCCCCCACCAGCTTGGGGACGGGGGCCTGGTCCAGCGCCGGCTCGGCGCGCCGCAGGGCCGCCCCGTCTTCGGCCTGGTGCCGCACGCCATGCTCGCGCGCGAGGCGGCGGGCGCGCTGCACGGCTTCGTCCAGCGCCTGCGGCGTGCGAAAGACAAAGCGAAAGCCCTGCTGCGCCACCAGGTCCTGGGCGCCGGCAGCGGCCAGCAACGGTGCGTGTTCGGCGGTGGCGTGCGCGATCAGCCGGCTGTAGGCCGTACTGGCGCGTGCGTGCGCGGCCGGACGCGAGTGGACGAAGTAGCGGCCCAAGGCGCCAGCCATCTGCCACAGGCCGCGCAGGTGCCAGTGCACCTGTGCGCCCTCGCCAAAGGCCGCGTGGAGCCAGAACCGGGCCTCGCGCGGAAAAGGGTAGGGCTCGACCGCCTCGCGCTGGATCAGGCCGGCGTTGCCAAACGAGGTCTCCTGGCCTGGCGCGCGACGGTCGACCAGGACGACCTCGAATCCGCGCTGCTGCAAATGCAGTGCGGTGCACACGCCGACCATGCCGGCCCCCACCACCAGAATGCTTGTCATGCCGGCATTGTCTGCATTTCGGCGTGCAGGGTCATCCGCCGGGCCGCAGCACAGCGGCGAACGCTTGGGTATGCTCACGGCGCCCCCGGGTCCTTCCACCATTTGTCCCCATGTCCACCCCCGATCTGGTCACCCTGCGGCCGCAGGGCCTGTACTGCGCCGCCGGTGATTTCTACATCGACCCCTGGCGTCCCGTGCCACGGGCGGTGCTCACGCACGGCCATGCCGACCATGCCCGCGCCGGCCATGCAGCGGTGCTGTGCGCGGCGCGCGGCCTGCCGGTGCTGCGCACCCGGCTGGGGGAGCAGCAGGCGCTGCAGGGGCTGGCCTGGGGCGAGCGGCTGCGGCTGGGTGAAGTGACCGTGTCGCTGCACCCGGCCAGCCATGTGCTCGGGGCGGCGCAGGTGCGCATCGAGGGCCCGGGCGGGGTCTGGGTGGTCTCGGGCGACTACCGGGTGGCCAGCGATGCCAGCTGCGACGCCTTCGAGCCGGTGCGCTGCGATGTGTTCATCACCGAATCCACCTTCGGCATGCCGATTTACCGCTGGGCACCGCAAGCGCAGGTGATGCAGGAGATCGCGCAGTGGTGGCGGTCCGCGGCCCAGCAGGGCGAGGCCTGCGTGCTCTACACCTATGCGCTGGGCAAGGCACAACGGGTGCTGCTGGGCCTGCAGGCCAGCGGTGCGCTCGCGCCCGGCGCGGGCCTGGGCCCGGTGTTTGCGCACAGCGCGGTGGTGCGCCTGAACGAGGCCTACGCCCAAGCGGGCATTGCGCTGCCCGCCTGCCCTGCGCTGCCCGATCAGTTGCCGCCGGGCAGCCTGGTGCTGGCCCCGCCAGCGCTGCAGGGCTCGCGCTGGATGCAGCGCCAGCGCCCGCCCCTGCGCGAGGCCACTGCCTCGGGCTGGATGCACACCCGCGGCGCGCGGCGGCGCCAGGCC
>JACCDK011453989.1_pt1 | contig 18072 bp, 21 predicted proteins | sample 7445871 | NCBI WGS metagenome assembly JACCDK01 (sample SAMN15323436, study PRJNA562643) | freshwater metagenome | isolation source: river surface water | place: USA:Blue River Watershed | collected 2017-08-15
CATGAAGGCCGCCCGACAGGTGGAAGCGGTTGAGCTCATGGTGACCAGCAACACCATCACCGTGGCCCATGCCGAAGCCTTGCTCAAAGCCACACCGCCGGAGCAGCGGGCCGACCTCAAGCCCGCCGAGCGTGACAAGACGTCCCCCATTTGTCGCTGCCGGATGAATACTCCCCAAATTGGCCGGTTGAAATTTCCCCAGTTTGAATTCTGAATTGTCAGCTTGGCCTGCGTCCAGTGACAGTTCTAACGCCTGATGGAAGATAAGCCCTCTCAATGTTGAGCAGGAGGGCGGCAGGTGGTCAATCTGAAAGGAATGATGATGATTTTGGAATTACATCGGCAGGGTCTGCCGATCAGCGTAATTGCAGAGCGAACCGGCCACGACCGCAAAACAGTTCGCAAATACATTGAGCAAGGTTTGGTTGCCCCCAAATACAAACCACGGCCAGCTAAAACGGTGTTGTTGGCACCCTATCTGGACTATCTTCGGGAGCGACTGTTGGCTTGGCCAGAACTCACGGGGGTGCGATTGTTGCGCGAAATCCGAGAGCAAGGCTACAAAGGTGGCAAGACCACCCTCAACGACCACCTTCGGCAGATCCGACCGGCGTCGGTACCGGGCTTTGAGGTGCGCTTTGAAACACCGCCAGGTCTTCAAGCACAAGTCGACTTTGCCGAATTCAAGGTGCGCTTTGCCACAGAGGTTGTGGACCGCAAGGTATGGCTGTTCTCCATGGTGCTAGGGCACAGCCGCTATCTTTGGGCGCAATTTGTGATGCACCAAGACTTGCCCACCGTGCTGCGATGCCACATTGAGGCGTTTGAGCACTTTGCAGGCGTGCCCAAGGAAATCTTGTACGACCGCATGAAAACGGCCGTGCTGGGCGAGCCGGAGCTGGATAAGGCCATCATTTACAACCCCAAATTGCTGTCATGTGGTTCGCACTACGGTTTCATGCCCAGGGCCTGCAAACCTTACCGTGCAAAAACCAAAGGCAAGGTGGAGAGGCCGTTTCGCTACATCCGGGAGGATTTCTTTATGGCCCGGGAGTTTCATGACTTGGCAGATATGAACCGGCAACTGCGCCATTGGCTCGACACGGTGGCCAATGTGCGAGTGCATGCCACCACTGGCCGTGTTGTTCTCGAACACTTCAGGCAAGAGCAGCCTAGTCTGCAACGACTGCCCGCAGGCCGCTTCGATGCGGTGTTAAGAGTGGAGCGGCGGGTCAGCAACGATGGCTGTGTGAGCATCGGTGGAAATTACTACAGCGTACCCGACGGCACCCGCAGGCGGGCACTGGAGGTGGAGACCACCGCCGATCAGGTTCGCATCCACGAAGATGGCAAGCTCATCGCGGTACATGCTTTGCTGCATGGGCGACGCCAACGCTCAGTCCTCAAAGGACATCGCCACAGCCCAAGGCGCGGGGACACTCACTCTGACCGAAGTGGCAGCCGACTGCTACCAGGGCACGCAGTGGCTACACGATCACTGGGGGTGTATGAGCAAATTGCCCGTCAATTGGGAGGTCTGTCATGAGCGGCCAGACCACTGATCTGATTCGCCGCCATTTGGTGGGGCTGAAGATGCCGCGGGCGCTGGAAGCGCTGCAAACCACCTTGGTTCGCATTGAGCAAGGGGAGATCTCCGCCTTGCAAGCGATTGAAACACTGCTGGGCGAGGAGTACAGCACAAGAGAGAGTCGACGCATCAAGATGGCACTGCAGACCGCACGGTTGAGCACCGTCAAGAGTTTGTCGGGCTATGATTTCAGCTTCCAACCCAGCTTAGATCGCAACAGAGTGCTGGCACTGGCGGAATTGGAATTCATTGAGCGCAAGCAGTGCGTGCATTTCCTGGGGCCGCCGGGCACGGGCAAGAGCCATCTGGCCATTGCTTTGGGCTTTGAAGCGGTCAAAGCCGGCAAGAGTGTGTTCTTTGCGACGCTGGCCGAACTGGTGGACTCCATGCGCAAGGCAGAGCGGGAAGGCAAGCTCAGAGAACGGGTGAAATTCCTGAGTCGATACAGTCTGCTCATCGTCGATGAGATTGGCTACCTTCCATTAGGCTCGGGTGGCGGTAACCTGTTCTTCCAGTTGGTCAACGCCTGCTATGAGCGCAGCGCCATGGTGATGACCAGTAACCGGGGGTTTGGTGAATGGGCCGAGATCTTTGGCGATGCCGTTGTGGCCACCGCATTGCTTGACCGCCTGCTGCATCATGCTGTGGTCATCCCCATCGAAGGCAATTCATACCGATTGCGCGAGCATGCAGCACTGATACCCGAGAACATGCGCAACCGTGCTTCGGTATTGGATCCGACAGAACCCCCGGCAGCCAAACGACGGCCAGGTCGTCCCCCCAAGGAGGTGCAAGCATCCCATCCGGGCTGATCACCCGCAAACCAAGGGTGGGGAAAATTCAACCGGCCAAAGTGGGGAAAATTCAACCGGTATTGACACTTGAGCCGGCGGTCGAGCTCCGCCTGGGCAAAAAAAGCGCTCGCCAGCTTGAGGATTTCATTGGCTTTGCGCAGCTCCTTGACCTCGCGCTCTAGTTCTTTGATGCGGGCGCGCTCGTCGGAGCTGATGCCATCGCGCACGCCTGCGTCAACTTCGTGCTGGCGAACCCAGTCGTTGAGGGTTTGCGGCACACACCCGATCTTGGGGGCAATGGACTCGATGGTGGCCCACAGGGAGGGGTACTCGCCTCGGTGCTCAAGCACCATACGAACAGCGCGTTCGCGCACCTCGGGTGAAAAACGGTTTGATTTCTTACTCATGGCTCCATCTTCTCAAAGTGTGGAGCCTCCTCAAAATCCGGGGCGATTCAGGTTGTCAGTATGTTGGCGCACACATGCTTCGTGTCGCATCCAAAAATACATTGCACATCCCCTTTCGGTGATAAGCGATTACTGTGATTGAAGTTGCCGCACTTTTTGCAGAAACTGATACCTGACAGTGAAGCCAAGTGAGAGATGGATCACGCTGATTTCACTCTGCAAACTGTCACAAAGCGGCGAACTCATTTCGGTTCGCTGTGTTCATCCTAACCTGAGGAAATCAAGATGAAAAATATCAATACAACCATGATCGGCATCACCGTGCTGGCTCTTTCATCCATGGCTTTTGCAAACGGCAACGGCCAAGGGAATGGTAATGGCAACGGCAATGGCAACGGCAATGTCAATGGCAATGGCAATGGTATGGGGCATGTTCATTCGGTCGATCCCACCATGCAAGCAACCCTTTTGGTTAACACGGCTGTGGTCAATTCGGCGGTCGGTTCGCAAGGTTCAGCTCAGCAGAACATTGCGTCCAATGTGGGGAGCTTTTCTTCCGAAGCGACTAAAGTGCAAATGGCATCGATCAAGGATTCGATGATCATGAACATGGCGCGTGGCGGTCAAGCCAACCAAAACATCGCATCAAATGTCGGCGAAGATGGTTTGCACACAACAACCTACCAGGTGGCCATGATCCGAAATTCTGCGATCATCAACAAAGCTTCATTTGGGGGCAAAGCGCTCCAAAATATTTCGTCCAATAGCAATTGCATCACTTGTCAGTGATCACTGTGTCCTGACCCTGACGAGCATGGCACCTGCCATGCTCGTCACTTTAAGCGGAGGTGTTGATGCATAGCCCTAAACTAGCCTGTATCTTGTGGCTGACATTCTCTTTGGCCTGTTGGGCTCAAAACGTGCAGGGTGAAGACCCTGTATCTGTCCAACAAAGAGTGCAGAATCAGATGCTTCCCTGGAGTGCATCTGCACCAGTCAATTTGCCACAAATCCAGGAAATTCCTGCGTGGCTTGACGCCAAACTGGCACGTTTTCAGGCCAAGGCATTTTCGGCGAATACCGAAGGTGTTTTGACCGATCATCAGGTTACAAATACGACGCTTCAGGACGGGTTAAGAAAGACTTGCATACAGGATATCGGTAGCTCCACCGCCACCAATACAGCAAGCAACCGCTACGGTCCTAGACTGGAAGCGCAGATCGTTGTTTTGCGCGGTGACTTGGTCAATATTTGCCGTTGAGACAGAAGTGCGCACCATCCAATAAACAGAAAGCCACTCATGAATCACATTGTTCATCGCGTTAGCTTATCGATTTGCATGATCATCCTCACCGGTTGCAGTACTCCTATGGATGCCCGCAGAGATGCTCAATTTCAAAGCTATGGGCACATTGCAGATCGTCCGACAGTTAGACCTGTTCGTGCTATGAGCAGTTTCGCGGACTCCCTCCAGTGCATGGATCAATTAATGCGTGAAGCACAGGTTCCTACCACACTGATTACCAGCAAGCAAATTCCGGATTTTTCAACTCGTGCCCCGGTCGCCACCAAGGAAATGATTGTCACGGCCTTGCTGCAAATGTCCAGAGTGAGCAATGTCTTCAGGTATGTAGACTATGAAGTGGATTTGGTCCGGCAAGACACCGTTCAGAATTTGACCAACATATTGCTTAATAACAATCAAATTCAATTACAAAGGCCAGCGCTCTATTTTTCGGGTGCCATTTCTTATGTTGATCAAAATGTCCTGAGCAATCGGGGAAATTTAGGAACATCAGCCAATCGATTTGAATCCGGTTACAGCAGAAATAAAAATGCCACAGTGGTGAGCCTCGAGTTGCATTTGGGTGATTTTCGAACACGGACTCTGATCCCAGGCATGGATTCATCGAACGAGGTCATTATCGGCAATGGTGGTGAAGGTTTGGATTTGGCAGGTCGGATAGGTGAATATGGTTGGCAATTCAACGTAGGCAAGGATTACGCTCAAGGCTCCGGAGCAGCAGTTCGAACTTTGGTTGATTTGGCTGTGATTGAATTAGCGGGTAAATGGGCGCGTGTTCCTTATTGGCAATGCCTGACCATGGAGCAGACACATCCTAATTTCCAGCGCCAATTGCGTGACTGGTATGACGAAGGTGCCGATGGCGTCCATCAGGGTTTGATCATCCAATCACTCCAATCCAAGGGGTATTTGTCATCGGGGGCTTCAGCTTCGGCGCTGATGTTGCGCCGGGCTATTTCCAGATTTCAGGCTGACCATGGCATGGTCATCAATGGTGTTGTTGATTTTCCCACTTATGAACGGGCGCTCCGTGATTTTGTTGCACTCGACTCAAACGGTAATTTGGTGCGATATGGATGGCGCACCAGCAACGCTGAACCTGTTGCCGTCGTACGTGATCCTGATTTGGCCCCTCCTTTCAAGTTAAAGGCTTACGGGGAGCCGGCGGAAAAGCTTCAGATCAATATTCAAATTGAAAATGTGATGAATGGACGAACCCAGTTTGAAGTCGGAGAGCAAGTATTTGCTTCTGTTCAGGTCTCGAGAAATTCATTTTTGAAGTGCTTTTTAAGCAATGCCAGCGGATCTGTGATTCAGATTTTTCCTAACCCTTTATCCAGACCCCATGCGCAGGCTAATCAGGCGATCAGACTGCCAGATTGGATGACACCCAATCCAGGGTATGTGATTGAAACAACAGCGGCCGGGACTGAGGGTATTTTATGTCTTGCCACCGATGAGGAAGTGGCAGATAAATTGCCGAGTCTTTTGAAAGTACCGGCTTTCGTAAAAATTGTTGAGGTTGAAGGTTTGGCAGACATTTTGCAGGCTTACGAATCAGCCCTGGGAAGTGATCAATATGCTTCTCAAATTTTATCGTGGAAGGTCGCTCCAAAAGCTTCAGTGACCGATCTCAATTCGCGCAACCCATGAAGTTCAATAGCTTAAGCGTACGGGCTGTTTGTTTGAGCCTTGTTGTGATCGGGGTCGGAGCGGTCGAAACTCCTTGGGTTTTGAACCCGACAGATGAGTTTTCGCAGGGGTTACCGGATATTGATCCTTTACTGGGGCATGCACCCAAACCCTTGATTTTTAACGACCAGATCAATTTGAAAGATGGACTGGATTCACAAGTTCAAAAAGAACTTGACGAATTGCAAATACAAGCCAGGACTCTGGGAACCACTCCATTTCAAGCGCTTAAAGCGGGGCAAGCCGCTTGGTTATTGGGCCTCATTCATCTGCACGGCGCAGGCGTATCTGTCAATTCCGCATTGGCGAATCAGTGGTTTGTCATAAGCGCAAGCCATGGATACAAAATGGCTATCGCCGGTTTGGCTTGGTGCTTCTATGACGGGTGTCAAAAAAATCCGGATTTTTCACAAGCCCTGGAGCATGCACGGTCACTGCTTTCGGTTGATCGTGCTAGAGCCCAATACATTATGTGGCTGATAGAAGAAAAATTACGTCCTCTGCAGGGTTGGAGTGAAGAAAAAAATAAAGAAATTTCCTCCATTCCAAGTCCACTTTTAAGGCAGGCGGCGGATGGAGGCGACATCCATGCGATGTTGGAGTTAGGAATTTACTGGGCACAAAAAAAAGACTATCAAAGGGCACTTGCATGGTTTGACCGGGCATCGCCGATGTCCCGGGCGGCCAAGAATAATGCCAAATGGGTTCGCACTCAGATCAGTTCGGGGTCCCCGCAAGCTGAGGGTAAGGTAACCCTTAAACCCGCACCAACTGCGGACGGCTTATTTCTTCTAGCACGTCAATTCCATCGTGGTGATGGTGTTGCCATGAATTACGCTGAGGCGATCCGACTTTATCGAAAAGCCGATTCGGCTGGAAGTATCAAAGCACGCAAAATGCTGATCCTGATCTTCAGTAGGGTTACCACTGAAGGAACCATTGATCTGACATGGATGAGACAGTTGGCTGACATGGACATCGCAGCGGTAGTACCCAAGCAATTGGAAGTTACCGAGGTTACGTCCTTGCAAAGAGAAATCACCCCCTTGCTTGATTTGCTGCCTTTGACTTGGCGAGAGCGAATGACCTGGCAGTCCATCAACTGAAAGAGCCTTCACTCAGCGGAGAGCGCGGTGCAGTGCAATCTTATTTATAAAATCATGAATAGAAGTACAGTTTATCTAGCTCAATCCGTGCTGGTCAATGCTTGCAATAAAAGATGCGCAATATAAAAATCGCGCATCAATTTGTCGTCTGCAGGGATGACAAACCATGGCGCTCTCTGAGTGCTGGTAGCGACCATGACATTGTCATAAGTTTCAATAAATTGATCCCACCGATTTCTGTCTTTCAGATCCTGTTCCGTTAATTTCCAGCGTCGACCTGGATCATCCAGCCGACTTTTAAATCTTTCATATTGAGTTTTTTTTGAAATATTCAAAAAAAACTTGATGATCAGTGTCCCGTGATCAGTAATTAAATTTTCAAAATTAACAATATGCTTGAGTATTTTATTGAAAGCAAAAAATGGTAACCTAAGGTGAACTTTTTGTATTAAAGCTTCTTCATAATGACTTCTATTGAATATAACGATTTCACCGGAAGACGGAACTTGTTTGTGAATTCGCCACAGAAAATCATGGGATGACTCATCTTTTGTAGGCTTGATGAAATGAGCCGTACGCAATGATTGATGCTTGATGTGCATCAGCAAATTATCAATGGCACCATCCTTGCCTGATGCATCCATGCCCTGAAAGATAATTAATAATGCAGGGTGTTTTTGTGACTGGATTCTTCCAAGCAAGTCTGATATGCGATTAAGCAGAAATTTTATATTTTCTAAAATTTTTTCATCATTCTGGTTCTTTAAATTCAAATCTGTATTTAAAGATGCCAAATTGAATCCGGATAAATCATGAACTGCTTGTAAGAAATCTTGGCCGTTAATCCATTGCTTTTCAACATTTGGAGTAATAAATTTTGAAGACTGCTTTGGATCCATCTTAACCCCAGTCATAAACGGAAGTCATTAAAGGGCCGAGGATTTAATATCAGGCATTTCTATTTGACCAAAGTGACAGGAATTTTTGAGGCTGAGGCAACACGCAATGCCACGGATCCCAATAAGAGATCGTTGATCATCGATCGCCCCTTGACACCCAGCACTATCAGCTCAAATGCTTCAACCTGACTGACTTGAAGAATTTTTGCAACGGGTTGACCAATTTCAATCACCATGTTGTATCGGATATCATGTTTATCAAGAAACTTCCTTGATTTTTTCAAATCACCTTCAGACAATTCTCGTAAATAATCATGAATGACTCCTTTGGGCACATAACGATTGAAATGTTTCAGGGCTGCATCGTCATGCACCGAGATCAATGTGATCAAGCTCTCCCCGTCAATTTGTTCTGCTAACCGGGTGGCGTATTTCGCGGCATTCATTGAACTCAATGAACCATCAATTCCAACCAAAATCTTCATGAATAACCTTCCCAAATTGGTTCTATTTTTAAGCAGACTATAAAGTTGGTCTGTGCGATTGAACACGCATTAAAGGATTAAAATCGTTCCGGTATGTGCATGCTTTGAAAGTTTTGACTCCTTTCGGTACAAAAGGAAATGCTTTCAGGCAAATGGATCGGGTCTGGCGTTATCTCCTGGTAACGAACTTGATCAAGTAAGTGCGAAATACAATTAAGCCTTGCCCGCTGTTTGTCGATGGCGCTAACGATCCACCAAGGCGACTCGGGTGTGTGAGTTCGCTGGAACATCACTTCCTTGGCATGGGTGTAATCTTTCCAGTGTGCTCGACTGGCGATGTCAATCGGACTGAGTTTCCACTGCTTCAGTGGGTTGGTCATTCGCTGGACGAATCGACTATGTTGTTCCTCGTCTGTCACGGAGAACCAGTATTTGATGATCTGAATTCCGCTGCGGATGATCATTTTTTCAAACTCCGGTGCCGAAGTTAAAAATTCCTCATATTCCTCTTGACTGCAATATCCCATGACTTTCTCAACACCGGCTCGGTTATACCAGCTTCGATCGAATAAAACAATTTCTCCGGCAGCAGGTAAATGTGCAATATATCGTTGGAAATACCACTGTGTTTTTTCTCGCTCACTGGGTATCGGCAGTGCGGCAACACGACATATTCTTGGATTTAATCTTTGAGTGATTCTTTTGATGACTCCACCTTTACCCGCAGCATCTCTTCCTTCAAATAAAACAACCAGTCGATGGCCGGAATTGCTGATCCAAGTTTGGAGTTTGATCAATTCGCGCTGCAGTTTGAGGAGGTTAATAAAGTAATTTATTCTCTCGGATTTATTTTTTGAGCTGCAATTGAACTCGGAGAACCAGTCGCCTAGACTGCACTCAATTTCTTCTTCGACCAGGTCAATCCAGTCGTATCCATTTGCCATAAAGTGTGGTGAGTTGAAATCATTCATCTTGAGCATAGGGTTTTTTGTATAAATAACTTTATCTTCAAATGATTTAATATAAAGTGATAAAAATTGGATATCCTGAGTAAATGATTTAAAATGAATTCATTGTGTTTGAAATACATATCCAGACCAGATGATTCCAAGTACTGCAGTCATGGCAGAAATTAAATGCAATTTGAAAATTTCATTGCCGAATGTAAAAGAAACTATGATTTTTGAAATGGTATTGCTGGTGTATGCAAATAATACAGCCAGCTCTACCTGTCTTGATGAGATGTCTCCCTTGTTGAATATACTTGCCACAGAGGATATATTGGCATGGGCATCTGTGAACCCTGCTAGCGCACTGGTCATGAGTACGCCTGCCGATCCTAACCATGCATATAAAGCCGACGATACAAAATTCAGTCCTGTGACAAGGATGGTAAAGCCGATCGATGACTTTAAATCGAAAGCGCTGCCTTGTATTTCATTCGATTCAATTTGATGATCTTCTTTTATTTTTGTCAAATAAAATAGTGGCAAAAGAAAAGCGGTAACTAAGCCGTAAATAAGAGGTAAAAGCAATTGACTTTCAAATAATCGGGTTGTCACGACTAAGATGATTTGGAGTTGAATCAAAGTTGAAATATTTGAAAATAAGGCGCTACTGATGGCATGTTGTGTCAATCTTGGACTGGTCTTTGACAACTGCCCCATTTTCATCACCACGGTCGTGCTGGATACAAATCCCCCCAGAAATCCAGCCATCGCTAAACCACCACGATGTCCCAGAACTCGCTTCAGAATGTAACCCATGGCGCTGATTCCTATTACAATCACTACAAATTTAGATATTTCATGTAAATTGAATGCATTAAATGGGCCAAAATATCGATCCGGAGTGATAGGCATCACCACTAATAAAACTGCAAAAAAGATGATCACATCATGCAATTCACGTTCAGACATGATTTTTTTGACGAATTGATGTAACCATGCCCGTGAAGCTAATAATGCGGAAAGAATTACCCCAAGACCTGCTGCCAAATCAATTTCGAAGTTGGCTAAAGCACCCAGAAGAAAAGTCAGCACAAGCGCCGATTCAGTCGTCAGACCTTTTCCTTCCCCACTAGCACTCAAGTAGCTGATCGCAATCAGAATGGCAATAGCCAATAGGGCTGCAGGTAATACCCAAGCGTTGGAAATCAATCCTGCCACCGCCCCCGTCAATGCTACAAGGGTGAATGACCTGATACCCGCTGAAATTTTCGAATTTCCAAGGTACTTTCTTCTTTCGCGCTCGGCACCTACCAGCAATCCTATGCCCAATGCGACACTGAGACTCATGATCTGACCTGTAATGATTTGATCCATGGGTTAGTGAATTTTCATTTCAGATTTGACAATACTTAATTTACTGTGTTAATTGATAACTACTTAGTGTATTAATATTCTTTATTTCAACCATTCGTCGATCAATTTTGATAGACCCTCCGTTAGAAAGTTCCGTTAACTTCCTGCTGACCGTTTCAATGTTTAATCCAAGAAAACTTCCAATATCAGTTCGAGTCATATCCAGTTGCAGTTGATATGGAGAGAAGCCATGAATGCGATTTTTTTCCGATAACATCAGAATGAAATTTGCGACTCGAGACACTGAATCCATTTGATTTATCATTGTGATCAATCGGTATAAATCCGTGATTTCATTTTGTAAAATGTTAAACAATTGATTATGAATCAATTCGAATTGCCCATCCTTTTTTTTGATATCGTGTATCGATACTGAACAAACTATGGAGTCTTTCAGTGCTATCGAGTCGGACCAATACTTTTCTTTGAATAATCTCTCGAGCCCAATCACATCACCGCCTTGTTTGAATCCGGTAATTTGCTCAAAACCCTCTCTTGTTAAGACGCTGATTTTGAATGATCCTGATTTGATCAAATGAATATGACTGTCATTTTTTCTTTCTGTGGCAACAGTGTCACCCCGCTTGATTTTTCGCTGAAACTTCACGGTCTGACCAAAATCTCTGTGTTCATGCGTTGAGCATTTGCTTGCCAGGCAAGCGTTATACGCATAGCAGTCTTCACACAAAGACGCTGATTTGAACTTCAACATGTTCAGATCTTAAAAAATGGTGCCACGCACGAACCGATTTTCTTTGGGTGATACAAATTTCATTCGATCAATTAGAAAATGGACGCCTTGAGTTGTCCATGCGGCGCGTCGGATCAAGTCTCTTTCCAGCATACTGCCGATGCTTCCTTCCAGAGTGACTTGATTACCAGATACTTTGACAGATATCTTGTTTGCATCAATGACAGAAAGCCTTTTCAATGACTCATCTATCTGTTCTTTGATTTTTTCACTCAATCCCACGGTCTTCAATGCGATGTTGTCGGTGACTCCTTTGACTCCGATCAAGCCGGCAACGACCTGGTGAGCGATATCGCGCTGATATTTCCAGTCTACTTCTCCGCGCAGGGTCACCCATCCATTTTCGACCATGACCTTGATCGAGTCCCCGGGGATGGCACTGCTCCATCCCAAAAGTGATTGCACTGTTCTGGCGATATCCTCATCGGTGCGTTCACGATCTTTGGGAAGGCTGACATCAATTTCTATCGATATGCCTTGAACTCCCTTGACTCTTTGCGCTGCATTTTCTACATTCCATTTTTCAAAAAAATTGGCCACATGACCACTCAATGTGACTATGTTGTTGTTTACGGTGATACCTATATGCGCTGCATTAACAGTAGGATCTGCACGCAACTCATTCATGACATCTTGTTGAGTCTGTCGATCGTTATTCATTCGGTAATCTCCATTGAGTAGACCTTTGAATGTTAAGCAGGGTTTTGTGCCAGATCCGTGCGGTACTGCACAGATTTGCAAATAGTTTTATTTTTTTTCGCGCCTATTGATTTAATCCGCTGTGCGTGAGCAAACGAACATACATCTTAGAGGGTTGAGGATATCTTGATGATGTATTGAAACTCCTGTCAAATCTAATTTTGACAATGCATGTTGTGAATCATTTTTTAAAAGTGCACAGATTAGAAGAGTCATTTACCTTATTAGACATGGCCTGTCTGTTTATGCGAAATTCATCAGACCCCAAGAATGTAATACCTCGCAAGAGAAATAATTCCGTTTCGGTTTCTGTTGCCCAATCCACAATCTGCGCAGAACAATTGATGTGTCTTGCGTTAGCTCTTGGATTAAGAAAATTAACTGCTAATTTATTAATGCTGATTGATTCTGATGCGCCCGATTTTATTCGAAAATCACGCACAGGATGGCGCCGATTTAGAAGTTCATATCGACAGTTCAAGTCATTCATTGATGTAAACCCCATGCCTTCCATTGCTTCGGTATCGTCGATGATGATGATACTGAGTGAGTTGCGAGATATCGATGTAGCTCGTCTGAAAGTTCTGCCGCATGTGAGGGCGGCGCTTCCCGTAAAATCATGTCAATTGATTGCATCTGCCACGCATTTGATTGATGAGTTTGACTCTATTGCCATCGAACTCCGTTATGCGGTTAGATCCATATTATCGGATGTGCAGTTGTCCCAAACCATTTGGGAGTTAACGCTCTGGACTCTTTCATTTTTAAAGACGAATGAACTGCCCGAAAATTCGATCAAATCTCTGGATTTTAAGGAGTGGTCGCATCAGTCCATTTCAGAGCTTTATCGGAAATACATTCATTCGAAAGGCAAAAGTCAAAATCCAACAGATCGTCATCGCACTAGAATTCACGCAAAGCGACTTCGATACGCTATCGAAAATTTGTATCCTGTGGTGGATTTTGATGTTCAGGATTTATATCAAACAGCGTGTCGCGCTCAAGGCAAACTTGGGGATGAGCACGATTGGATGACGACCGAATTGTTGGCTGAAAAATACGGCCATTCATCCTTGTCAAAACTCATCCGTCACCTAGCCTGCTGATAGTTGAGACAGTAGATTTTCAAATGGTTCGATCTGGAGGCGGGGCTGACACGATGGTTCATGCCAGATCATCCCCCCTGCCGACTCCTTGAAATGCTTGGGTCGATAGTGCATTTTCATCATGCGTGCAAACCACTTTCATAACGCATGTGATCAACCAGATACTGAACACCTGCCGTGGCCCAAACCACATTCTTGATCACATCACGTTCAGCCCAATGACTGACTGTGCCTTCCAGTGTGACTTGATTACCATCAACTTTGACAAATACTTTTTTGGCGTCAAGAATGGCTTGGCGTTTCAAGGCTTCATCAATGTGATCTTTGATGCTAGCCCCGGATACCGAGGGCTTGATAATGATGTTGTCAGTGAGTCCCTTTACACCAGTTAGGCCTACAACGAGTTTATGGGCCGTTTCCCGCTGATAGTTCCAAGGTACCGACCCACTTAATGATACCCAGCCGTTTTCAACCATCACTTTGATCATGTCTTTAGGAATGGCGGTGTTCCATGCCAACACCGTATGTATTGATCGCGCTATATCCTCATCTGTGCGACGGTGATCACCCAGAATATTCACTTCAATTTGCACGGTCAGGCCTTGGACTCCGAGCACCCTTTGCGCTGCTTTTTCAGCATTCCATTTTTCGAAATAGCTACCTACTTTTCCAGTCAACGTGACGATCCCTCCATTGACAGCAACCCCGATATGCTCGGCATTGACGGATGGATCGGCTGTCAGTTCATTCAGAACATTTTGCTGGATTTGTCGATCAGTAATCATGAGATTCTCTCCTTTAAATTGAGGAGTTCATCTTATGATTTCAGTTTCAACCAGTCTGTCCGATAGCCCACATAAAAGAACCGATTTAATAAACGTATTGCCAATGTCGATATTTGAATACTCAACTTTCGGAGAGGCCGGCGATCGAGGATTTTATTGATTAATGAGATCCCCGGACTCATTAATTCATTCCATTTGTAAATTTATCATTCGAAATATTCTGATTGATTAAATTGGTCGTTGCTGGATCAGCATGGATGTTGTCTCCTGATCCTTAATCAACGGTGTAAATGGTAATTCATGAGATACGCCAAATAGCTTAAAAATGTTATTGGGAAACATTTGAGTCAGCAAATTAAATTTCTGTACCGAACTTGCATATTTTAATTTCATTTTGGAAATTTCGTGGTCTGCTTGATAGATTTCGTTGGATAGATCAATTAACAAAGACTCCTGATAATAATTATTTTTCTTCAGATCAAGCAGGATCAGGGAAAATTCCTCGGTGAGTTTCTTTTCATCTTGCATGAATTTGATCATTGAAGCAGTATTTGTCTGAATGTCTGTCATCCTTTGTGTTAAAGAAAATTCTTTGTTCAGATTGCTTGCTGACTTAATTAGATTTACATCAGTTTTTAAATTTCCATCCAACTCTTCAAGGACGATACTGAACAAATCTGATCGCGCTTGATACTTAACGAGAATTTGACTCCAATGTTCATCGATTATTTTTCTTTCCGACTTCAACGCACCTTGCGAACAACCTGAGAATATAAAAGTAATCAAGAGGGGCCATATCAATAATAGTCTTGTTGTGAGTTTCATTTTTTATCTCGGATGAATTAATTGCCATGCGTTTAAAATTTCAGCGCTGCAATCGGCTGATGTATTCAGTCAAATAAAGAATTCTGGTCCTTACATAGGCTTCTGCGTCGTAGGGAACATCCATGTAATAGTTGGCCGCCTCGATTTTATAAACACTTCCCCAAACCGGCATATCTCTTCCACCGTGTGCTTGCGGTAAATCGCCAGCGATCATGTTATAAATTTTCTCAATGGGCAATATGCCTTTATTGGCTTTGGCAAGAAGCGTTAAGTCAGGCGGTGGCTTTTTCATCAAGTCCACAATGGGCCCATGACCTTTGCCGTCTATGCCATGGCAAGCGGCACAGTTGGTCTTGAATTCATTTTTACCAAAATCATTTTGCAGGTATGGCTTAAAATTACTTTGAGCATTGCATGTGGCAGCGAAATTCAATGCGATGATTGCGATAATCGATGATGTTTTCATGGTAATCCTTGAGGAGTCATGGCATTGATTTTGTTGTTTTAATTGTGATTATTCTGTTCGTTTGACCACATAAACTGACGCGCAATTGAATGATGTGCTGCGGGGTCTTGGATAGTCAAAGGGCTTATGCGTACAGCATAGAAGTAGCTTGGAATAAAAAAAGCACCTGCGTTTTCACGCAAGTGCCTAGAGTTCCCAAGGGGTGTACCGTTTGAATTTGGTGGCGCTTCACGGATTCGAACCGCGGACCTGTGGATTATGATTCCATCGCTCTAACCGACTGAGCTAAAGCGCCGAGGCGCAAATTATAGCGAGACTTGGGCGAGGGTCGAGAGTGGTGTTATTTGCGTTTGGCAACCGTTGTCGCAGCGTGGAGTTTTAGCACTATAGATTTTTGTGTACTACGAGCAGAACGCCTAGATGGTCTTTTTTGCAACCAATAAAAATATTTTTTGACTGAAACGTACCTGTTTCATTGAAAGTTTGCTTAACAAATTCAAAAAAAATGCAAACACTACGTGTAGTGTGTTGAAAAGAGTTTCAACCACTGCTACATTGTTTCCAAGCAGCCAATAAAAAAGCCGTGCGCTAACACGGCTCTTTTACCCCAATCTGTTCGACAGGGAAGTTTTGACAACTTGGTCTCAACAGCCATGATGTTGCCACGAAATTTGGACGCTGGTCGAACTTTTTTGATTTTTTGGAGATCAAGATGGTTTTTCGTATAAATGGGCGAACAGTGACAAACCAGCATTTCCATGACAGCGTCAAGGTAGCTGTATGGAGTAAAGGTCAAATTGTTGCAGGACAAAACCCAGCAGCGATTCGCAAGGATGCTTGTGGAGCTTATATTGCATGGAATCAATATGGAGTTACATCTGAAAATGGACTTGGATGGGAAATTGATCACATTCAACCTGTTGCCAAAGGTGGCACTGATTCATTGAGTAATTTGCAACCGCTTCATTGGCAAAATAACCGCGCTAAGAGTGACTTAGCACCAGGTCAGTGGGTGTGTGCAATACGTGCAAATAATTGAATGACTTTGCTTGAGTGAAACAATAAAACGCATGATTTAATCCTTCTTGCGTTTTTAATAACGACACTCAATTTGATGAGCTATTTTAGGTATTGTCCTTTCAAAGGACAAAAAACAAATTCTGATTTAGGACACTGACATCCACAATCACAAAACTCTGTTTATGCAGTTCATCCACCAGTTCACCTCATTCATTTTCATAGCCATCATGTCGATGGCTATTGGCGTGGCAATTGGTTACTGCATTCGCAAGATTAATGCTTTTCAGAATCGTGGCGAATTGTTGGTTAGAAATGCAATAAAAAAACACTTTAGACCGCCTGACTATCATCTTTTAAATCACATCACACTCAAGCATGGTTCAGGTACTACGCAAATAGACCATATCTTGGTATCACGTTTTGGTGTTTTTGTTATTGAAACTAAGAATTACAAAGGATGGATTTTTGCCAATCCCCAGCACGATTCTTGGACTCAAGTGCTTTTCAGAGCCAAGTTTAAATTTCAAAACCCAATCCACCAAAACCTTCGACACGTTAACGCAGTCAAAGAATTGTTAGATTTTCTGCCAGAACATGCCATCAAGTCAGTTGTAGTTTTTACTGGCGCTGCTGAGTTCAAAACAGATTTGCCAAGTGGCGTATTTACATTGCCAAAGCTGCTGGCGTATTTGGATAGCAATACAGAAGAACTTTTGTCTTTGAATAGGGTTCAATTTTCAGTTGGTCGAGTTGAAACGGCTCGTTTGGAAGTCACACAAAAAACAGATGTTGAACACGTGAAAGCACTCCATATTCGCCATGGAAATGAAGATATTTCTTAGTGTCGTTTTAAACGACGGTTCATGAGCGTCCATTTACAGGACGATAAAACGCTGACTTATGATGTCCTTTCAAAGGACAAACCCAAAACCACCAAGCATTTAGATGGATCAAAGCACACTCAAGTACTACTCAGACAATGCAGCCCAAGTTGCGGAGCGATATGAGTCTGTGGTCAGCGACTTGTCCGCACACTTTGTGGATGCATTCAGCAATGGCGGCAAGATTCTTGACATTGGTTGTGGCTCTGGGCGGGACTTGGCTGTGCTGCATAAATTGGGTTTTGACTGTTATGGAGTAGATCCAACTCCTGAGTTTGTAACGATTGCTCAACTGAAACATCCTGAACTTGTTGGGCGAATTGCATTGGGTCAATTGCCAGACTTAAAGACTCCATTCCATGGTGACTTTGATGGTGTGCTTTGTTCAGCAGTACTGATGCATATCGACATTGAACAACTGCCAGCCACTACTGCTGCAATTAAGTCATGCTTGAAACAGGGTGGTCGATTGCTTTACTCCGTTCCCAGTAAACGTCTTGACGTGGTTGCCAGCAACAGAGATGCAAATGGAAGATTGTTTATTCCTGATCAGGCTTCTCGATTGAACTCACTGTTTTTTGATCTTGGCTTCATAGAAATTCAATCATGGACCAACTCAGACAGCATGGGAAGAGATGCTGTGGAGTGGGTGTCAGTGCTGCTCGAACTTCAAGCCGCTTGAAGCCATGGAGTCAACACCATTCATACCTGCCAACCCCTCTGTAGAGGATTGCTGGCGTGGTGTGGTTTTGTATGGACGCAATACTGCCGGCTATAAATTTGCATTGGCTACAGCATTGCTTGAGTTGAACCCAAAGTCTGGGCAATTGGTCAAACTAGAAGACTTGGCTCCAGTGTTCGCAAGACACATTGCCAGGCACTTACTTGAATCACCCAA
>JACCDK011493879.1_pt1 | contig 18037 bp, 7 predicted proteins | sample 7445871 | NCBI WGS metagenome assembly JACCDK01 (sample SAMN15323436, study PRJNA562643) | freshwater metagenome | isolation source: river surface water | place: USA:Blue River Watershed | collected 2017-08-15
AAGAGAATGATAGACCTAATACTAATGATTTCGCAGGGCTATACACGTTGCTAGTCGTTCCACCAAAGTTTTGTTGAACGTTCATACCGCTACGACGTGATAACATTAAGAAGTTTTCACCACTCACGTATACCTGTGCATTATCAATTTTCAGTCTGTTCAATACCGTTTTAGGTAAACGATACGATAAAGTAACTGTTCTGATGTTCATAAAACTTCCATCAATTAACCAACGATCTGAAGCCGCATCAAAGTCTGCCGTACGACCAGCATCCATTCGAGGCACCTCTGTGATATCACCTGGATTTACCCAACGCTTTAAGATATCCACGTGCTTCGCATTGTGGTATCCTGCACCCATTAAACTAGCATAAGCTCCATCATAAATTTTTCCACCTAATTGATATACCATTAAAGCTGTTAATGAGAATCCTTTGTAGCGTAATGACGTATTCACTGAACCCGTTAAGTCAGGAATAGAAGTGCCATTATACCAAAAACGTGCATTAGAGATGTTGTTAGTTAACGTATCACCGTTCGCTGTAATTCTAGAGTTAGATGCTACATAAGAGATAGCACGATACTCAGCCACACCTGTCTCAGGATTCACACCTTTGTATTCGCGTAACCAATAGTCGTATAGCGAGCTACCTTCTTTTAATTTCTTCGTACCATCGATGATTTCCTTGCTTTCTGCAGGCATCTTAGTAATCTTGTTCTCTAGTCTTGTCGCATTTAAATCAACATTCCAAGTGAAATCCTTAGTTCTGATTAAATCTGCAGACAATTGTAATTCGATACCTCTGTTGTACATTGAACCGATATTACGTGTTTCTGTACCAATACCAACAGATAATGGAAGAGGTACTGCAAAGATCAAGTTTGTAGACTGACGATCGAAATATTCAACTGTACCAGAGATTCTGTTTTTGAATAAACCAAATTCTAAAGCCACGTCAAATGCAGTATTTGTTTCCCACTCTAAAGTTCTACTACCAAGAGAAGACTGTAAGATACCTGGCTCTAAAGCGTTATTCCATCCTAAAGCGTATAATGGTTGCCAAGCATAGTTACTGATACCACCATCGTTACCTGTTTGACCCCATGAACTTCTTAATTTCAAGTTATCGATGAACGTTAACTCTTTAATGAAATCCTCTTGATCTAAACGCCAAGCAGCTGATGCTGAGTAGAAGTTACCCCAACGCTTGTCTTTATAGAACTTAGAAGAACCATCACGACGAGCTGAGAATGAAACAAAATACTTCGAATCATAATCATAGTTCAAACGAGAGAAGAAACCTTCTACCCGGCGAATATCGTATTGAGACGTTAGGTTAGTCGTTGTCGTAAAGTTGATCAACTCATAATTTCCGTCTAGAATTTGCTGTGAACGAGAACCGTCTAAGGTATTACTAACTAAGTTATAGTTTTCGTGTCCTAAAAGGGCATCCACATTATGCTTACCAAACGAATGATTATAAGTCAACGTTTGAGATAAGTTGTAGTTAGTAATATTATCAAATGTATTCGATGCACGACCTGCTGGAGCACCATCACCAATTTCAGGGTTTCCGAACACAATAGAGTTCGCATTTGTGATGTCCACACCCACGTTGTTTGTAAATTTGAAATCCTTTAAGAAGGAGATTTCGCCATACGCACGACCACCTAGTAAGTTTCTACGGAAAAAGTTTTCATTCAATTCCGTTTCAGCCACCACGTGACGTCCACCGTACTGCGGACGGCTGGATAAGCCTAACGCACTTAAATTACCATAGTCATAACGACGTCTTCCATCTTCTAACTTTAAGAATGAACCCGGACTAGCTGGGTCATACGCATAAACTGGATAGATAGGAGCCATACCACGTGTAAAGAAGAATGGGTTAACAAATGAAGTACCTCCATCAGCAGTTGACTGATTAGACGTAATCACTGTCGTATTCATATTTGCACCTACTTTGAACCAGTTGTTCATCTGGCTGTTCACATTTAAACGAGCCGTGAAACGATCGTAATCAGATTTAATTTGGTAACCTTTATCGTTCAAATAAGAAACAGATAAGAAGTAATCAGACTTACCATTCGAACCGGAGAAGTTCGCATTAACTTCATCACGAATTCCCTGACGCATAACTGCCTTCTCCCAGTTTAAATCATCTGGATTGTAAATTAATTGTGCAGCTGCATTTAATTTTCCATCCGTCCCTACTAATTGAGCGAATGGAACATTATATACATTATAACCCGTTCCTACAATTGCACCTAAACCTGCGGATGCAGTTGTATTTGCAGTTGCAATAGCCACAGGGCTTGTCGCTCTGTAGGCTAAGTTATTTCTATTTGCTTCCCACATCAATGGGTAATAATCTGCAGGCCCTACACGATCATACTCAGGTAAAGCACGCGTATTAAAACCTTTAGTGTAACGAATGTTGATTGAATTTTTACCTTTAGAACCCTTTTTAGTCGTTACCATTACCACACCATTCGCTGCACGAGCACCATAAAGGGCAGTTGAAGCAGCGTCTTTTAATACGGTAATTGATTCGATATCATCATTATTCAAGTTTGCAATACTAGCAGAATAAGGAACACCATCTACCACGTACAATGGATCATTCGAAGAAGAGATCGAACCAAAACCACGAATACGCACAGCTGGAGCCGAACCTGGTTGACCAGAAGTAGACGTAGTGGTTACACCAGGCGCAATACCTTCTAAGGCTTGACCAATGTTTGTAATTGGTCTAACACCTAATTTCTCCGCGCTAATCTTCGCAGACGAACCCGTAAAAGAAGATTTTTTTGCCGTTCCAAAGGTCGTGATAACCACCTCATCTAAGGTAGAAGTAGCAGAGGCTAAAACGATATTGATTTGACTACGAGTTCCTACTTTAACTTCTTGAGGAGTATAACCTACTGAACTTACAATCAGCACAGCATTAGGTGATACCGTTAGTTTAAAAGTACCATCCACATCGGTATTCGTACCTTTGCTGGTCCCCTTAATGGAAATGTTAACACCTGGTAATGATGCACCATCATCGCCAGTAACTTTTCCTGAAATCGATCTATCCTGTGCTTGTAGTGGAATCAGGGCCACTAACCACAAGAAGATACTCATTAGTACTGTTTTTTTCATAATTGAATTTTTAAAAGTGAAGGATAATGTTCTGAACCTCAAACTTATTGTTTAAGTTTTGAGAATAAAAATTAAACAATTATATGACGGTTATAAAAATATTTTATGAATTAATTAAATCACTTGTTCGATATAACCTAAATGCTCCATCAACTATAAAAATATTTTATTTAATGCCTTTTGAACAAAATTTCCCAAAAAGTACAGGAACAAAAAAGGGCGGCCCTTGCGGGCCACCCTTTTCAATGAAATGATCGGAAAAACTATTTTCCAATACTTGGATTCGTTTGAACCTCTACTAACGGAATTCCGAAAATATAACGAGGGTCAGTCGGCTGAATAGTCGCACCTGCACCGAAAGAGTTCAAAGGCTCTCCACGACGTAACACATCATTCGCGCGGAAACCTTCTCCCAATAATTCAATACGACGCTCTGTCAAAATTGCTCTTACCACTTCTGTCTTTGTTCCTATGGAAGTAAACGTGTAAGAAGCGTCTGAACGTTCATGAACCGCTCTCAATAAAGCAGTTGCACGCGTTAAACTTCCACCCTCTGCTTCCGCCTCCGCTAAGTTCAATAGAACCTCTGCATACCGAATGTTAGGTACAAAATCCACGAATGGAGCAACACCACTAAACTTTGTTAATGAAGGTGCATTAGCAATTGCCGTTTTAGCCACGGTTAATTTCGTCTTGCGGTCATCCGTAGCTGCAAATTGCGCATTGCTGTAAATACCAGTTGGACCCGTATTTAAGGTGTATTCTACGTTACCCGCATTCCAGTAGAAGCCTAATTGATTCTGCGTTCCTGGGGCATTCGTTGCATCCATTGGGAAAGAGAAAATAGATTCCGTCGTCGTGAATGGAGCTTTGAACACCGCTGTAACGTCTGATTGTAACGCATGAGCTACCCGAACAGATGATCTAAAGGGAGCCGTTGCTGAAACAATTTTGTTTCCCTCTCTAATCACACCTGCATAATCACCCATGGCTAATAATACACGTGTCTTCAAGGCAACCGCCGTATTTTTATGTGCACGAGTCGTATTTAAAAGCGCTGTTCCATAAGAATCAGGCAATTCCGTTTCTGCTTCATTCAAGTCTTTTAAAACTTGAGCATACACCTGAGCTACCGTGCTACGAGCTAAATCATTATTCGCAGAAGAGGTCTCTCCTTTCAAACGCAAGGGTAAACCAGCAGATGCACCTTTATCTAAGATGTACGGCTTTGCAAAAAATTGTACTAACGAGAAATACGTCAATGCACGCAAAAACTTAGCCTCACCACGGTAATTCGCAGCTAATGCTGGAGTTACAGCATTTGGATTAGCCGTTAAACCCTCTAGAAATAAGTTAGCCCGGTTAATTGTCAAATACCCCTGTATCCAGAAGTTAGCAATATACGAATCAGATGGATCTTGATTCCCTTGATATGTTCCATATCCTGTTACACCGTTTGTTGTACGGTTAACCCATTCTTCGCCACGGATATCGTTATAAATCAAATAACGACCACCGAATAAACTTCCGCTTTTCGCAGAACCATACAAACCATTTACTTGTGAAAGTACACGAGCTGGAGTATTAAATACTGTCGCATCAGATAAATCTAATTCTGGCACAGCATTTAAGAACTCTTCCTTACAAGAGGAAACTGTCAATGCAAGTGCAATGGACAAGTAGCCTATTTTATTTGTGAATAATTTCATCTTATCTATTTTTAAAAAATTATAAACCAATGTTAATACCAAAAGTTAACGTACGTCCTTGAGGAATTGAGTTACGCTCAATACCTGAAGCTAAGTTCGAATCACCATTTGAAGAAATCTCCGGATCAACACCTAAATAAGGAGTGAATAACAATAAGTTGTTTCCTTGTGCATAAACACGTAGAGAAGTAATACCTATCGAATTCAAATTCGCTGGGATTTTATACCCTAAAGTAGCCGTTTGCAAACGTAAGAAATCCCCTCTTTGAACATTGGAATCATTTAAGAAGGCTGAGCCATTCGATACGTTATCCCCATAGATAGCACGTGGGATATCCGTTACTTGACCTGGCGTTTTCCAAGCTCTCAATACATCCACTGAGTTATTCCAAACACGCTGATCACGAAGACCTGCTTGAGATCCATTGTAGATATAATTTCCACCTGAGAATGTGAAGTTAATTCCTAAATCAAAACCTTTGTAACGCAAGGTATTATTAAAACCACCGTAGAACGTAGGTAAAGTATTACCTAAAATCTGCTGCTGTGACGAAGGAGAAACTGTAGGCTTACCGTCTAATGTCGTCCAGGCATTTGCTCCACCTAAATGTAGGTATTGAACTTTTGTTCCATCCCGAGTCACAAAAATACGGCGACCATTCTCTGGGTTAACTCCAGCCGTTTTCACACCATAAATTTGTGCTGCTGAGTAGCCTACGCGAGTAATGCTAGTTGTTTCTAAACCTGATGTAGTAGTCAGGATAGGTGTATTATCATCCACTAAAGATGTCACCATATTCTCATTCGTAGCAAAGTTTAAGTTTGTAGTCCAAACAAAACCATTCTTATTGATCGGTGTAGCCGTTATCGCTAATTCATACCCTTTGTTATACATAGAGCCTACGTTTGCAAGGATTGAGTTTCCTGGAATACCTTTCGATGGGGATTGAGGAACGTTCAAAATCAAGTTATTGATATCCTTATAATAGTAGTTAGCCTCTACTTGAATTCGGTCGTTCAAGAAGCTAACATCTAAACCAACGTTAGTTTGCTCTGAAGTCTCCCATTTCAAATCCTTGTTTCCTGCTTGGTTAAATGACAAGGTAGGTGCTGCTCCATATAGACCTGAACCAAAGGTAGAGTATGAACCATACGCATTTGGAACATTACCATTACCTACTTTACCATAACTCGCTTTTAAACGAACATTGGAAACTTTGTTACCTAAGTTTAATTTCTTGAAGAATCCTTCTTCAGAGATAGTCCAACCTAAAGATGCTCCACCAAAATCACCCCAACGGTTTTCAGTTGACAAAGCTGAATTACCATCACGACGGTAGTTTGCACTTACAAAATACTTTCCAGCAAAATTATACGAGAAGCTAGAGAAATAGGCCTCATAGGCCACCTGAGAAATACCATTTCCAGCTGCTAGGTTAGTTCCGTAGTTACCTTGGAAATCAGTAAAGAAGAAGTCAGCTAATCCTTGACGTTGAGCACCCCAGTTTAATACACGAGTTTTCTGCACATCAGAACCTGCTACTAAAGAGAAGTTGTGTTTTTCAGCAATTGTTTTGTTGAACTGTAACGTGTTAATCCAGTTCCAGTTATCCGCACGTGCTGTATTATTATACGCATCTCCACTTACAGACCAACCATCCCCGTTGAAAGGATTGAAGAAACGAATGTTTTCTGTATTACGACGATCCCATGAATAGTTAGTTTTTGCAATTAAACCTTCCATCAAACGGAATTCAGCCCCTAGATTTGCAATCAAACGTGTATTCTCAGATGAAATTTTATCTAAGTCACGAACCACTGCTGGATTAGGGAATTGAGCCGGTAACAAGTTATTTAAACGACCGATCGTGTTGTTCTCTAAGTTATAAGAACCATCCGGTAAACGAGCTGGCAAATTAGGAACCTGAGCCACCGCGATACGACCTAAACCAGACGTATTGAAAGCCCCACCCGCATTTGAACCAGACATAGGAGCCTTGTTAAATGTATTCGAGTAATTAAAGTTAGCTGTTAACTTTAACCAATTGGTTGCTTGGTGATCCATATTGAAACGACCAGAGCGACGTTGGAAACTATTGCTTCTCAAGAAACCATCTTGATCAGAATAGCCAGCAGAGAAATAGTAATTTGTTTTCTCGTTTCCACCATTAATCGATAAGTTGTGGTTTTGAGAAACAGATGTTTGGTAAACTTCTTTGTACCAATCCGTGTCAATCAAAGATCCATCTTCATTGTAACTAGGCAAAAAAGATTGATTTTGAGCGTTACGCTGTGAAGCAGCAACTGCATTTGGATTTAATAATAAGGCATTAGCAATAGCCCCATTCTTATGATCCATATATTGTTGTGCATTCAACACGTCCGGTAAACGAACTGCCTCAGAAATACCAGCCCAAGATTCAATAGAAACTTTTGCTTTCCCTGATTTACCTCGTTTCGTGGTAATAATTAAAACCCCAGCACCAGCACGAGAACCATAAATGGCAGCAGAAGCCGCATCTTTTAAGATATCGATTGACTCAATATCAGATGGGTTAATATCTGCAAGCGGGTTGTTCGTCGTCGAGTTAGCGGATACGTTATCCGTTGAAATAGGTATACCATCAATAACAACTAAAGGGAATGAGCTTAATGATAAGGAGCTCAAACCACGAACACGGATTACCGGAGGGTTATTTAATAAACCATTCGGTTGTGTAATATTAACACCCGCTGCCTGACCAGTTAATCCTTGTGAGAAAGATTGAACTGGACGCTCAGCAATGGAAGCTGCTTTTACACTCGAAGCTGCACCAGTAAATTCTTGACGCTTTCTGGTGCCATAACCTACGACTACCACTTCTGATAATTGCTTGTTGTCGGATTGTAAAACTACATTGACCACACTTCTATTACCTACAGAAACAGTTTGTGAGTTAAAGCCAACGAAGGTAAATACCAAGGAAGCCCCGTCAGCTACTGCAATTGTATACGTTCCATCAGCCGCAGAAGTTGTTCCTTTTGTGGAACCCTTTGCGCTAATGCTAACACCTGGTAATGCACCTCCGTCATCTGAGGAAGTTACTTTACCGGTCACTTGCCTTGTTTGGGCCATCAATGAACTGAATACAGTCATCATCAACACCCAAATGAGTAAAAGTTTTTTCATGTTGTTGAATTTTTAAAATGATAGAATAATTTGAGTTTCAAAGATATTGCACTTAATCCATAAATAAGAATTAAATATGCATATGCCTATCATTACAAAAATTTATAATAAGTAAATGGAGAAAAAACAGAATATTATAAAAAAAAGAAGGGCGACCCTTGCGGGCCGCCCTTCTTTGAATCTATTCTAAAAAAAGAATTAGTTTTTATCCCAGAATAACTTCGTAGTTACTACATCACCACCGATTGCTGAAGCAGCCGCCGTGTAGTTAGCACCATTTAAAGTTTGCTCGTTCGCTGGGTAAGAGAAACGAGTTGGGAATCCAGACTTCGCATTTACAGGAGTAGAAATCTTAGGGAAATCTAAACGACGTAATTCAGTCCAACCTTCGTAAGGACGGTTGTAAAGAGCGATCCACTTTTGCGTAGCGATCTTCTCTTTCCAGTTTCCAGCAGCCGTTGCATAAGCAACAGCAGGTTGTGCTAAATAGGCATCAGCATCCGCTTGTGTTCCACCCCAATATAAGATAGAAGCAGTGATGGCTTTGTTGTAGTGAGACTCAGCAGAACCAGCTACTGTAAAACCACGCTCTACAGCTTCAGCACGCATGAATTCAGTTTCAACTACGTCAGCAAATACATAAGGATCAGCCGCAGCGATCACTTTAGCACCCGCACGGGAGAAATCAACGAATGTATTTGCTTTACCTACGATACCACCAGCGTAAGCGCCAGCGTTATTTTTAGAGAAATACAAACCTGTACGTGGGTCATTCCATCCTAATAACTTATCCATTAAGTCTTTCGCAGCGATGTAATCTTGACGACCACCTGTTACGATATCCACAAATAATGGATTTTGGTTAGGAGAAGCTGATTGATAAGTAAACAAACCGTTGTTTGCAGCTGCAGAAATTGCACCAGCATCAGATGCTTCCACAGCAGATTTAGCAGCAGCAGCATTCTCATCAGCAATGATCATACCTAACTTCATACGTAAAGTATTTGCAAACTTAAGCCAGTTCGCAACCGATCCTTTGTAAACTAAATCTTCACCTGAAGCAAATCCTGCAGAGGCTGTACTCAATTTAGAGATATCAGAATTGATACGAGCTATTAAATCCGAGTGGATTGTTTTTGCATCATCGTACTTAGGGAATAAGTTAGTCGGTTGTAATGCTTCTGTGTAAGGAACATTTCCGAAAGTATTCACTAAGATTGAATAGGTGTACACTTGCATGATGTCGATGATCGCTAACTTATTAGCTTTCTCACCAGCCGTCAATGTAGCGTCAGCGTTAATTAACTTAGCTGATTCAGCATAGTCAGCTAATACATCACGGTACATCGTAGTCCACCATCCTTGAGGAATAGCACGTGTATTGAAGTCATATTGAGCTTCATCTTGGTATACAGCCATAGCCCAGTGGCTAACCGTAAAACGGAACACGTTCGTGTTCACACTAGCAGACGCTAAAGAACCAGCAAGGGTCTTAGTCGCATTCGAGAACAAGGTAGGAGCTGGAACAGCTGCTGGCCTTTTTGTCTCGATATTTAATTGAGAGATATCTTCTGTACAAGCCGAGAATAATAATAACAGCGGTACAAAAACTTTTAACATATTTTTCATCTTTATATAAATTTAGGATGATTAAAATAACAATTTAACGTTAAATCCAATGGATCTTGTTGTAGGATATGCACCTGATTGATTTCCTTGGATATTTCCAGCAGATAAGTTTTCTTCTGGATCTGAGTAAGGAACATATTTCTTGATGATCCATAAGTTACGTCCGAAAACAGACACGTCTACACCTTTAATCCCGCCTAATTTAGCAACGATTGTTCTTGGTAAAGAGTAAGTCAAGTTAGCCTCACGTAATTTAACGTAAGTCGCATCGTAAACGAATGCAGCAGCTGGATTATAAGCATAACCATATGTACCGTACTCATTTTCAACACGGATATCATTCGGAGTACCATCTGCTTTCACACCTGGCATAATCACACCACCACCTTCAGCGATTGTGTTACGAGAAGGATTACCCTTATCGTTAAGCGCAGCTGATTCTGCATAAACACCTGTAGCAGCACCATAGTACTGATCAAGAGAGAATACGCTACCACCTTTCTTCACATCGATTAAGAAAGAGAATGAAACGTTTTTGTATTTGAATGTATTATTCAAACCACCAATCCAATCCGGATTAACGTTACCGATATTATTCGTAGTCGTTGTAGTAATGTTATAACGTCCGTTAGATTTAACAGACTTCTCGCCATTCACTAAAACCCAAGTCTTTCCTTGTAACACACCATAAGGTTGTCCTACTGTAGCATTTAAAGAAACACCACCTTGGAAAGTACCTAATTGTAGGTTTTGTGATGCACCGTACAAGCTCAATACTAATGATTGATTCTTCGTCCAGTTCGCATTCACATTCCAAGAGAAATCAGCTGTTTTAATTGGCGTAGCATATACACTTAATTCAACACCTTTGTTCTCAATGTTACCCGCATTTACATAAGATGAAGAGAAACCAGTTGCTGCAGAAACGGCTGCTGGTAAAATTTGATCTAATGTATTTGATTGGTAATACGTTGCGTCAAAACCTAAACGGTTTTGTAAGAATGACATTTCTAAACCGATCTCACGTGATTGTGTTTGCTCTGGTTTCAAGATTGGGTTGTTTTGTGTACCAGGTACAGAGAACAAGATCGTTGAACCGAAAGGAGATGGTTGGTCATATACGTTTTTAATCGCACCCCAAGGAGCGTCATTACCTACAGTCGCCCAGTTAGCACGTAACTTACCTGAAGTCAACCAAGGAAGATCTTCGAAGTGGTGAGAGAATAACCAAGAAGCAGAACCTGAATAATAGTTATATTGGTTATTATCCACCGGTAACGTTGAAGACTTATCACGACGAACTGTTCCGTCTAATGTTAAGAATCCTTTGTAAGTTAAAGTCAACCCACCAAACATACCGAATACCTCACGTGGAGAATATCCTTCTGAAGGTGCAGCCACTGTACCTTTCGAGTTCGCTACAGAGTATAAACCTGGAACGATTAAGCCACCGTTCGTACCTGCAGAAATAGCACGTACATATGATTTACGTAAGTTCAAACCAACTAAGGCTTTCACATTTACGTCTTTAATCACATCCTTATCAAAGTTAGCCATCAAGTCATAGTTCGTTTCGTTAAACGTACGATCTAAACGAGAGTAACCTGGAGTTGCTTGAGAACCTACTGCTGTACGCTCCTCTTGGAACTCAGAGTAAGAATCCACTGTAACACGGCCTAAGAAAGCTAAATAAGAGGTAGCCTTGTAGTCTAACTGTGCATTTCCGAATACACGAGTACGTGTATCATTTTGGTAGTTTTGGTAACGAGTCCAATAGTAGTTATCTGTATAGATTGGCTTTAAACCAGCTGCAGATGAAGGATCACCCCAGTTCCAAGTAACGTTTTGGTTGTTACGGAAATAAGCTTCTTTTTGTTCTACTAAATCAACGTTAGTTTGGTACCATTGACGGAAGTTTTGGTTAACGTTTTGTCCAGAATAACCTGAACCGTAACGACCTTTACCATCAACGATTGAGAAGTTCGCTACAGCTGAAGCTGTTAATTTCTCATTTACTTTGTAAGAACCACCTAAGTTAACGATGTTCTTAGAAACAACTGAGTTAGGTAAAGTACCACGCTCTTCGTTACGCGTAAATCCTAATTTGAAAGTTCCCTTGTCATTTGCTCCATCTAACATAATGTTTGTATTGTTAGAGATTGCTGTTTCATAGAATGTAACAGGGGTATTAGCCGCAGCTACCCATGGCTTCATTTTCTTGTAGTTAGGACCCGCTGGATCAAAAGCATCCCAGTGATAAACCATTAAGCTAGGGTTGAATTTCACACCATAAGAAGCATCTTCCGCAGTTGGAACTACTAAAGCATTTGTTCCATCCCCGTTTGCATCAAAGTACAAGAAACCATCTTTTTGGTATGGATCTGAGTAACCAGCACCATATTGGTTTTGATACGTAGGGAAAGTTGTTTTATCAATTGTTCCTACAGTTAAACCAGCGTTGATTGTTAAACCTAAACCACGCTTCGCTTTCTTAGTTGTGATCATGATCACACCATTCGAAGCACGAGAACCGTAAAGAGCAGTTGCCGCAGCACCTTTCAATACCGTCATGTTTTCGATATCATCTGGGTTAATATCCGCAGCTGCATTACCGTAATCATAACCTCCACGGCCTGTTTGTTGGTTACCTGAGTTTTTGTTTGTGTTATCTACTGGAACACCATCCACTACGAATAATGCTTGGTTATTACCAGTTAAAGATTTGTTACCACGAACAACAACGTTAGTAGAACCACCGATTGCGTTACCTTGGATGATTTGTAAACCCGCAACTTTACCAGATAAAGCTTGAATCGCGTTACCAGTACGTACACGTGTTAACTCTTCTCCTTTTACTTGCTGAGCAGCATAAGGTAATGAGTTCTTCGTACGAGTAAGACCCAAAGCCGTCACAACTACCTCGTTTAACTCAGACGCATCTGAAGCCAATACAATGTTGATTGAACTTTGATTTCCTACTGAAACCGTTTGTGGCTTGTAACCCACAAAGCTGAATGTGATGGCAGCACCATCACCTACTGAGATTTTGTAAGTACCATCTGCTGCTGTGGTTGTACCACGAGATGAACCTTTTAGGCTAACACTAACTCCCGGAAGAGCAGCACCATCCTCTGAAGCCGTAACCTTACCGGTTACTTGCCTTGTTTGAGCCATTGATGTGCTGAACACAGCTAACACCAATACCCCAAGGAGTAATAGTTTTTTCATATTGATTAGTTTAATTAATGGGTAATATAAAAAATAATTATGCAATTTAAGAAGAATACTAGTCTTGCCAAAGAAATAACAAAAAAAAGAGGCACCGTCTCATGACAGTGCCTCTTTCAAAAAAGAATCTAAAAATTCTTATTTCGGATTTTTAGTAGGTGCAGAACCTGCGCCAGCTGGATTATTTGCTAACTCATTGTTAGGAACATCCCAATAGTCTAAATATCCATACTTAATAGTTGCGTTAGTAGATACAGAAGAGCCATCTTTAGAGATAACAACCGCACCTGTGCGACCGTTATCTAAAACTCCCCAACGACGCGCATCGTAGAATGATAAACCACGGAAAGCTAAAGCCACACGGCGCTCTTTGCGTAATTCTTCTTTTACTACCGCTGCGTTAGTAGATGTGATAGGATCTAAACCAGCACCTTGGTAAGTACGAACTGCATTGATACTCGCTGCAGCACCAGCTACATCACCTTTCCATAATTTAGCCTCTGCTTTCATCAACTCATTTTCTTCGTAAGAACCTAATAAGAAGATTTCTGCGCTACCAGCCGTACGGTTAGAATACACATAAACACCAGCTAAACCAGTTCCCTTATCAACGATTGCATAACGCGTATTGAACGCGTTTCCACGATCCGCATTACCAATCCAAGTAGGATAAACTTTGAAGTTTTGTGCTAAACGCTTATCTCCCGTATTGAAATCCTGAATCAAACGCTCAGAGATTTTATACGTTCCACCTGATGCGTTAGAACCTACTGCACGAGCAGCTACTGAGTAGTTAGATGCACCGAAGATATCTCCATTTGCATTGGTGTTACCAGCAAATACTGGATCAGAAGCACCCACACCACCGTTAGTTAAGGTTAAGATAGCATCCCATTGAGCAGCAGTCATCGTAGCTGTAGGCGTGTTAACAAGGATGTTACGCGCCTTCATCGTATTGATGTTTTTGATCCACTGCGCAGCAGTTGGAACCGCACCTTTTGCTGTTTGGAAAAAATCAGGAATCAAAGCTGTAATGATCTCCTCAAAATCCGCAGAGGCACCTGAAGCAGTTACCGCTGTTGCAGCTTTGTCAAAGTTAGAAGTAGCTTCTGCAATTAACGCTTCCTTCGTTACATACAAATTGTTTGTAGTGGACGGCGTATTTACGATTAATCCTGCATAATAGATAGAACCTAAACGAGAATAAGCTAAGCCTTTCCAAAGATAAGCCCATGCCTTAATCGCATTTTTCTTTGCTGCAGCATCTCCTGAGAAAGTAGTTTTATCTACTGCCGCTAGGATCGTATTACAAGCGTTATTTAACTGATACATCATTGCCCACTCATGGAAACCTGGGTTACCACCTTGTTGTGAGTTTGTATTAACTGCACGCAACAAGGTCTTTTGCGCAGATGGGTTATTAGGGTTAGGAACAGAAGTTCCGTTATCTAAAGTAACCATATCTGGAGCAGACAAGTTGTTCATGTACGTGTTCGCTGCTTCCGCTGCTACTACGTCACCCATCAATTCGTGAATACCTACCACACCGTTGTAGAATGCACCTACAACACCATCATAGTATTTATTACCTGCAGAGGTAAATCCGTTCTTGTAAATAGAACCTTGTGCTAATGCTACAATACCCGCCTCAGAAGACGCCGTTGCTGGCGTAGGTTGATTCGGATTTTGCACATCTAATTGATCCTTGCACGACATAACCGATCCAGCTAAAAGCAGAAAGGAAAGCGCGGTTATTTTTATATTTTTCATTTTTTTCGAATTTAAATAATACCTTTTTTCTATTCTGAAATTAGAAACCAATATTCAACTGTACCTGGTAAGCGCGTTGATTTGGCATAGTATTGTGATCCGTTCCACGATCCCAAGCTGAATTGTTAGCTCCTGAAGAAATTTCAGGATCCATACCAGTGTAGTTCGTTAAGGTATATAAGTTACGTCCTGAAGCGATCAATTGTAACTTACGGAATCCTTTGATACCAAATGCTCTCACTAAATCAACACCTACAGATAAGTTACGTAAACGCGCGAATGAAGCATCTTCGTAGAAGTAGTTCTTCGTACCATTACGAGAAACCTCTGCATATACACCACGGTAGAATGCTGACCAAGCACCTTCTTGACCATTGATCGTGATTGGCTGTTGGTAGTCAGAGTGAATACCATCACGGTACATCCATTCTTTCGTTTGGTTATACAAGTGAGCACCTTGAACTAAATCAACTTGTAAGTTGAAAGTAAGAATTCCTTTGTATGATAATTCGTTAATGAATGACGCATTGAATGCCGGATTAGGGTCACCAAAGCTAAATTGCTTAGTAGAGAAATAAGGAGCCTTTGTCGACTTCTTAACTACCCAACCATTGCTTGCCACTTCGTATAATGAACGAGATGCTTCTGGAATAGCTGGAGTACCATCTGGTAATAAAGCATCAACACTGTGAATAGCAAAGAAACCGTATAATTGACCGATTTTCTCGCCAGCACGTAACACGTAACCAGTAGAACCAGCAGCAGAAGTAACAACTACCTCAGCACCACCACGAACGGCTGTGATTTCCGATGTTTGCTTACCAAAGTTCGTAGTAAAGTTCCAAGTCCAATCAGCATCCTTGTAGATCTGCGCATTTAAGCTAGCTTGGATACCATTAGAAGCTAATGAGAACGCGTTATCTTTTACAGTACCCACACCAGATGATGGAGAAGCATCTACATTAAAGATCGCATTATCAGTAGAACGCTTCCAGTATGAACCTGAGAAGTTAACACTGTTTAACCAAGGAGATGATTTTCCTAAATTCAAACCGATATCCGTACCAATTTCTAATTCTTTAGAAATCTCTACGTTTAAGGCTGGGTTAGATTGCGTTAATGGGAAGAAGAACGCATTACCACCACCAATAACACCTGTATTTAACGTAATGTAACGGTCAAATGCATTTGGCTGGATACCTGCCTCACCATACGCTGCACGAATTTTGAAATCTTCTAATGTTGTGCTGATCGCAGAATTTTTGAAGATACCTAATTCAGAGATACGCAAGTAAGCGTCTCCACGAGGGAACGTTTGCGGTGTAGACGCAGCACCGAAGGCTGACGAGAAGTCCGTACGGAAACCAGCAGATAAACCACCTAAAGTACCGTAATCTAAACGTTGTGTTGCTAAATAACCATACGTGATGAATGGAGTCTTGTAATCTGTCACTACTTTCGTTTCAGCTGCTTGAGATGTATTGAAAGGAGTGTAGTTCGGCAAACCGATACCATAAGAACCATACACTGTATTATAACGATTTCTGTAGTCAAATGCCACTTGAGTCGTTGTGCGTAATGGAATGTTAATACCAAAATCTTTTTCAAAATCAGTCTTGAAATAAGCTGAAGCCAATAAGTTTTGGAAAGTCTTAGTTGATTGGAAATTAACTAATTCACCATTCGCATCATTACCATTGTAGTATGAATACCAATATTGTTGATCCATTACGTTTTTGTTACCTGATTGGTTCAAATACGTATACTTCTCAGCCTGGTTTTGGTAGTTAATACCATACTTCGCATCTAAAGTTAAGAATTTGTTAACCTCGTAGTTTAAGTTCAAGCTTTGGTTTACATCAACCGTATTGATTAACGATTGAGTGTAAGCATTAACGAAGTTAGGGTTAGCACCATTCACACCTACTGCATCACCGAAGTATACAGGGTAGTTACCATCCTTATCTTTAAACTCATAATCAGCAAATGGACGAGAGTTAAAAACAGAATAGATAATCGAACGACCTGATGCATCATTAATTGTATTCTTTGTATACACTAATTGAGTGATAGAACGCAATTTCAAACCTTTCGCTAATTCAAAACCTAAGTTAGACGTTACGTTCGTACGATTCAATCCACCAATGTTTTTGAATGGACCCTCGTTATCAGAATTAGACAAGGTTAATGAGTAATCACTCTTGTCTGACCCACCAGAAATAGCTAATGAGTTATTGTAATTCGTTGTAGGTACAAAGAAATTTTTGAAGTGGTCAAAATATTGCAAGTTCTTGTTGTAAGGCTTGTTAATTAAGACCGTAGGATCCGTAGAAGCGAAAATTACGTTTTCACCATATGAACCGTAAACTGGATCTAAAGCCAATGGCTGACCTGAACCACCAATAACTTCATTATTAGAGTTCGTTACAAAACCGTGCAAATTAGCTTTACGTACGTTTCCTACGTTCAATGGAGTACCTGTAATAACAGATGATGAAATATCAATATTCACTCGTCCAGACTTACCTTTCTTAGAGAATAACTGAATAACACCATTCGCACCTTGCGCACCATAGATGGTTGCAGCAGCAGCACCTTGAATTACCTCTACTCTATCAACGATATTTAAGTCGATGGAATTTAAGTCCGTTGAACCTAATTCGATACCATCTAATAAGATCATTGGAGTAGTACCACGGTTAATCGTGTTAATACCACGTAAAACGATGTTAACTGGCTGACCCGGCATACCATTACCAGAAGAGATCTGAGCACCCGCAATCTTACCTACTAAGGCTTGATCTACAGAAGCACCCGGAACGGATGGTAAAGATTTTGCTGTAATTGCTTGTACATCGATCGCAGTCGAACGCTTATCAATCGCTGAACCTGTACCAGTTACAACAACTTCAGAAAGTTGACGAGAGTCAGTAGTTAACTTAACATTAATTACTGTTTGATTTCCCACTGTAACAGATTGTGGATTTAATCCTACAAAAGAGTAAACTAATGTAGCTGAACTTGGTACAGATAATGAATAGTTACCATTCACATCTGACTGAGTTCCTTTGCCTGTTCCTTTGATTTGAACAGTAACACCTGGAAGACCAGAACCATCCTCGGCTGAGGTCACTTTTCCTGTTACCTTTTTATCTTGTGCGAAAATAGTCGCAACTGATAGCATGGTTAACAGAAAAGTCATGAGTAAGTTTTTTTTCATGAACATTTAGTTAGGGTTGAAAAAAATTGTTGATAAATTAATGAATCGCTCGAAAATTAACAAAATGTTAATAAACAAACAAAAAAAACAAAAGAAATGAATTGAAATCGATTTGAAAAATAGGAATAATCAATATTTTATACTGAAAACAAGCGTTTTACGCG
>JACCDK011121380.1_pt1 | contig 18027 bp, 17 predicted proteins | sample 7445871 | NCBI WGS metagenome assembly JACCDK01 (sample SAMN15323436, study PRJNA562643) | freshwater metagenome | isolation source: river surface water | place: USA:Blue River Watershed | collected 2017-08-15
GGCGGCGGTGGCACCGAACCACCCGGAGGCGGCGGCGGACCCACGGGGCTGCCCTGCGGTGGCTGCTTCGGGCCACTCATCGGCGGCATCATCGGAGGCTTCTGACCACCCTGGGGCTGACTGCCCGGCTGTGGTGGGGTCGGTGGGGTGGGCGGTGCCGGTGGCTGGGCCTGATCGGCAAAAGCGAGGCTTTGCGGTCCGGTGAGGTTAGCACCGGTTGCGAAAACCAACGCGGTTGCCGCAACAGCGACACCCAAGCGGATAGGTTTCATCAGGGAACTCCGTCGTGGTTGTTATTGGAGAACCTAATGGGTAACTCCATTTTGGAACGGAGTCAACGAAACGCAGGTGACATCGCCGTAAGGCGCGTGCGAGATAAAACTTGTGTGCGCCGCGCGCACGTGCACGAGGTCAACCGCGTCGCAACAATCTCGCCTTGTCGCGCGACCAGTCGCGCTCTTTTTCCGTTTCGCGTTTGTCGTGCTGCTTCTTACCCTTGGCTAAACCGATACGAAGCTTCGCTTTACCACGCTGCCAATACAGCTCGAGCGGCACGATGGTGTATCCCTTACGCTCGACCGCGCCGATGAGATGAGCGATCTCGCTGTGCTTCATGAGCAGTTTGCGCGTGCGTATCGGGTCGGCGATGACATGCGTGGATGTCGTCTTCAGCGGATTGACGTGCGCGCCAATCCAGAACACTTCACCATCGCGCACGAACACGTGCGACTCGGTGATCTGCGCTTTGCCTGCGCGCAGTGCCTTGACCTCCCAACCCTCCAGAACGATACCGGCCTCGTAGCGCTCCTCGATGAAGTAGTCGAAGCGTGCACGACGGTTTTCGGCGATCGTTTTTGGTCCGTCGTTGGTATTCGCCTTGGTCTCGGTCTTCATGGTCACCAAGCATTCTATACAATGCTCCGATGCGCGAAGTCGTTCGTTCTGCCATGGTCGCGGTTTCGGCCGAAAAGCTCTACGAGCTCATCAACGATGTCGAGCGCTATCCCGAGTTCGTTCCCGGATGCCGAGTCGCTCGGGTCGAGGAGCGCGGTGAGGGCTATGTCGTCGCCACACTCGGCGTGCAGCGCAGCGCACTCAACACCGAATTCACGACTCGCAACGAGCTCGAGCCGGGTCGTCGTGTGACCATGCGTCTCGTGAAAGGGCCGTTCCGTTTCCTCGAAGGAGTTTGGGATATCGCGCCCATCGGCGACCAAGGTTGCTCGGTCACGCTTCGCCTTCGGTTCGAGTTTGCCAATCGATTGGCGGGTGCGATGTTCGCACCGCTTTTCGAGGAGACCGCCGCTTCGTTAGTTGATGCCTTCGTGCGTCGTTCGCGTCAGCCATGAAGTGTTTCTTCGCGTGCGCGCTAGCCGATTGGCAAGGGCAGTTAACGGTCGTTCTCGATTCGGGTGCCACCGTCGATGACCTTTTGAGCCAAGTGCGCGTCGAGCTCGAGCAGCGGCTCGCAACGGAGAATCAGAGCGCGAGCGAAGCATCTCCGCTTGATGAGGCTTGGTGGCGCAGTGCCCCGGTCGGTATTTTTGGAGAGCGTTGCGATCGGTCGCGTGTGCTCGTCGACGGTGATCGCGTCGAGATGTATGTCGCTTTGAAGGTGGATCCGAAGGCAGCGCGACGTGAGCGTGCGCAACCGCATCAAACGGAAAAAGGCCGCAATCCGCTGACGCGTAAACCCGGTCGTTGAGACTTCGGATTAGGGAGTCTTGGCGGGCGGACTCTCAGCAGCCGGCGTGCTAGCCGCCGGTGCTTCGGTGGCCGGAACTTCGGTCGGTGCCCCGACGTTCTCTATGCGGCTCACTTTGTCGTCCGTGAAGTAGATGGTCAGCCGTTGCTCTTCCGCTTTTTGCAGGCGACCGACTTTCAGGTAGTAGAGGTAGTCCCAGCGGTCGCGGTCGAATGCGTCGGGCAGCATAGGAGTGCCAAGAAGCAAGCGAACCTGCGCGCGTGTCATACCTTCCTTCACCTGCACGACCTGACGGGCGTCGAGGAAGTTGCCTTGCTGCACCGTCATTCGATAAACGCAGCCTGAAGTGAGCAGCGTGGCGAGCAGAGCCGCGAGTAAGGTCAGGCTCGGCAGGCGGGGACGAAAAACTGGAGCAGTTCGGTGGCGCTGTACCATAATCCACGCATTCTAACTCAACCCGTTGGGGCTCACGTGGAAAGCAAGGATCTACGCAAGGCTGGACTGAAGGTGACGTTGCCGCGCGTCAAGATTCTCGAAATCCTCGAGAACAGCGGCAATCGGCATCTGTCGGCTGAGGATATCTATCGACGGTTGGTCGACTCGCGCGAAGACATCGGGCTCGCAACCGTCTATCGCGTGCTAACCCAGTTCGAAGCGGCTGGGCTCGTCACCCGCCATCACTTCACTGATGGCATGGCGGTCTTCGAGCTCAACGAGGGGGCCCACCACGACCACATCAAGTGCGTTGATTGTGGGCATGTCGAGGAATTCATCGATGAGGACATCGAGCGTCGGCAGCATGCCGTCGCCGAGCGTCACGGTTTTGAAATCACCGACCACGCGCTCGTGATTTACGGACACTGCCGGAAGACGAACTGCCCGCATCGCGCGAACGCGGCGGACTGACGCCGCCGCGCAGCATTTCCGCGGCGTGTTCACGCGCCGTGTCGGTGATGGTGACCCCGCCCAGCATTCGAGCGATTTCTTCGACACGCTCGGATCCTTGCAGTTCGCGGATGCCGGTATGGGTTTGTTTGCCGTCGCTCGCTTTGCGCACTTGCAGATGTTGAGTACCTAGCGCGGCTACCTGCGGCAGATGTGTGACGCAAAGTACCTGAGCGCTATGCGCAAGCGCGGCAAGTTCACGACCAACGATTTCGGCAACGGCGCCGCCCACACCGGAATCGACTTCATCGAACACCATGCAGGCGGCGGAGTTCGACTCGTTCGTCGTGCGGGCGGCGAGCGCCACCTGAACCGCGAGTGAGAGGCGTGACAGCTCACCGCCCGAGGCAACCTTGGCGAGGGGGCGGGGTGGCTGACCTGCGTTGGCCGAGACTTGAAATTCGACGGTCTCGCCACCGTGTTGTTGCGTTAAGTCAGGCGACGATGGCGAGTTCAGTGCGATACGAAATTCGCCGCCGACCATGCCGAGGCCCTGCATGCGTTGCGTGATGTCCTTGGCGAGCTCGGCTGCGCCTTTGCGACGTAACTTGCCGAGCTGCTCAGCCACCTTGCGCCATTCGGCGACAAGCCGGTCACGCTCGGCGGTCAACGAGCCGGAGTGTTGCTCCAACTTCTCGAGCCGCTCGAGCTCGATGCCCATCTCGCTGAACACCGACGCCAATCCTTCTGGCGCGACCCGATGTTTTCGAGCGAGTGACTCTATGGTCGCGAGGCGCTGCTCGACGAGCTCCTGTCGGCCGGGGTCTGCTTCGAGTTTGTCGAGGTAACGCGTGAGATCGCCGGCCACATCGCGAAGACGGATCACCGATTCTTCGAGCGCAGGCAGGGTGTCGGCCAAGCTCGCATCGAGATGCGCAACCTGACGAATTTGATTCAGTGCACGAGCGGCGAGTGCATGGGCGTTGGACGACTCGTTGGCGTCGATCATCTCTAGCGCCACGCGCGCGGCGTCGGCGAGCTTTGCACCGTGCGTCAATCGGTGACGCTCTTCCATCAAAGAGGCTAGCTCGCCGTCTCGCAGCGCTAGCGATTCCCACTCGCCCAGTTGATGACGCAGCAGCTCAAGTCGCGCGTCGCGATCGCGTGCGGCGTTCAAAAGATCGTCGAGTGCCTGGTCAACTTTCACGCGCTCTCGATGCAGATCGCCGACCTTTTGGCAGAGCTGCGATGTGGCCGCGTAGGTGTCTAGCAAGTCGCGCTGCGCATTGGAGCGCATCAAAGATTGAAATTCGTGCTGGCCGTGGATGTCGGCGAGCCATTCGCCCGCTTGACGCAGTAATTGCACGGCGACGGTTTGACCGTTGAGATAGGCGCGGGATTTGCCATCGCGCTGAATGACCCGACGGACGACAAGCTCGTCGTCGATCTCGATGCTCTGCTCATCCAGCCACTCGCGTAAGGCTAGAGGTGCGCCGGTCATGTCGAAGGTGGCGGTGATCTCCGCTCGATCCGCGCCATGTCGAATCGCCTCCGCCCCAGCGCGACCGCCGATCGCGAGTTGCAGTGCATCGACCAGAATCGATTTACCCGCGCCGGTTTCACCCGTGAGCACCGTCAGGCCGCGACGAAGATCGAGTTCGACGCTCTCGATGATCGCGAAATCGCGGATGTGTAAGTGGCTCAGCATGATGGGCGCTCGTCAGCGGACAGCATCGAAACTGCGACGCCCCCAGTTGAGCTTGCTGCGCAGCAATCGGAAATAGTCATAACCGGCCGGATGCAGCAGTGTGACGCGCTGCGTGGCCGGTCGAATGGCGAGCGTGCCGCCCGGCGCCAAGCGCCCGAGCGCATGTCCGTCGCAGGCGATTTCAGCGATGGAATCGGGGCGATCCAGCATCCGCACTTCGACGATGGATTTGGCGCCAACGACGATGGGTCGATCCGACAGGGTGTGCGGGCAGATCGGCGCAACGACGAGGACTTCGAGATCCGGATCCACGATTGGGCCGCCGCAAGAGAGCGCATAGGCCGTCGAGCCCGTCGCACTCGCCACGACGAGGCCATCGCCACCGTGCGCGTTGACGAAGCGACCATTGATCCAAGTTTCGTAATCGACGAGGCGACCGATCTGGCTCGTTTGCAGCACGATGTCGTTGAGTGCGAGACCGGTCTTACGTTGGCCATCGTGGGTGGTGAGCTCGGCCGCGAGCAGAGGGCGCGAGTCGCGCGCGCATCGTCCTTCGATCGCATCGTCTACCGAGGCCAGCATGTCTTCGGGCATCACGTCGGTGAGGAAGCCGAGCCGGCCGCGATTGACGCCGAGCAGAGGGGTGTCGGTGCGAGCGAAAAGCCCAGCGGCATGCAGCAAGGTGCCATCGCCGCCGATCGCGATGACGAGATCAGCGTCATCAGCGAGCATGTCGTCTGGGACGAAGCGAACCGCGAGATCGGGCAGACGCTCGGCCTCGGACTCGAGTGCGAGAACCTCGATTTGCCGTTCACTCAAATGACGAGCGAGCAGGGCGGCGCTTTCGGCGACGCGAGCATCGGCGAAGCGGGTGACGAGAGCGCAGCGACGGATTAACGACATGCGGAAGCACCGGGTAAAAGCTGCGCCGTTTTATCACGGACCTCGCGGCGGCACCAATTCGCAAAACGGGTCGCTTGACGGGATTCGTCATGGGTCGGTAGCGTTTTACCCATGGCCCACGATTACGACTCCCTGAACGACCGCGCCCAACAGCTCTTGAGGGTGCTCGTCGAGAGCTATATCCGGGATGGCCAGCCCGTCGGCTCACGCGCTTTGTCGCGCGATTCGGGGCTCAGTCTGTCATCGGCGACCATCCGTAATGTGATGGCCGATCTCGAGGAGCTCGGCTTCGTCGTCTCACCGCACACGTCGGCGGGGCGCATCCCGACCGATCGTGGATACCGCTTCTTCGTCGACACCTTGTTGCGATCGCGGCCGCTCGAGGGGCTGGCGGTCGATGAACTGCGTCAGCAGTTCGGCCCGAACCTCACGGGTGATCCGAAGGCGTTGGTGGCCAATGCGTCGCAGTTGCTCTCGAACGTGACACGGCTCGCGGGTGTGGTCACCGTGCCGCGCCCGAAGGTGGCCTCAATCACGCAGATCGAGTTCGTCGCCTTGTCAGAGAATCGCGTGCTGGTGGTGATGGTCTTCGATGATCGCGAGGTGCAGAACCGCATCATCCACCTGTCTCGGCATTACACGGGTGAGGAGCTTCGGCGCGCAGCGCAGTACCTTAACGAGCAGCTCGTGGGTCGTACTCCCGACGAGGCGCGGCGGGAGATTCTGCAGCAACTGCAGGACGCGCATTCGCATATGAACGCCTTGATGCTCGATGCGATCAGTGCAGCCCAGCAAGTGGTCGATCAGGCGCCGACGCCGACAGCGGGGCTTGAGTACATTGTCGCGGGTGAGACCAATCTGATGGGCGTAGCCCAGCTCTCGAGCGTTGAGAAGCTCAAGCGGCTCTTTGAGGCGTTTAACGAAAAGCGCGACTTTCTGCACTTGCTCGATCAGAGCTTGCATGCCGAGGGTGTGCAGATCTTCATCGGACAGGAGTCGGGCTATCAGGTGCTCGACGACTGCAGCATCGTCACGGCACCCTATAGCGGTGACGATGGCGTGATGGGTGTGATCGGGGTGATCGGCCCGACCCGTATGGCCTACGAGCGCGTCATTCCCATCGTCGACATGACGGCGCGGCTCTTAGGCTCCGCCTTGAATTCCCGCCGCTAGACCCCATCTAGCCCGTCAGGGAGTGGGTCGAATAGGGGCAGTCAAGAGCTGCCTTATTTTCTAATTTCCCATCGTAAATTATTGTTTTTCAAGGTGATATCTCATGAGTGAATCGCCAGAACAGGTGGCTGCCGCCAGCCCGGACATCGAGTCTTTGCGCGAAGAGCTCAACGTGACTCGAGCGTTGGTGGAACAGCTGAAGGACGAAAAGCTGCGGGTCCTTGCCGAGCTCGACAACATCCGCAAGCGCGCCCAGCGCGACGTCGAGCAGGCGCATCGCTACGCGCTCGAGAAGTTTGCGGGCGAGTTGTTGCCCGTGAAGGACAGCTTGGATTTGGGCGTCGAGAACGCCGGCAAGGCGGATGCGGCAGCGTTGGCAGAGGGCCAGGCGGCCACGGCCCGATTGCTCGCCAAGGCAATGGAGAAGGCCGGGATCATCGAGCTCAACCCCGTTGGCGAGCCTTTCGACGCCAACCTGCACGAGGCGATGGCAGCCCAGCCCTCGGATACAGCCGAGCCCAATTCGGTGCTCGCGGTCATCCAGCGCGGGTACACCTTGAACGGGCGATTGCTGCGCGCCGCGCGCGTCATCGTCGCGCGAGCCCCGGGTTGAATCCCGCACGAACACCCCCATTTAAAGCGGCATAACGGGCCGGTGGCCCCACGAAATCCGCAACGGAGCACACAACATGGCAAAAGTTATCGGCATCGATCTCGGCACGACGAACTCCTGCGTCGCCATCATGGACGGCGGCAAGCCTCGCGTGATCGAGAACAGCGAAGGCGATCGTACGACCCCCTCGGTTATCGCCTTCACCAAGGACGATGAGGTTCTGGTCGGTCAGTCGGCCAAGCGCCAAGCCGTCACGAATCCCTCAAACACGCTTTATGCCGTGAAGCGTCTGATCGGTCGTCGCTTCGACGAGAAGATCGTGCAGAAGGACATCGACATGGTCCCCTACAAGATCGTCAAGGCGGACAACGGCGATGCCTGGATTGAAGCGCAGGGCAAGAAGATGGCGCCGCCGGAGATCTCTGCGCGTGTGCTCATGAAGATGAAGAAGACCGCCGAGGAATTCCTCGGTGAGGAAGTGACCGAGGCCGTCGTCACGGTGCCGGCTTATTTCAACGACTCACAGCGTCAGGCCACGAAGGATGCTGGCCGCATCGCGGGTTTAAACGTCAAGCGCATCATCAACGAGCCGACCGCGGCTGCGCTCGCCTACGGTCTCGATAAAGACGGTGGCGATCGCAAGATCGCGGTGTACGACTTGGGTGGTGGCACGTTCGACGTGTCGATCATCGAGATCGCTGAGGTCGATGGTGAGCGTCAGTTCGAAGTGCTCTCAACGAACGGCGATACGTTCTTAGGTGGTGAGGACTTCGATCTGCGAGTCATCAACCATCTCGCTGACGAGTTTCAGAAAGAGTCCGGCGTCGATGTGCGCAAGGACCCGCTCGCCATGCAGCGCCTCAAAGAAGCGGCCGAGAAAGCCAAGATCGAGCTCTCCTCGAGTCAGCAGACCGACATCAACCTGCCGTACATCACGATGGATGCGACGGGCCCCAAGCACTTGGCGGTGAAACTCACGCGCGCCAAGCTCGAGTCGCTGGTCGAAGATCTCGTCAAGCGCACGATCGAGCCCTGCAAGATCGCGCTGAAGGATGCCGGTCTGTCGGCGGCCGAGGTGTCCGAGGTCATTCTCGTCGGCGGCCAGACTCGTATGCCGCTGGTGCAGAAGTACGTCAAAGAATTCTTCGGTAAGGATCCGCGCAAGGACGTCAACCCGGACGAGGCGGTGGCCGTCGGTGCGGCGATCCAGGGTGGTGTGCTCGCGGGCGACGTGAAGGACGTGTTGCTCCTCGACGTAACACCGCTGTCGCTCGGTCTCGAGACCTTGGGTGGCGTGATGACCAAGCTCATCGAGAAGAACACCACGATCCCGACCAAGCACTCGCAAGTGTTCTCGACCGCCGAGGACAACCAGACCGCCGTGACGATTCACGTGTTGCAAGGCGAGCGTGAGCGCGCGCTCGATAACAAGTCACTCGGAAAGTTCGATCTCACGGACATCCCGGCAGCGCGTCGCGGCACGCCGCAAGTCGAAGTCACGTTCGACATCGACGCCAACGGCATCCTGAACGTGTCGGCCAAAGACAAGGCGACCGGTAAGGAGCAGCGCATCGTGATCAAAGCATCCTCAGGCCTCTCCGAGGATGAGATCAAGCGCATGGTGCGCGATGCCGAGGCGCATGCCGAAGAGGATAAAAAGTTCCGCGAGCTCGTCGAGACGCGCAACAAAGCCGATGGCATGGTTCACTCGGTCGAGCAGACGCTCAAAGATTTGGGCGAGAAGGTCGCCACCGAAGAGCGCGTCAAGGTCGAGAACGCCCTGAATGACCTCAAGGCCGTCCTGAAGGACGACGACAAAGACAAGATCGAGAAGAAACTTGAAGCGCTGATGCAGGCTTCGAGCGCAATCGCCCAGCAGGCCTACGCGCAGCAATCCGGTGAGGGTGGCGACCAGGCGGGTGCGGCGGGTGGTGCCGAAGGCTCGGGCAAGGATCGTGGCGATGTGCTCGATGCCGAGTTCGAGGAAGTGAAGGACAAGGATCAGGATCGCAAGGCGTCCTGATCGGCCTTGGGCCGATCGAACTCACATGGCTAAACGCGACTACTACCAAATCCTCGACGTCGCCAAGGGTGCGTCGGAGGCCGACATCAAGAAGGCCTACCGACGCCTCGCGATGAAGTATCACCCCGATCGCAACCCGGGTGATGCCGAGGCTGAAGAGCGCTTCAAAGAGGCCAAAGAGGCCTACGAAGTGCTCTCAGACGCGCAGAAGCGTGCCGTCTACGACCAGCACGGTCACGATGGTATGGAGGCCATGCGTCAAGGTGGTGGCCCCGGCGGTGCCGGTTTCGGCGGGGCGGACTTCGGCGATATTTTTGGTGAGGTATTCGGCGATATCTTTGGTGGTGGTCGTCGTGGCGGTCGCTCGCAAGTTTTCCGTGGCGCGGATCTGCGTTACGAGCTGGAGCTCGATCTGTCGCAAGCCGTGTTTGGTTACACCACCGAGGTCGAGATTCCGCGCCTCATGGAATGCGAGACCTGTCATGGCAGCGGTTGTGCCAAGGGCTCGAGCCCCATCACGTGTGATCAATGTCAGGGAAGCGGCCAGATGCGGATCTCGCAGGGCTTCTTCCAATTGCAGCAGCCTTGCAACAAGTGCCGCGGAACCGGACGGGTCATCAAAAACCCGTGTGATACCTGTCTTGGGCAGGGTCGTGTCCGTCGAACGCGCAAGCTGTCGGTCAAGGTACCGGCGGGTGTGGCGACCGGAGATCGTATTCGCTTGGCCGGTGAAGGCGAGGCGGGCCGCAATGGGGGGCCACCGGGCGATCTGTACATCGAGATGAACGTCAAGCCGCACCCGATCTTCGAGCGCGAAGGTGACGATCTGTCTTGTGAAGTGCCCATCAGTTTTGCGACGGCGGTTCTCGGTGGTTCGGTGAATGTGCCGACACTCGAAGGGGAAGTCTCAATCAAGATTCCGGCCGAGACCCAATCGGGTCGTGTCTTCCGTTTGCGCGACAAGGGCGTGAAGCCCGTGCGCGGCGGCAGTCGAGGCGACCTGTTCTGCCGCGTTGTGGTAGAAACGCCGGTGAAACTGTCGTCCGAGCAGCGCGATTTGCTGCGCCGATTCGATGAGTCGCTGCGCGGTGATGGCGAGGGCCATACGCCGCGAGAAGAGGGCTTCTTCGAGGGCGTGAAACGCTTCTTCTCCGGCGGCAACTAAACCGTCAGGAGAATTCGTATGCGAGTGGTGATCGTCGGAGCCTCGGGCCGCATGGGGCTTGCCATCACGCGCGCTGCGCTCGAGATGGGTGATGTGATGTTCGTCGGTGCCATCGATCGTGAGGGCGCTGCTGCCGTGGGTCGTGATCTCGGCGAACTCGCGGGTTTGCCCGCGATCGGCACCCGCGTCACCACCGATCTGGCGGCCGTGTTGACGGACGCCCAAGTGGTCATCGATTTCTCGTCCGCGAGCGCGACGCGCGGCAATCTCACCATTTGCGCGCATGCCGGTGTGCCCATCGTCGTCGGGACGACCGGTCTCGATGCCGACGTGTACAGCGCTGCGGATGCCGCGGCACAGCACATCCCGGTGCTGATCGCAGCGAACACCAGTCTCGGCGTCACGTTGCTACTGGAACTCGTGCGCCAAGCAGCGCGCTCGTTACCGGCCGACTTCGATATCGAAGTCGTCGAGGCGCATCACAGGCACAAGCAGGATGCCCCCTCCGGCACTGCGCTCGCTCTCGGTCAAGCCGCATCGGAGGGGCGTGGAACGGCCTTCCGACGCGATGCGGTACGCCACCATGCCGAGGGCGGCGCGCGCCCTGTCGGTGAGATCGGTTATGCGGTTGTGCGGGGCGGGGACGTGGTGGGTGATCACACGGTCGCCTTCTTGGGAGCCGGCGAGCGCGTGCTGCTGTCCCATCAGGCCACAGACCGGGCAATCTTTGCCCGAGGCGCCTTGCGGGCGGCGAAATTTTTGTTCGAACAGGTGCCTGGTCGGTATGAAATGGGCGATGTAATTAGTTTGAAAACAAAGACTTAGAAGATTCTCCCGGTGTTTCGTATCGGTGCGATTTCACCCCGAATCTCATGGACAGGATGGGGTCCGAAAACATAGAATTTCCTTCTAATCCGATAGCCGGGTTAGTCCTAGCAAGGCGGGAGACATTCGCGAGAGTGTCTCCCGTTTTGTCAATGCGATACCCGCGCTCTGCGTCGGAGAGTGTTTTTGCAGAGCAACGGGTGACTGAGTGAGCGAAGCAGTGCTGGCGCTCGCGGATGGTTCGACCTTCCGCGGCCTTTCGATCGGTGCAACAGGGAATACCTCCGGCGAAGTCGTTTTCAATACCGCTTTGACCGGTTATCAGGAAATTCTTTCCGACCCGTCTTACTCGCGGCAAATCGTCACTCTCACTTATCCTCACATCGGCAACGTCGGCACCAACGACGAAGACATGGAGTCCATTGCAGCCTATGCAGCCGGACTCGTGATTCGCGATCTGCCGCCCCGGCTCAGCAACTATCGCTCAAAGCGCAGTCTTCCCGAGTTTCTCGTGCACCACGGTGTCGTTGCCATTGCAGATCTCGACACGCGACGTCTGACGCGCATTCTTCGTGAGAAGGGTGCGCAGAATGGCGCCATCGTCACGGGCGCAGCGAGCAAGTCCGGTGATGTCGCCTCTCTGGAGGCTGCAGCGCTCGAAGCGGCGCGTGCCTTCCCCGGATTGAAGGGGATGGATCTCGCGAAGGTGGTGTCGGTTCGCGAGCGCTACGATTGGACCTCGGGTTCGAGCTTCGATGCGCCACCCGCACGCACGGGACACAAACCCTATCGCGTTGTCGCGTACGACTTTGGCGTGAAGTACAACATTCTGCGCTTGCTCGTTGATGCGGGTTGCTCGGTCACGGTGGTGCCAGCGCAGACGCCGGCATCTGACGTGCTCGCATTGCAGCCCGAGGGCGTATTCCTCTCGAATGGTCCGGGTGATCCCGAGCCTTGCGACTACGCGATTCGTGCAATCGGCGAGATTCTTGCGGCCAACGTGCCCCTATTTGGTATTTGCCTAGGGCATCAGTTGCTCGGTCTCGCGAGCGGCGCGCGCACGGTGAAAATGAAGTTCGGTCATCACGGCGCAAATCATCCGGTGCAGGATCTCGCGAGTCGCCGAGTGTTGATCACCTCGCAAAATCACGGTTTCGCGATCGACGAGGCCAGCTTGCCGGCGAATCTCGTGGCCACGCATCGCTCGTTGTTCGACGGCACTTTGCAGGGCGTGGCGCGCACCGATCGCGACGCGTTCAGTTTCCAGGGGCATCCGGAAGCGAGCCCCGGCCCACACGACGTCAGCCATCTGTTCGATCGCTTCACGGCCGCCATGCAACGCCGTCGTTCGGCTTGATCGAGAAACCGAGTCCGCCATGCCGAAAAGAACCGACATCCAAAGCATCCTGATCATCGGCGCAGGTCCGATCGTCATTGGCCAAGCCTGCGAGTTCGATTACTCGGGCGCGCAAGCCTGCAAGGCGCTAAGGGAAGAGGGGTACCGGGTAATCCTGGTGAACTCGAATCCCGCCACGATCATGACCGACCCGAACATGGCCGATGCGACCTATATCGAGCCGATCAATTGGCGCACGGTCGCCCGCATCATCGAGAAGGAACGTCCGGATGCCGTGTTGCCCACGATGGGTGGTCAGACGGCGCTCAATACGGCCCTCGATCTCGTGCGCGAGGGCGTGCTCGAAAAGTTCGATTGCGAATTGATCGGCGCCTCGCGTGATGCGATCGATATGGCTGAAGATCGCGAGCTCTTCCGCAATGCGATGCGCGAGATCGGTCTCGAGTCAGCGCGTTCTGCGGTCGCCAAAAGTTTGGAAGAAGCTTTCGCCATCCAGTCGACGCTCGGCTATCCCTGTGTGATTCGACCGAGCTTCACGCTCGGTGGCTCCGGTGGCGGTATCGCCTACAACCGCGAAGAATTCGAGTCGATCGTGTTGCGCGGGCTCGATGCGTCGCCGACGAGCGAGGTGCTGATCGAGGAGTCGATCCTCGGTTGGAAGGAATTCGAGATGGAGGTCGTGCGCGATCGTGCCGACAACTGCATCATCGTCTGCTCGATCGAGAACCTCGATCCGATGGGTGTGCACACGGGCGACTCGATCACGGTGGCCCCGGCACAAACGCTGACGGACAAAGAATACCAACGCATGCGCGACGCTTCGATCGCCGTGCTACGCAAGATCGGCGTCGACACCGGTGGCTCGAACGTGCAGTTCGCCGTCAATCCGGAAGATGGTCGCTTGATCGTCATCGAGATGAACCCGCGCGTTTCGCGCTCTTCGGCGCTCGCCTCGAAAGCAACGGGATTCCCGATCGCTAAAATCGCGGCGAAGCTCGCCGTGGGCTACACGCTCGATGAGTTGCGTAACGACATCACCGGTGGTGCGACGCCGGCGTCGTTCGAACCGACCATCGATTACGTCGTCACCAAGATTCCGCGCTTCACGTTCGAGAAGTTCCGTGGCGCCAACGATCGACTCACCACGCAGATGAAGTCGGTGGGCGAAGTGATGGCCATCGGTCGCACTTTCCAAGAATCGCTGCAGAAGGCCTTGCGAGGTCTCGAGACCGGCCTGGACGGGTTGTCACCTGTCACTCAACTGCCGCTTGGCGAGGAAGCAGCCGCTACGCTAGCGCACAACTTGCGGATGCCGGGTCCCGATCGTTTGCTGCAGACGGCAGACGCGTTTCGCGCTGGATGGACCTTTGATCGCGTGCACGAACTCACCCGCATCGATCCTTGGTTCCTCGCGCAGATCGAAGAAATCGTGAGACTCGAGGGTGAGGTGGCCAACGGCAAGATCACGGCGCTCGATGCTTCGCGACTGCGATACCTCAAGCGGCATGGCTTCTCCGATTCGCGTTTGGCCAAACTTTTGGGTGTCACCGAGGGTGAGATCCGCGCCCGTCGGCAGTCTTTCGGGGTTCGCCCGGTCTACAAGCGTGTCGATACCTGTGCGGCCGAGTTTTCGACGTCGACCGCGTATCTGTACTCGACCTACGAAGAAGAGTGTGAGGCGGCGCCGACGAATCGACGCAAGATCGTGATCTTGGGTGGTGGCCCCAATCGAATCGGTCAGGGCATCGAGTTCGATTATTGCTGCGTGCACGCAGCGCTCGCTCTGCGCGAGGATGGTTTCGAGACCATCATGATCAATTGCAATCCCGAGACCGTCTCCACCGATTACGACACCTCCGATCGTTTGTATTTCGAGCCGCTGACGCTCGAAGATGTGCTCGAGATCATCGACAAAGAAAAGCCTGAAGGCGTGATCGTGCAATACGGCGGTCAGACGCCGCTCAAGTTGTCGCGCGCACTCGAGAAGGCCGGTGCGCCGATCATCGGTACATCGCCCGAGTCGATCGACGTGGCCGAAGATCGTGAGCGCTTTCAAAAGTTGGTTCAGGCGCTCGGACTGCGCCAGCCAGCTAACGCGACGGCGCGCACTGAATCGCAGGCGCTCGCGCTCGCTCGTGAGGTTGGTTTTCCGTTGGTGGTTCGCCCCTCGTACGTGCTCGGTGGTCGTGCGATGGAGATCGTCTTCAACGAAGATGATTTGCGCGCTTACATGACCGATGCGGTGAAGGTCTCGAACGAGAGTCCGGTGCTGCTCGATCGATTTCTCGATGACGCCATCGAAGTCGACGTCGATGCGGTTTGCGATGGTCGCAACGTACTCGTCGGCGGCATCATGGAGCACGTCGAGCAGGCAGGCGTGCACTCTGGCGACTCCGGGTGTTCGCTACCGCCCAATTCTTTGTCAGCTGAGTTGCAAGATGCCTTGCGCGAGCAGACCAAGCAGCTGGCGCTCGCACTCAACGTGGTCGGTTTGATGAACATTCAGTTTGCCATTCAGAACGGCGTGATCTTCGTGCTCGAAGTGAACCCGCGTGCATCGCGTACGGCGCCCTTCGTTTCGAAGGCGACCGGCCTTGCGCTCGCTAAGATTGGCGCTCGCGTCATGACGGGGCGAACGCTGTCAGCGCTCGGCGCGACGAAGGAGCGTGTGCCGCCGTACTACTCAGTGAAAGAGGCGGTGTTCCCCTTCGTCAAATTTCCAGAAGCCGACCCGATGCTCGGACCCGAGATGAAATCGACGGGCGAGGTGATGGGTACCGGTCGCAGCTTCGGTGAAGCCTACGCCAAGGCTCAAGCCGCCTCGAGCGTCGTGTTGCCGCGATCGGGCACTTGCTTCTTGAGCGTGCGTGAGCGCGACAAGCCTGGGGTGGTTCAGCTGGCTCGGCGTCTGGCCGAAAGAGGGTTCGATCTCGTCGCGACCGAAGGGACGGCTGCCGTCATCGCAGCAGCTGGGATTGCCGTTCGCAAGGTCAACAAAGTTCGGGAGGGTCGTCCGCATTGCGTCGACATGATCAAAAACGGCGAGATCGTGTTGATCGTCAACACGACCGAGGGTAAGCAGGCCGTGCAGGAGTCACACTCAATCCGGCGCGAGGCGGTGCAGCGACGTGTGACCTACTACACGACGCTGGCGGCGGCGCTCGCAACGTGCGAGGCTCTCGACTCGCTCGACCAAGTCGATGTCAACCGGTTGCAGGATCTGCATCAGGAGCTGCCCGCATGAAGCGTAATCCTTTGACCCTGCGCGGCGCTGAGATGCTGCGTGCCGAACTGAAACGCCTCAAAAGTGAGGATCGTCCGAACGTCATCAAGGCAATCGCCGAGGCGCGAAGCCATGGCGATCTGTCGGAGAACGCCGAGTATCACGCAGCGCGTGAGCAGCAGGGGTTCATCGAGGGTCGCATTGCCGAGCTCGAAGCCAAGCTCTCGACGGCCGAGATCATTGATGTCGCTCAGCTCACGCCAGGTGACAAGGTCGTCTTTGGCGCGACGGTGGATCTCGAAGCCGAGGAAGACGGCAAGCGCGTCACCTACACCATCGTGGGTGATGACGAGGCCGACATTCGTGCTTCACGAATTGCCATCACATCGCCCATCGCCCGCGCGCTGATCGGCAAGTCCGAAGGCGACGTCGTGGATGTGGCCGCGCCCGGCGGCGTGCGCTCCTACGAGATCGTTGCCGTTCGTTACGAGGGCTGAGGAACTCGCGGTGCTGCGCGGCGTTGCGGCCGCGCATTTATCAATCGGGCAGCACGATCCTGCGTAAATCGGCGCGCGGTTTGTATAGCGTGGCGACGTGGCCGATTCGGCCCACCAACGCGCTGTCGCATTGCTTGGCGAGATCCTCGAGCGCCGCGTCACGAGCTTCGCGATCCGCACCGGTCATTCGAACTTTGATGAGCTCATGGTCATGCAGAGCACGTTGTGTCTCGGCCACGACGCCGGGGCTGACCCCCGCGTTGCCAATCAGGATGACGGGTTTGAGCGGGTGGGCAAGGCCGCGCAGGTAGCGGCGCTGTTTTTCTGTTAGTTTCACGGCCGCCATTCTACCCCCTTCGATCATGGTCAAACGTACGCAAAGCAGCCGCGAGTGGCTGAAAGAACATTTCACCGACCCGTTCGTGAAGCGAGCCTGGGCCGAGGGCTGGCGCTCGCGTGCCGTGTTCAAGCTCGAGGAGATCGATCGGAAGGAGAAGTTACTGAAGCCGGGCATGGTGGTGCTCGATCTCGGTTCCACGCCCGGTGCGTGGAGCCAGTATGCGAAACGCAAGGTTGGCAAGAACGGCACCTTGATCGCGAGCGACATCCTACCGATGGAACCTATCGCCGGGGTCGAGTTCATCGAGGGCGATTTTCGTGAGGAGTCGGTTTTCGAGGCCATTCTGGCCAAGGTGCCAGCCGGTGGGGTCGATGTAGTGCTCTCGGACATGGCGCCGAATATGTCAGGCGTCCCGGCGATCGATCAGCCAAGTTCGCTGTATCTGTGTGAATTAGCGCTGGATCTCGCCAATCGGGCCTTGAAGCCGGGGGGCGACGTCCTCATCAAGACCTTTCAGGGCTCGGGTTTCGATGTGTTCGTTGCGGAAGCGCGAAAGCATTACACCCGAGTCAAGTTCGCCAAGCCCGCAGCCTCGCGCTCGCGCAGTCCCGAACTTTACCTGCTCGCACGCGGTCGAAAGGCGGTATAGCGGCCGTTTCGACTGGTTCAGCGGCCCCTGTTCGTGTAGTTTGATCGAGGCGGGGCGAGGGAACGCGCCTTTGAGGTATTGGTAATGAACGATCTGATGAAAAATTTCGTGGTTTGGGCCCTGATCGCGTTGGCGGTCTTGGTGCTCTTCAGCCAATTCATGCCCCGCTCGGGCCCCGTCGCCGAGATCAGCTACTCGACCTTCCTAGGGGAAGTGCGCAACGGTCGTATCGAGAGCGTCGTGCTGCAGGGCGATACCATCATCGGTACGCGTAAAGACAAGTCCACCTTCGAGCTCTACAACCCAGAGACCGACAACACCGCCCTGATCGGCACGTTGGCGAAGTCGGATGTGGCGATCATCGGTCGTGCGCCGAAGCAGCCTAACTTCCTCGCGCAGTTGATCCTGCAGCTGGCGCCGGCGTTGCTGTTGATTCTGGTCTTCGCGTGGATGCTGCGGCAGATGCAGGGCGGCGGTAACGGCCGCGGGGCGATGTCGTTCGGCAAGAGTCGCGCGCGTCTGCTGAGTGAAGATCAAGTCGCGGTGACCTTCGCCGATGTGGCGGGCGTCGACGAGGCCAAGACTGAAGTCGGCGAGATCGTCGACTTCCTCAAAGATCCATCGAAGTTCCAAAAGCTCGGCGGCAAGATTCCGAAGGGCGTGCTGATGGTGGGTAGCCCCGGTACCGGTAAGACGTTGCTCGCAAGAGCGATCGCCGGTGAGGCCAAGGTCCCGTTCTTCACTATCTCGGGTTCAGACGTCGTCGAAATGTTCGTGGGTGTGGGTGCCTCCCGCGTCCGCGACATGTTCGAACAAGCCAAGAAGCATGCGCCATGCATTATCTTCATCGATGAAATCGATGCCGTCGGTCGCCATCGCGGTGCGGGTCTCGGTGGTGGTCATGACGAGCGTGAGCAAACGCTGAACCAGTTGCTCGTCGAGATGGACGGCTTTGAAGGCA
>JACCDK011355248.1_pt1 | contig 18027 bp, 13 predicted proteins | sample 7445871 | NCBI WGS metagenome assembly JACCDK01 (sample SAMN15323436, study PRJNA562643) | freshwater metagenome | isolation source: river surface water | place: USA:Blue River Watershed | collected 2017-08-15
GTGAGCCAGCCCCATAGCAATGGCGGGAAGATTGCGAACAATGGCGGTATCCACCAAACCGGTAAGGTCAGCATCACCAAAGCAAGGCATAAAAAGGCTGACCATAAGGTGTAGAAGAAACTACCAACAAAACTTCCACCTGGAACCCGAGCCAAATCTTTATAAGCGCTTTGCTTAACAACACTATCGACAACGGCTGGCACGGTCGAGAAGGCAATAAATACTAGCAAACTAATAGCAATGATGGGTATTAACAGAATGACTAAGAACAGGGGCGCAACCCAAGCGCGGGCTTGATCAAAGCCCACAAACTCTAGACCATTCTGAATCCAGCTGGTGAAGATGGAAGTGGTCAAGAAATTACGCAGGATCTCAAGTGCAGGTGACCAAATTAGCCAGATCACGCAGCCCCAGAATATCGAGACAATCAAAAACGGTCTGAAACTAAGCCACAGCATCTTAGGGTGCATGGTGCCCACTAATGCCAAGCCCAAGGAACGAATTAAATCAGCCAAATGAATTTCCTTATTACGAACTAACGATCTTGGATTTGGTCTGTGATGCTTGCTTAGAGCCAAAGAGTTGTGCGAAGGAGTGCCGTAGCCCCTGCCACTGTTGAACTACCACATTATTTGAGACCTCAAGATTGCGAACGCCGGTTGGAAAGGCACGCTTTTCAAATACTGCAGTACCAAATGCCATATCCCACCACGGAAAGAGAACTCCAAAATTACATCCGCCCAACACACCGGGTTTGCCGGGGACATCATGGCCATATCCAACTGCATGATGGTAGCGATGAAATAACGGTGACACCAATAAATATTTAGCACGTCCCAGATCAATATTGATATTGGCGTGTTGCCAACTCTGAATGAGCTGACTAACAACTACCAAAAAGATGAACTGACTCGGTGGGATACCAAACACCAGAGCAAAGAATGCGAACACCATTGCGCGCATCACATCATCAAGTACATGATTACGATCATCAGACCAGGCAGTCATTTGGGTTTGGCTGTGATGTAGGGCATGTAATTGCCACCACCAATGAAAACGATGTGAGGCGCGGTGATAGCAGTAGTCAATGAAGTCCAGCAAAACTAAATAGATGAAGAAGCTCACGATCGGAATTGACGTCACTCCCGGTATCCAGCCCTCCACATTAAATCGTTCAAATCGCCAGTCGTGTAATACGCCAGATAAATAGAAAAATAATCCAGAAAACACAACGAAGAACAACCCATGAAAAATTCCCAAGCGATGAATCAAGGTATACAGAATATCGGTGCGCACGAAAGACTTGGTATTGGTTTGAGTCTCTGCAGGATCAAAGCGCTCCCACGTTCTGAACACCAAGGCAATAATAGCGATCTGTATGAGGCCAAGCATGAACCATTCGGTTCCCTCAAATAGATCTTCGGCCCAAGCCATTTTGCCCGTATAAAACAAAATGGGTTCGACGATTTGTGCATACAAAAAGGTATGCAAACCAGCATAGGCGTCTTGTATCGATTGGATGAAACTCATCCCATCATTATCGTCAATTTGGGATCAAAGCAAAACAGAAGCCCCGTTTCTTCCAGTTCTCGAGTAGAGGCTCCAAGACCGCCGGGGCCCAAGGATCTTCACGAGACCAGATACCTAAATGAGCAATCGCGATATCCCCATTCTTTAGCCCCTTGCTTGCCTGCTCTAACAACTTGGAGTTAGGAAAACGCTTGGAATCCAACTCATCTCCCAGAAAACCACTGGGCGACCAGCCGATATGGCGATAGCCACACTTTTCACCCATGGTGATTAGTCGTGGAGAAGTCTTGCCACCAGGGGCTCGCCAAATCGGATCAATCGGCTTACCGGTTAGCTCCTGAAATCGAGTGCTCACACGTTTGATCTCTTGGCATAGCTGATCTTGATTAAAACGAATAGCCTTACCAGCATTTTGTCCAAACTGGGGTCTTAGTAAGACATCGTTGTCACCCTCATCCCGAATCCAATAACTATGATCGTAGGTATGGCTACCAAAACGATGGCCTTCTGCTACACGCTCTTGCCAGTAATTTTTCCAAGAGTCGTCCAATGAGAAACCGCCCTGTTTGGTTTTCTCATTCGCAAGAAAAAAAGTAGCCTTGATGTTTTGTTGCTTCAATACTTTTGCAATATAGTCAGCAACAGCCATATTGCCAGTATCAAAAGTCAGATATGCGGTGTTCTTGCAGTTGGTATTTTGAGCAAATGCGGTGGTGCTCAATAAAAGATGCAGAAGAACAAGCGATCGAGCAAATCGACTCGCCATCGCTCTACTCCCACTTAGCCCGTGGATAGAAAAAGATTCCGTGGGGTGAACGACCTACGGGAATCACATCGATTAATTTCATCGATGGCACATCAATCACGCCTACTTTTTTAGAAAAGCGTAAGGTAACCCATAGAGTTTTACCATCAGGGGTCAGTTCCATGTCATCGGGTCCCGCTGGTAAGCCAGTCACATCGCCTACTTTCTCGAGAGTTTGCATGTTTAGAAGGCTAACCGAAGAGGCTACTCGGTTGGTCACAAATACATGCTTTTTATCGCCCAGCGGACGAAAATTGTGAGCCCCATTCGCAGTTTTAATGCGTTTGATTTCTTTCTGATTACGCCAGTCAATTACCTGTACATAATCCGCACCCGTAATACCGACTAATAAATATTGATCATTGGGGGTCATCCATAAACCTGCAGGCACTGGTCCAGTTGGCATACGCCAGACAATCACTTGCTTCTCTAAATCGATTGCCACCACCTCAGCAGAATCTTGTAAGGTCACAAAAGCGAGTTTGCTATCGGAAGTAAACGCAATATGACTTGGTGTCTTGGCGGCAGGAATTGATTTAGCCAATTTAAAGTCTGCGCCATTCGCTGCATAAACATCAACACGATCCAAGCGATTCGCAGCCGCTACAAACCACTTATTGTTTGGTGAGTATCCAATTTGATAGGGATCAATAATTTTGGGGATGCGGCCCGTAATTTGGCCAGTTAATGGATTAAGGAGTGCAATATCATCACCAACTGCATTAGCAACCAAAAGAGTTTTCTCGTCGGGGGTCATCATCAGGTGATGCGGCTCTTTTCCAACATAAAAAGTTTTGGTCACCTTACGTGTTTGCATATCGATCAAGCTGACCGTGGCCTCCCCAGAGTTCAATACGATGGCAAGTTTTGGTTCGGTAGGCGTCGTACTTGCTGTTGCGGATACCGCAAATAAGCTCACGCCAACGCACAGAAGTCGAGTCAGGGAGGAAAAGATTTTCAGCATAGCGTGATTGTAAGCCCCGAGTTCTAGCTGATAAAACTTACAAAGGCCTATGAAATTTAGGCTTATTGACGCTTAACGCAGGCTCGCTAATACCTTCTCAAGGCGTTTCACGGACATTGGCGTTGGCGTTCTTAATTCTTGGGCAAATAAGGCGACCCGCAGCTCCTCGAGTTGCCAACGAAATTCCTTTAAACGCTGGTCTTGATCGCTGACATATTGACCCGCTCCTTTATTGACCTGAACCATTTTTTGCCAAGCTCTTGCAATCGACTCCCAGTCACGTTGCATTTGCGCATCCCGACTAGGGTTGGTCCGCAACTTATCAATTCGTAGAGCTATTGCTTTTAGGTAGCGCGGTAGATGAACGAGATACTCATAGGGAGTTTGTTTTAGAAACTGCTGATGAATCAGCCCCTGTAGTTGCTGACGTATGTCTTCATAGGCAGAACTTGATAATGCCTTTGCGTTGTTAAGCTTCTTATTGAGTTCAGAATACTCTTGCAGGCTACTCAAAACATGCTTGGCAATTTCTCCGGCAATTAAAACAAAACGAGGTTTGCCTTGAGAGATTGACTCCTCGAATTCTGCTTTAGAGCTGGCTTGAATGTTTTGCATAAATGCCCGCTCGATTGCCATCAGAATGATGTTTTCAATCAACTCGTCAACGGAACCGATTTGCATGAAGAGCAAACCAATTTCTCTGCCATGGGGTAATTGTTTTTGTAAGGCTTTGACATTGTCTTTAAGAACCAAAGCATATAAACGCCGTAATCCCTGGTGATGCACTCTTTTTGCTTCTTGGGGATCGTCCAAGATTTCCAGAGTGACCTCGGTTTTACGATCAATCAAGGCTGGGTAGGCCTGAAGCGTATTTGATCCCCTCTGAATCTCAATCGTTTGCGGTAAATCAGCAAAAGACCAATTCTGATAGGGGCCAGAATCTAATAATGTGGTGTCGATTTTCTGTTGTTGTCTGTTCTGTTTCTGACTAGATGTTTGAATACTTTTATCCGCCAAACTCTGAAATGCCTCACGAGCAACACTGCCATACTCTGCACGCAAGCGATTGAGATTACGCTCAAGCTCTAACTGTCTGCCATGCTCATCCATCAGACGAAAGTTCATGAAGCAATGTGGCGGTAAATTCTCTAGACGAAAATCGGTTCGTTTAATCTCAATCGTATTTTGATTACGAATAAAGTGCATCAAACTCTCCAGCAAATCGCCTTTTGCAAAGGTTTGTGCCTCTAGCTGCCCCTCTACGAATCGTTTAGCAGTCTCTGGAAGCGGCACACAATGCCTACGAATTTTTTGAGGCAAGGACTTTATCAGAAGCTGTATTTTCTCTACACATAAACCTGGCACTAACCACTCAGCGACAGTTGCGTCAACTTGATTAAGGACACTGAGAGGCACAATCAGGGTAATTCCATCTTTGGGGCTACCAGGCTCAAAGTGATAACTTGTATTGAGTGCAACCCCATTCATCAGGATTGACTTGGGATAACGCTCGTCGCTTACCCCTGCAGCTTCGTGCCGCATCAGGTCATTTTTTTGCAGTCTCAGACTTTGATCTTTTAGTTCAAGCTGTGTTCGATCCTCCTCTAACCACGCTTGCAAACCCGAGCGGCTATAAATCGTTTTAGGAATATGCTGGGCATAGAATGCAAAAAGTAATTCATCATCGACCAAAACATCTGGTCGTCGTGAGCGATGTTCTAGTGCTTCGACTTCACGAATCAATTGCCGGTTATGCCAGAAAAATGCAAATAGCTTGCCGTAGCGCTTTTTTGCATCCGCATATGTTTCTTTCTCGAGAGCCGGAGTATCCACTTTGCCAAACATCTCTTCTTCAACTAAGGCTTTCTGAATAAATAGACGATGCGCTTCCTGCGGATCGTGCGGTGCATAGGCAACCCTCCGGCCATGATAGATCGGCAAGCCATACAGAGTGCCGCGTTGAAAGGCCAGAACCTCACCGCGTTCCTTATCCCAGAAAGGATCGCTTAGAGTTCGTACTAAGCGGTGTTGGGCAACTTTCTCAATCCACTGTGGTTCGATCTTTGCCAAAGTTCTCGCATATAAACGGGTTGTTTCCTGAATCTCACCTGCCACAAACCAGGCACCCACTTTCTTCCCAATGCTAGAGCCTGGCCAGATATACAGGCGAATACCACGCGCTCCTAAATAATCACTTGTTCTTGATCCGCGAGAATCACTAGCATCTTCATCGCGCTTGCCGATATAACCTAACAATCCTGTTAATAAGGCTGTATGGATTTGCTCATAGGTCGCAGGTGTTTGATTTTCTTTCCAGCCTTTCTCGGCCAACATGACATGCAGCTGACCGTGTACATCACGCCATTCGCGCAAACGCCTAGGCGATAAAAAATGGCTGCGGCATAACGCTTCGAGCTGACGATTGCTTTGCTTATGCTGTAACGCGTTTTGATACCAGTTCCAGAGTTTGATGTACGACAGAAACTCTGAGCGATCATCGGTAAATGCCTGATGGGCTTGGTCGGCTGCACTCGCAAACTCCATCGGTCGATCGCGCGGGTCTTGGCAAGACATGGCGGACGCAATGATCGTTAACTCATGCAGTGCATGCTGATCTTTTGCTGCCAGTAAGATCCGCCCAATCCGTGGGTCTAAGGGTAAGTCAGATAATTCTTTACCGATGCGACTTAACTGAACAATCTTCTGGCCGCTTTCGTTCTCATCCTCAACGTTCTCAATTGCACCTAGCTCCCCCAGAAGATGCATCCCATCCACAATCGCTCGACCCAAGGGTTTGTCAATGAATGGGAATTGCGCCACGCTGGGTAAGCGTAAAGCTGTCATACGAAGGATCACAGCTGCCAGAGAGCTTCGTAATATTTCCGGGTCGGTATATGCCGGACGTGCTTGGTAATCCAACTCACTATAAAGACGAATACAAATACCGTCTGCGACCCGACCGCAGCGTCCAGCACGCTGATTGGCTGCTGCTTGTGAGATTGCTTCGATTTGCAGTTGTTCAACTTTGTTACGGTAGGAATACCGTTTGACTCGAGCCAAGCCAGAATCGATCACATACCGAATATTGGGTACAGTAAGAGAGGTCTCTGCCACATTGGTGGCGAGTACGATTCGGCGACCGCTTCCTGTCTGAAAAACTCGTTCTTGTTCACCAACCGCTTGACGAGCAAAAAGAGTCAGAATCTCAGGATGAAAACGCTGTTGCAGAAAGGAGTCTTTACGCAAGGCTTCAGCACAATCCCGAATCTCTCGCTCACCAGGCAAGAAGACCAATACATCACCTGCTCCTGTGGCGCCCTCACGCCACACATCACCAACAACCTTACAAACTGCCTCCGGAATTTCAAGGGCGTCTTTTTTTCCTTCCTCTTGCAAGGGGAAGTAACGTTGTTCGACTGGATAGAGACGACCACTCACCTCAATCACAGGTGCGGGCTTACCATTACTAGAAAAATGATTTGCAAATCGCTGAGCATCAATCGTTGCTGAGGTGATGATTACTTTTAGATCCCGACGTTTCTGGAGCAGTTGCTTGAGGTAGCCCAATAAGAAATCAATATTGAGACTACGCTCATGGGCTTCATCAATAATGATGGTGTCGTATTTTTTGAGAAGCGGATCGGCTTGCGTTTCTGCAAGCAAAATACCATCGGTCATCAACTTAATCGAGGCAGAAGCAGTTGTATGGTCGGCAAACCGAACCTGATAGCCCACGTCTGCACCAAGCGCTGTCCCTAACTCTTGGGCAATCCGTTTAGCAGTACTTGTGGCGGCAATACGACGCGGTTGTGTATGCCCAATTAATCCTCCCCCATGCGCCCTACCGCGACCGAGGGCTAAACAAATCTTGGGCAGTTGCGTCGTTTTACCGGAGCCCGTTTCACCACAAACAATGATTACAGGGCTCTGTAATAAGGCTTTAGCGATTTCTTCGCGCTGACCCGAGACCGGCAAACTCTCTGGGAAGGAGATCTCTTTGCCATGCAGCGTTTGCCAAGAAATGCTATTAGAGACGCTCATACAAAAGGCCTCAACGAAGGTTGACGGCTTTCTTGCCAATAATTTATTTGGTATCCGAGCTCATGCACCCTATAATTTTCGCATTATGTCCACTCTTCCGGCTCAAGAACAACCCAATCACAGCTTTCCCTTTGTGGGTTGGCTACGCGAGGTTGCGCCCTATATCCATGCTTTTCGGGAAAAGACCTTCGTCATTGCTTTTGCCGGCGAGCTTGCCCAAGATTTTGATCAACTCGAGAACCTGATTGAGGACATCGCGATGTTGCATGCCATGGGCATGCGCATTGTCTTGGTTCATGGTATCCGTCCGCAGATCGATGAACAATTGTCCTTACGCAAGATCAAGAGTAAGTTTGGTAAAGGCAATATGAGTAGCTATCGGATTACCGACAGCGCAGCATTGGAGTGTGTGAAAGAAGCCGCCGGTGAATTACGTCTTGATATTGAAGCCGCCTTCAGTCGTGGTTTGCCCAACACGCCAATGGCAGGATCACGTATCTCGGTCATCTCCGGTAACTTCATTACCGCCATGCCGATTGGTGTTGTCGATGGCATTGACTACCAACTCACCGGCTTAGTCCGCAAGGTCGACTCGGAGTCAATCCGCATGTCTCTCAATAGTGGCAAGTTGGTATTGCTCTCTCCTTTGGGCTTCTCACCGACTGGTCAGGCATTTAATCTCTCCTTTGAAGATGTTGCTGCAGCGACTGCGGCTGCTCTCAAGGCTGACAAATTGATTTATCTATCGCCCTTCCCTGGTTTGCAAGACAAAGAGGGGCAATTGGTTACCGAGCTATCCATTGCCCAGTTGCAGGACTATTTGCAGCTCTACCCAGATCTACCCAGCAATATGCGCAACTTCTTAAATACCGCCATGCGGGCTGTTCGTTCAGGTGTGAGTCGTGCGCATTTCTTACCCTGTAACCGCGACGGTGTTCTCCTTGAGGAGCTCTTCACGCACGATGGTGTGGGCATGATGCTCGCCGCTTCAGATATTGAGAACTTGCGCGAGGCAACTCAAGACGATGTGGGAGGTATTTTGCAATTGACCTTGCCCTTGGAGGCTGAAGGTATTTTGGCGGCTCGTGGTCAAGAGGTGATTGAGCGCGACATCGCACGCTTCTCGGTGATTGAGCACGATAAAGTGCTTTTTGGTTGTGCTGCGCTCTTTCCATTCCCGAATGGGGTTGGCGAGCTTGCTTGCTTAGTGGTTGATCCGAACTCACAAGGCTCGGGCGATGGCGAGCGTCTTCTGAAACGAATTGAATCCAGAGCCAAGCAAGAAGGTATCAATACTCTATTTGTTTTGACAACCCGTACCGAACATTGGTTCTTAAAGCGCGGCTTTGTGCGTGCAACCGTTGACGACCTGCCAGAAGAACGAAAGCAGATCTACAACTGGGATCGCAAATCCATGGTTCTCACCAAAAAGATTTAATTGGGTTCTCTTTGGGGTTTCTGCCTCCATTGAGACTACTACCTATAATCCAAGATTCAATATAAAAGTAATACATCGAGGTGGCTATGGCACGAATGGTTCAATGCATTAAGCTCAACAAAGAAGCGGAGGGTCTAGACTTTGCTCCCTTACCTGGCGATTTGGGTAAAAAGATCTGGAATCAGGTCTCCAAAGAGGCTTGGGCAGGATGGCTCAAACACCAAACCATGTTGATTAATGAGAACCGTCTGAACATGGCTGACCCACGTGCTCGCCAATACTTACTAAAGCAGGTCGAGAAATACTTTTTTGAAGGTGGTGCTGATACCGCAAGCGGCTATGTACCGCCTGCGCAGTAAAGCTGATTAATTACTTCTTAGTTAAAGCGGATCGATTGAACCGTTTGTGCTGTACCCAACAGAAGTAGATCTGCCTTACGTTTAGCAAATAGACCAACGCTGATCACTCCAGGTATTTGGTTGATTTGGCTCTCCATAGCAACCGGGTCTTTGATGGTCAGCTTGTGAACATCCAAAATCCATCCACCGTTATCAGTTAGGTAAGGTTGACCAACTGCCTTACCCGATCCATAAAGACGTAAGACTGCTTCGCCACCAAGCTGGGTAAGTGATTTAGTTACCGCGCTCTGGGCCAACGGAATAATTTCGATTGGTAAGGGAAACTTTCCCAATTGTTGTACTTGCTTTGACTCGTCACAAATACAAATGAACTCTTTGGCCATGCTCGCGATAATCTTCTCACGAGTAAGTGCCCCACCCCCGCCTTTGATCATATGCCCCTGAGGATCAATTTCATCGGCACCATCAACATAGATCGGAATGGGGAAGGTTTGTTGTTGAGCTGCCTCGGGTAACTGATTAGCATCAAGCACATGAAACCCTGACTTAATCAGACGTTCAGTGCTTGCAATAGAGCTAGATACAACACCCGCAAAGTGATCACGATGGGGAGCCAAAAGATCAATAAACCAATTAGCGGTTGATCCGGTGCCAATTCCTAAAAACTGACCCTTAGGCATGCGCCGAATCACCTCTTCCATAGCGGCTTGCGCAACGCGTTTTTTTAGATCATCTTGGCTCATAGCTCAAATCATACAGAAAGATTTCGCTATCATATGTCATTGCTCTGGTAATTACTCTATGGATAGTCTTTCACAACTTAAACGCTTTACAACGGTCGTAGCCGATACCGGTGACTTTGAACGCATGCGTCAGTTTCAGCCACAGGATGCAACGACCAACCCCTCTTTGATTCTGAAGGCGGTTCAACAAGATAGCTATCGCGCTTTAGTCGATTCGGTAAAACGCAGTAATCTAAATGCCAGTGTTACGCAGCTAATTGATCGAATTTTGGTGGCATTCGGAATTGAAATCCTTAAGATCGTCCCGGGGCGAGTTTCCACTGAAGTGGATGCCAGATTATCGTTTGATACTCAGTCAACCATTACCAAGGCCAGAGAGATCATCGCTTTGTATGAATCCGCAGGTATTGCGCGTGCACGCGTTCTGATCAAATTAGCCAGCACTTGGGAAAGCATTGTGGCTGCTCGTGAATTAGAGCGCGAAGGAATCCATTGCAATATGACCTTGCTGTTCTCTTTAGTACAAGCAGTAGCATGTGCCAATGCTGGTGCTAAATTAATCTCTCCGTTTGTTGGGCGAATTAGCGATTGGTACAAAAAATCATTAGGCGATCAGTGGTCACCAGAATCACATGCTGGGGCTAATGACCCGGGAGTTCAATCCGTTCGAACCATTTATACCTATTACAAGCACTTTGATATTACGACTGAGATCATGGGTGCCAGTTTCCGAAATACCAACCAAATCTTGGAGCTTGCTGGCTGCGACCTCTTAACCATTAGTCCAGAGTTATTGGCAGAGCTTCAGTCATCAAACCTTCCTGTTACGCCAAAACTCTCAGTCTCACAAGCGAAGACCGCTGCGGTTGAGCTTATGCAACTGGATCAGAATCGTTTTCAGAGTTTATTGGCTGAGAACAAAATGGCTTCCGAGAAATTAGACGAAGGGATCAAAACCTTCTGTGCTGATATCGAAAAACTCGAGTCTTTACTTCTTAGCTAAATAGCGTTGTCGCCTTGCTTCAAAGAGTGTGACTCCGGTTGCTACAGATACATTCAGGCTCTCCACTGCGCCACGCATTGGAATATGAACAAGCTGATCACAGGTCTCACGTGTGAGGCGTCGCATACCCTCTCCTTCAGCACCCATCACGATTGCAACTGGGCCTGAGAAGTCAGCCTCGTAAATGGATTGCTCTGCCTCATCGTCAGTACCAATCAGCCAAACTCCCAGCTCTTGCATCTCACGCATGGCTCGAGCTAGATTGGTGACAGTAATAAATGGCACTACTTCTGCGGCACCACTAGCTACTTTGCTCACTGTTGCGTTGATGTTAGCCGAGCGATCTTTTGGCACAATCACGCCGTGTACTCCAGCGCCATCGGCAGAGCGTAAGCAAGCGCCCAAATTGTGTGGATCGGTAATGCCATCCAATACCAATAGCAGTGGCGGATCATTCTTGACATCGATACTATCCAGTAACTCTGGCAGGGTTCTTGCAATAGATATCGGATCTGCCATTGCCACGATTCCTTGGTGGCGATCATGACCAGCCAGATTTTGTAAGCGTTCCGCATTCGCAGAGTAAAGACGTTTTCCCAAGACTGGCTCAGCCTGCTTGAGAAAGTCTGACATACGGCGATCGCGCCGAGCTAGATCGTAGTACACCGACTGAATACTGCTTGGATCCATTCGCAAACGGGTCTGTATCGCATGAAAACCCAGCAATAACTGCTTGGATGATTGCTGCTTCATTTGCGTTTGCCCTTATTACTCTTTCGACCAGTTCCTTGGCCGATGGAAGGTTGTCGAGCGGTCTTAGCTTTACCTCCCTTGGTTTTCTTGCTTGCCTTACCAGATCGGGTCGCAGACTCTCGTTTTGGTGCCTTCTCTTCAGGTCGGGTTTTCTTGTGTGCTGCTTTTTTACTGGGTCGTCCAGTTTCATTAGCAAGAACTACTGATCGGAAGCGTGAGCTCTCACGCTCATTTCCACCACTTGATTTAACAAGACTGAACTCAATCTTACGAGCATCCAAGTCCACTCTGCTCACCAATACGTGCAATCGATCGCCTAAGCGATAGCGTATTCCAGTGCGCTCGCCACGTAACTCTTGACGTGATTCATCGTATTGGTAATAGTCACCACCCAGTTCAGTGACGTGAACCATGCCTTCTACAAATAGACTTTCAAGCTGTACAAATAGGCCAAAGTTCGCAACACCAGTAATTGTGCCGGCGTACTCTTGACCTAGATGATCGCGCATGTAATAGCACTTCAACCATGCCTCAACATCGCGTGATGCCTCATCAGCTCTGCGCTCGTTAGCGGAGCAATGCACTCCGAACTGAGCCCAAACTGCCAGAGCCGCGCTCTCTTTGTTTGTCTTTTTATTGGACGATTTTTGATTCTTACTCACAGAGGATTGTTGCGACTGCTTAACAGCTGCGGCATTTGCTCGACCTTGACCCTTTCGCGGCATCGTCAGGTTCATAGGCACGTCTTCAGGCAAATTGGGGTGATAAGCTTTTTTAGTCAGGATCGCTTTAATTGAGCGATGCACTAACAGATCAGGATAGCGGCGGATGGGGCTTGTGAAATGCGCATATGCCGGATACGACAAGCCAAAGTGCCCTTCATTCTCGGGCTGATAGATCGCTTGTTGCATGGAGCGCAGAATTAACATCTGCAGAGTGCTTGCATCTGGCCGCTCTTTGATGTCTTTCATTAACTTGGCAAAGTCTTTGGGGTGCGGCTTGTCATTCCCACTTAAGTGCAATCCAGTAGTGCGTAATACCTGTTTAAGGGTTTGCACCTTCTCAACCGATGGCTCTCCATGAACCCGAAAGAGACTCAGGTGATTGTGTTTTTGTAAGAAGTTGGCAGCACAGACGTTGGCGGTCAACATGCACTCCTCGATTAAACGGTGTGCATCGTTCCGAATCCTTGGTTCAATACGCATGATCTTGCCAAGCTCATTGCTACTAATTTGGGTCTCGACGGTCTCAAAATCAATGGCGCCCCGTTTTTCACGGGCAGCAACTAGAATTTTGTAGAGTTGATAAAGGTGATTGAGTTGTTGATTGAACTCAGCAAAGCGCACCGCCTCGGGTCCGCGGGTATTACTCAAAATCTCCCAAACGGTATCGTAAGTAAAGCGCTGTGCTGAGTGCATCACCGCTTGATAGAACTGATAGGCCAAAATCTCACCGCGTTGATCCACAACTGCATCACACACCATACACAATCGGTCGACATTCGGGTTTAGAGAACACAAACCATTGGAGATCTTCTCTGGCAACATCGGTATGACCCTTCTCGGGAAATACACCGATGTGGCACGTAAGAGCCCTTCTTTATCTAAGGGGTGTCCAGGTTTGACGTAATGCGATACATCGGCAATTGCTACGATTAGACGCCATGCTTTGGTTTGCCCATAATGTACTGGCTCGCAATAAACCGCATCATCAAAATCACGTGCATCGGCCCCGTCAATCGTGACTAGTGGTATATCTCGCAAATCAACTCGGCCCTTGAGATCATCTTGCGTTACTTCGTTTGGCAAGGCTTCAGCTTCTTTGAGAGCTGCGGGTGAAAAAGTATGCGGCACGCCATATTTGCGGACTGCAATCTCAATTTCCATACCAGGGTCGTCGATCTCACCGAGAACCTCAACCACGCGACCAACGGCCTGTCGATAACTGTCTGGGTAGTCAATAATCTCAACACTCACCACCTGACCCAGTTTGGCTGTTCCTTGGCCTCGCGGTGGTATCAAGATGTCGTGCCCGATTCTTTTATCCTCCGGAGCAACGATGAGAACGCCATTTTCATTGAGGAGACGTCCGATGACTAAACGATTGGCATGCACAACCACTTCAACAATTTGACCTTCAGGTCGTCCTCGTCGATCCGTACCCAATACCCGAATCGAGACACGATCGCCATGCATCACCCGAGCCATCTCGCGCTCGGCTAGAAAGATGTCCTCACCACCATCATCGGGAACCACAAAACCAAAGCCATCACGATGGCCCTGCACCGTTCCCAAGCGATCTCCATCGCGTATCACAGGGCTATCGGTTTTGCGCATGAAATACTTTCATTTATATTCTTATATCTTGATTTGAACACATTGTGGGCTAGCAACCTATAATGCTTTTGGGCCCAAATGGCGAAATTGGTAGACGCACCAGCTTCAGGTGCTGGCGATCGAAAGGTTGTGGAGGTTCGAGTCCTCTTTTGGGCACCAATACGAATTAGTTTTACCTAAGTGACGATTCAAAAGGATGTTCGAGCAAAATGGTCTCATCGCGCTCGGGTCCGGTTGAAACCATCGCAATCGGTTTGCCACAAATCTCTTGTACACGCTTGAGGTAATCTTGTGCGGTTTTAGGTAACTTGTTCCAGTCTGTAATTCCAACGGTGCTCTCCGTCCATCCCTTGAAATCCTCAAAAATGGGTTCACAACGAGCCACCGCTTCAGCACCGCGGGGTAATACATCCAAAGTCTTGCCATCCAGCTTATAGCCCACACACAAACGAATCGTTTCAATGCCATCAAGTACATCGAGCTTGGTGATGCATAAACCGGTAAGCCCATTAATCTGAATCGAGCGTTTTAGAGCAGCGGCATCTAACCAGCCTGTTCTGCGAGGTCTACCCGTAACTGAGCCAAACTCTTTACCCACTTCGGCCAAACGAATACCAATGGGATCCTGTTTTTTAGGATTGTCATGATCATAGAGTTCACTGGGGAATGGGCCGGCACCAACGCGTGTGCAATACGCTTTGGTAATGCCCAAAATGTAATGAAGGGAGCTCGGTCCAACCCCTGAACCTGCAGCAGCATTACCGGCTACACAATTACTGGAGGTAACAAAGGGATAGGTTCCATGATCAATATCGAGCAAAGTGCCTTGGGCACCCTCAAATAAGAGATTTTGGCCAGCCTGTTCAGCGGCATATAAAGCACTGGAGACATCCACGACCATTGGCTTGATTTGCTCGGCATACGACATGGCTTCATCAAGCACCTGATTAAAGTCAAGAGCGTCAACTTTGTAATACTGGGTCAGTGCAAAGTTGTGATAATCCAAGTTCTCTTTCAGTTTGGCCGCAAACTGGTCTGGATAAAAGAAGTCTTGAACGCGCAAGGCACGGCGCGCCACCTTATCCTCATACGCTGGACCAATTCCGCGACCGGTAGTTCCAATCTTGTCGCTACCGCGTTTTTTCTCACGAGCGTGATCGATTGCAACGTGATACGGCAAGATCAGTGTTGCAGCTTCAGAGATCTTTAGACGTCCTTTGACATTCAAACCAGCGCTTTCCAGCTCCCCAATTTCTTTAAAGAGTGCTTCGGGAGAGAGAACTACGCCATTGCCAAGGTAGCAAGTGACATTGGGGTGCATGATTCCGGAGGGGATCAGACGCAGAATTGTTTTCTTACCACCAATAATTAAGGTATGGCCAGCGTTGTGACCCCCTTGGAATCGAACTACTGCTTGCGCATGATCGGTAAGCCAATCAACTACCTTGCCTTTACCCTCATCGCCCCACTGCGTGCCAATCACAACCACATTACGACCACGCGACTTACTCATGTTGATTCCACTCTGTTTTTATTAATTTTGCTTAATTGTATTGCTAGCGCTCTTAGGAACGTGTTTTTAGTTCCCAACCCGCACCCTGCTTGACCAACTCACGATCGCATGCAAACTCTTCAGTATTGGGGTCCTCACCCTTACGAACCTGAATTACAACCTCACCCTTAGCTCGAAGTTCATTAATCAGCTTGGCCAAATTAGCATCATCCGACCACGGCGCCATAATCGCCTGTCGTTTAACAGAGATCGTCGATAAATCAGCAAGGGTTAATAGATCCAGCGAGAACCCGGTCGCCGGACGAGAGCGTCCAAAAGCCTGACCAACATGATCATAGCGACCGCCGCGCGCAATCGGTTGAGGAAGACCATCGACATAGGCAGCAAACATCACACCGCTGTGATATTGGTAGCCTCTTAAATCTGCAAGATCGAGTGACAACTCAATCTGCTTTGATAGTGACCCCACAGAAGTAATTAAGCGCTCAAGATCTGCCAGCGCTTGGCTAATCAATGGCTGATTGGGTAATGCTAATTTGCCAGAGCGAGCGTTGGTTAATACCTCAGTGCAAGAGCCATTGAGATCTAAGAGAGCCAATAGAGGTTTACCGATGGATGGAGCAAACTGGGTAACCCACTGACTTAAACTGGGTCGATCCTTAGTTTGTAAGAATGTATAGAGAGCCTCGGTATCTGCATTACTCAAAACCAGATCACCCAAAATACCCTTTAATACTCCAGCATGGGACAGATCCAGATAGACCTTACCGATACCAGCTTGCGTCAGGGTCTGCAGTAAAAGACTAATGGCTTCGAGATCTGCTTCCCAACCTGCGTGACCATAGATCTCGGCGCCGAGCTGTAACTCCTCGCGTGAGGTTGAACCAGGCGGTGTCCGCACATGCGCCACTGAGCCTGCATAACAAAGTCGTGTGATACCTTCACGATTGAGTAAGTGCGCATCAATACGAGCCACCTGTGGTGTGATATCGGCTCGTAACCCAAGCGTTCTGCCAGAGAGTTGATCAACCAGCTTAAAGGTTTGTAGATTTAGGTCGGATCCGGTTCCAGTGAGCAGAGAGTCCAAAAACTCTAATAATGGCGGGCTAACGAGCTCGTAGCCATAAGTTTGATATAAATCGAGCGAGTGCCGGCGTAACTCTTCAATTTTGCGAGCCCTTGCCGGCAGAACATCTGCAATATCCTCAGGGAGTAACCAACGGTTCATGATGCAAGAGTTTAGTTACGCTTTTGCATGAACCGGAAGAAATCATTGCTAGGCTCAACCACCATCACGTCTTTCTTATCCTTGAATGAGCTCCGATAAGCTTCAAGGCTGCGATAGAACTGTGCAAACTGGGGATCACGATTGAAGGCCTCAGCATAGAGTGCAGTTGCACGGGCATCACCCGCACCCTTAATCCGTTGGGCATCGCGATACGCTTCAGCCAAAACCACATCGCGCTGACGCTCAGCATTGGCTCGTATCTTGTCAGACTCAGCAGCACCGGTGGAACGAAGTTCATTAGCCACTCTCTTACGTTCAGCTTCCATACGACGGTATACCGAATCGCTAATCTCGGCTAAGAGATCAATTCGTTTGAGACGCACATCCACAATCTCGACACCAATATCCTTGGCATCTTCTTCCACTTTCTTACGAATACCCTGCATCACTTGATCGCGTTGCTCGGAGATAATCTCGCGAATGGTGCGCTTCGTAAACTCTTCATTCAATGCCGATCGAACTAATTGATTCATGCGATCCGTTGCTAGACGTTCATCACCTCGGAAGCTCACAAAGAACTTCAATGGGTCAGTAATACGCCATTTGACATAGGAATCAACAAGAAGATTTTTCTTCTCAGCGGTAATAAAACGCTCTGCATCTGGATTATCGATCGTCATGATGCGACGATCAAAGAAAATCACGTTCTCAAACGGTGCGGGTAACTTGAAATCTAAACCGGGTTGCTCAATCACACGTACGATTTGACCGAAAGCAAACACCACAGCATATTTACGCTGATCAACCACAAAAATACAAGAACTGATCAAATAGAAGGCAACGACCAGACTTAAGATGAGACCAAGGAGACGATTAGGCATAGTAGTTCTTTCCTCGACTCTTAACGTTCACCGCGTTCACGGCTTCGCAAGCCATCCCGTTTCTCGGGGGTGCGATCCGCTGGCGTAGTTGTGGTGGGTGCCGGTGTTGGGCTGGGAATTGCAGGTAGACCGCTTACTTGAGCCTGTGCTGCTTGCTGTGCTTCCGATGTCACCTGAGACACAATCTTATCTAGGGGCAGGTATAACAGGCTGTTGCTCTTCGTAGTGTCAACCAATACTTTAGAGACATTGTTGTAGATCTCTTTCATGGTATCGATGTACATACGATCACGCGTAACCTGTGGCGCTTTGGCGTATTCGCCATACACTTGTTTGAACCGAAGAGCATCACCTTCCGCCATTGCAATCACGCGTGCACGGTAACCCTCAGCTTCCTGAATCAAACGCGCGGCTGTACCTTTGGCTCTTGGCA
>JACCDK011924413.1_pt1 | contig 18017 bp, 15 predicted proteins | sample 7445871 | NCBI WGS metagenome assembly JACCDK01 (sample SAMN15323436, study PRJNA562643) | freshwater metagenome | isolation source: river surface water | place: USA:Blue River Watershed | collected 2017-08-15
GATAATGATACTTTGATAATTCAAAAATCAGAAACATTTCCCGATGTTGGAAAACCAGTTACAATGTCAAACACAACTCCTTATAGTATTACGGTAATTCCAAAGGCTAAGAATATCATTATTGTAGAATAAAAAAAGGCTCTGTTGAGCCTTTTTTAATTAATCAAATCGATATCGAATGCTTAGTGCTAAATCTGGTCCAAAATTATTTTCTCGATAATCTCCTGAAAGCAAATAAATTTCAGGTCGAACATCTAAGGATAATTGTAAGGGAATATCAAATTGATACTCAATTCCCAGGTCACCAGTAATAAAAATAAAAGTGCCATTACTTGAATCGCCTTCATTTGAATAACGCCAACTTCCTAAACCACCACCTGCACCTGCATACCAATTTAGTCCTTTATCAATATTCCACACCCATTGGTACAATCCGGCCAATTTAAGGGCATTCACTTCATGGCTGTTTCGCCAGCCCAAATCAAACTCCAAACGATTGGTTTCACTTAATTTTCTTTGGTACGAAATTTCAGCACCAAATCCATCATTATCGCCCAATCTCAAACCAATTGTGTTGTTTGAAAAGTCTTGTCCTTGAACGTTTACTATTGATCCAGCAAACAATATTGCTGATAAAATTATTTTTTTCATAGGGTAATTGTTTTTTATAAATATAATGCTTTTCTTCAAAAAATGTGCCAATAAAACGCTAAAATTTCTAGTACTATAATTAATTGGAGATACCTTATCCTATTTGTAGAAATATAGTAACTTTGTAGCACTATAATTTATTAGATGTATGGCCGGTAATACTTTTGGAAAACTATTAAAACTTACAACATTCGGAGAATCGCATGGCGAAGCTATTGGTGGTATTATTGATGGATGTCCTGCTGGATTAACTCTTGATTTTGAACAAATTGCTTTCGAAATGATGCGAAGAAAACCCGGGCAATCTAAAATTGTATCCCAACGCAAAGAAGCGGATCAAGTTCAGTTTTTGTCGGGTATTTTTAATGGTAAAACTACGGGAACACCTATAGGTTTTATGATTTCCAATACGGATCAAAAATCAGCGGATTATTCTCATCTCGAAGAAAGTTATAGACCCAGTCATGCCGATTATGTGTATGAAAAAAAATACGGCATTCATGATTACAGAGGAGGAGGTAGAAGTTCGGCGCGTGAAACAGCAAGTAGAGTGGTTGGGGGTGCTATTGCAAAACAAATTATACCTACTATAAAAATCAACGCTTTTGTTTCATCGGTTGGTGATGTAACTATTGAAAAACCGTATCAAGAATTGGATTTTTCGTTAATTGAAAGCAATATAGTGCGTTGTCCCGATGCTATAGTTGCCGAAAAAATGGAAACATTAATTGCAGCTACAAAAAAAGAGGGAGATACTATTGGAGGTACCATAACGTGCGTTATTCAAAACGTTCCAATTGGACTTGGAGAACCTGTATTTGATAAATTACATGCCGAATTAGGAAAAGCAATGTTGTCGATCAATGCGGTAAAAGGATTTGAATTGGGAAGTGGTTTTTGTGGTGCCATGATGAAAGGAAGCCAGCATAATGATTTATATAATTTGGACGGATCTACTCAGACCAATCGTTCTGGGGGTATACAAGGTGGAATATCCAACGGAATGGATATTTATTTTAAAGTAGCATTTAAACCAGTTGCAACGTTATTACAAAAACAGGATGTTTTAACCCATCAAGGAACTATAGTTACACAACAAGGCAAGGGAAGACACGATGCGTGTGTGGTGCCAAGAGCTGTTCCAATTGTTGAAGCTATGGCTGCTCTAGTTTTAGCTGATTATTATTTGTTATTCAAAACAACAAAATTGTAATCTATATTAAATTACTTTTTTAATTACTCTAAGTTTATGAGTATGGCGATTCGTTTCTGCGTTATAAATTCCCAAATGATCAAGTCGGTCAATGCGAACTTTACCTGAAGCATGAATAATGTAGTTGTTTTCCATCATGATGCCTACATGTATAATTTTGCCTTCTTCGTTGTCAAAAAAAGCCAAATCACCGGGTTCGCTTTCTTCAATAAAACTTAAAGGAACGCCTTGGGTAGCTTGTTGCGAAGCATCGCGAAGCAAATGAACCCCATTTAATTTATATACCATTTGTGTAAATCCTGAACAATCAATGCCAAAAGGGGTTTTTCCTCCCCATAAATAGGGTGCATTCAAATAAAGAAAAGCAGTTTTTAGAAGTTCTGATTTTGGTTTAATGCCGCTCACTTTGGTACCATCAAAACTGTAATTTGAAGTGTTGATGGTCGTATTTTCTAAAAATGATAAGGAAGCACCTAACGAAATAGGCATCAACTGATTGTTTGGTGTCGTAATGTATTCAATTAAATCAGCATTGAGTAGGCTAGTAGTTTCATTTAAAAAGGTATAATTCTCTTCTGAAATGGGTTGGAATTGTTTGACATCAATCCATCCAATATAGCCGTCATAGGCTAATTCTACTTGCGCCCATTTAGCTGTAAGTTCTATGACTTTAAAGTGTTCGCCAAATAACAATTGCGAAACTTGCTCACTTCTGTCGCTAGCTTCTGCTCGAATGGGTATAATGGCTAAATTACAAATTCCAAACATGGAGGATCAAAATAAATAATGATGAATCTTAAATTCAATTACAAATGTAACTAAATTTCAAAATTCATCATTAGTAAATAGTATAAATTATGCTCTTTCGATTACAATTGCTGAAGCACCACCACCACCATTACAAATTGCAGCTGCTCCAATTTTTGCATTATTTTGATTCAGAACATTAATTAATGTAACGATTATTCGCGCACCAGAGCAACCTAGTGGGTGACCTAATGAAACAGCACCCCCGTTTACGTTTATTTTATCATTGTCGATTCCTAAGATTTTAGCATTTGCCAATCCTACAACAGAAAAAGCTTCATTAAATTCAAAATAATCCACATCTCCAACCGATAATCCAGCTTTATCTAATGCTTTAGGAAGTGCTTTAGCAGGAGCGGTAGTAAACCATTTAGGCTCTTGAGCAGCATCGGCATATGATTTAATATAAGCCAAAGGAGTTAAACCTAAAGATTTTGCTTTTTCTTCACTCATTAGCACTAGGGCAGCTGCACCATCATTTATGGTAGAAGCATTTGCTGCTGTAACTGTGCCATCTTTTGTGAACACAGGAGCTAATGAAGGAATTTTATCTAATTTAACGTTTGTATATTCTTCGTCTTTAGTTACTACAATTGCATCTCCTCTTCTTTGAGGTACTTCAACCGGTATAATCTCTGTATCAAATCTTCCTGCTTCCCATGCGGCTGCAGATCGTTCATACGATTGAATAGCGAAGTTATCTTGATCTTCTCTGGAGAAATTATATTCTGTTGCACACAAGTCGGCACAAACCCCCATAGCGTTGTTGTCGTAGGCGTCAGTAAGTCCGTCTTTTTGCATACCATCCACTAATGAAGTAGGTCCGAATTTAACGCCATTGCGCAGGTGCACATAATGCGGAATTAAGCTCATGTTTTCCATACCACCTGCAACTACAATTTCTGCATCCCCAGCCATAATAGCTTGAGCACCTTGCATTACTGCTTTCATGCCACTGGCACATACTTTATTAACTGTTGTACACGCAACACTTTCAGATAGTCCAGCAAATAAAGCGGCTTGTCTGGCCGGAGCCTGACCATTTCCGGCTTGTACTACATTTCCCATTAATACTTCATCAACCAATTTTGGGTCTAAATTGATTTTATGTAAAGCGCCTTTGATAGCAGCAGCTCCTAATTTTGTAGCAGGTACACTTGATAAAGCTCCCATAAAACTTCCAATTGGAGTTCGAACAGCAGATACGATAACTACTTTTTTATTCATGATGGTATTGTTTTGTTTGAATTGCGAATTTACTAATTATATTCTAATTTAGGTAATGAAATTAGTGAATTTCTAATTCAATACTGTATTTGAGAGGGTTATTGTTAATTTTTTAGCAAAGAAGTCCTATTTCTATTTTATTGTAATTTGGTACAATTGTTCTTCAAAGTTAATTTTAAAGGATATTTTCTATACGGTTGACTATTAGCGTATTTTAAAATCAAATTTAAAATAAAATAAAAAAAGTGTTATAATAGTTGTATATTAACTAATGAAAACATACATTTGCAACCGCAAAAAAGATAAGTTCTTATAGAATAAAAGGAGAGGTGCCGGAGTGGTAACGGAGCAGATTGCTAATCTGTCGACGGGTAACCGTCGCCAGGGTTCGAGTCCCTGTCTCTCCGCTTTTTTTTGTTTTCGGGGTGTAGCGTAGCCCGGTTATCGCGCCTGCTTTGGGAGCAGGAGGCCGCAGGTTCGAATCCTGCCACCCCGACAAATAACAGTACTAGGTTGCGTAGCTCAGCTGGATAGAGCAACTCACTTCTAATGAGTAGGTCCCAGGTTCGAATCCTGGCGCGATCACAAAAAAGCCTTGCAATGCAAGGCTTTTTTGTTTCGTATTACTCAACACAAGAAATATAGTTCATGAAAAACACATCGGGATTGGATTTTGTTTGTAAAGTTTCTGATGTCAATTCATTCTTTACGACATAATCTTTGGAATCTCCTGCAAATTGGATCCGCATCAACATTATGGGACTATTTTTGAGATCTTCATAGTTTGTTTTTCCAAAAAAGAAATAACCTGTTAATATTCTGATGTTATTCTGATCTTTCCCATCATAATTAAGTACACTACAACTTTCTTCTGTATTGGCGATTAAAGTTACAATTTTCCCATTTTTTAATTGTAGGATTATTTTTGAAGAGGGGTTAATACATTTTGTAGGAATAAAATCTTTACTTTTTTGTAAAACTTGAATTTCCAACATGGGTATGCCATCATTGTTTAATAAGCTAAAAAATAAATATTCATTGGTGTTGCCAAAAATTTTCTCATCGATTAATACTTCTTTGAGCACTTTTAATGAAGTTGAATCTGTTTTTTCTTCCACTTCATATTGACAATCTTTTTTTTGGGCCATTGCCAATAAGGGTAAAAAAACTAATGTTAGAAGAAATTTTTTCATGGGATTTAAATTTTTGTGCAAAGTAAAACTATTTTTTCATTATTTAGATTTGTGGTAAAAAAAGCAAAATCATTTCCACCATCATTAACCTTATGTTTTTTCTTAATTTCGTCTGGTTTTAATGGGAAATTACGAGTAGAAATATTTAATTTTTTTTTCTCTAAATAGTGTTTGATTTCATTTTTCTGATAAATTACATTGTGATCAATGATAAAACTACGACCCGGAAAATCGATCAAAGTTTCTGATGTGTACAAATGCGAATGTTGATGCAGTTTTTCAACTTTAAATATAGCAGAAATAGCTTCAAAACCTCCCGATTTCATTAGGGCAGCATTGGGTTCGTAAAGGTATTTTTTGGGTAAGCTGAAAAGTGCTTGATGGGATTGATCCCAATCAATAATAGTAGTTGTCGTTCCTCCTTTTTCAATATTTACAGCAAACAGTCTTGGAGTTTGTTTTGTGTTTTTTTCTATTTTCCAAACAACTTCTTTTACTTCATTAGCTACAGCAACGATATGAATTTCTGTAACATTTTTGAGAGCTAATAATCCAGCATGCAAATCGAGCATGGGGGCAGTTTTGATGAGCAAAGTATCGGTATACTGAAAGTAAAAATCATGTAATTCTACAACGTTTGGCAAGCAATCTTCTAGTAAAAATACTTTTCCTTTGGCCTCATTTCTTCGGGATGGATCAATATAGATGCAGTCAAATTTTTGATTCAATTTTTTAAGAATTTCTGTACTATCGCCTCGATGACAAATAATATTGGTGCAGTTGAGCGTTGCAAAATTATGCTGGACAATAGCGGATAATTCGGAGTTTAATTCACAATGAATGACTGAATTGAACCTTTTTGAAAAAAAATAATCATCAATACCAAATCCACCGCTACAATCAAATAATTTTTCACCACTTACTAATGAGGCTTTGTATGTAGCAGTACTTTCAGAAGAGGTTTGCTCGAGTGAAATTTTTTCAGGATAAATAATGTTATCGGTTGAAAACCAATGGGGCAACTTGTCTTTGGCTTTTTTTTTAGCAGTAATTTGATGGATGATTGACGCATAATTAACCTGAGGAAAAGGATTTTTCTTTAGGGCTAATGTTGCGCTATTTAAATCTAAATTATCAGCAATAAAACTTTGAATTTCAGGATGTAAAAGTTGTTGAATTTCCAATTTATAAGTTTTTTGTAAATGCTTTAATGATTTTATTTTCAGGTAAAAATTCTTTACCAATTACTTTTAAGGAAGTGTAAAAGGGGACAGCAATAATCATTCCCACAATTCCAAATAATAAGCCAGAGATTAAAACGACTAAGAAAATTTCTAAAGGATGTGAATTGGTGCTTTTTGAAAAAATTAATGGCGAACTAATGTTGTTGTCAATTACTTGCACAAGCGTCATTCCAATAAAAACATACAATGTAGTTGGTAATGTTTCATTAGCAAAATCGGCTCCCGAACCAATACCACTTGTCATGACTAACAAACAGGCTACTACAGTTGCAATTAAGGGGCCAACATAGGGTACAATATTAAAAACAGCGCATAATAGTGCAATTATTAAGGCATTTTCGACACCAAAAATTAAAAATACAATTAGATATAGAATCATTACAATTGTCAATTGCAATACTAATCCTAAGAAGTACCGCGACAATAACCGATTGATTTCCTTTACAGAATTGACTATTTTTTCTTTTTGATTATCAGGCAACAGTTTTTCAAATTTAATATAAATGGAATCTCTTTCCTTTACTATGAAAAATGTAATGAATAATACCGAAGCAAATCCAACACTAAAATTCCCCAAAGTGTTTAAAAAACTGTTTAAAAAGTTGGGGATAAATTCAAAAGTAGCAAATGATGATAATTTACTGCTTTCTAATAGTTGTTTGGTGTTTACGTTGTAGTTGTCCAGAAATACTGTAATGTTTTGAAGCACAACATGATAGTTTCTTTCTAATGTGGTAACATCAATTAATGATAAATTTTTACTTTGCGCCAAGAGTAAAGGTACAAATAGTAGTATAAAACCAGAAATTAGTAAAAAAGCTACTAACAAGGAAGTAATTACAGCAAGCGTATTTTTAAATTTTAATTTTCGCTTCAAAAATAGTACGAGTGGATTTAATAATAAGGAAATTACTATCGCTAGTAGGCAATAGATAATTACGGTAGAAATTTTATATAAAAAAAATAAAGCGATACCACTGGCGACAAGTATACCAACTGCTTTGACAATGCCTAATGAAATTTCTTTTGAAGTCATGGTATTAGTTGTTAAATACGTAATTGATGATATTAGCGCCCATTTTTAAGGCTTTCTCTCGCACTGAAATAGGGTTGTTGTGTACTTCCTCGTCTTCCCATCCATCCCCTAAGTCGCATTCAAACGTATACAAAAGAACCATGCGACCTTCGATAAAAATACCAAATGCTTGTGGTTTGTTGTTATCGTGTTCGTGTATTTTAGGTAAGCCATTTGGAAAGGCATAGGGTTTTTGAAAAATAGGGTGATTGCTAGGGATTTCTACCAAAGCATTATTTGGAAAAACTTTTTTAATTTCTTTTCTGATAAATGCATCCATTCCGTAGTTGTCATCGATGTGCAAAAAACCTCCAGAAGCTAGGTATTTTTTTAAATTTTGAATATCATTGGCGTTAAAAACCACATTGCCATGCCCGGTCATGTGTACAAAAGGATAATTTACAATTTCAGCACTTCCTACATCAACAGTACTAACTTTTGGTGTTATAGTTGTGTGTATATTTTGGTTGCAAAATTTTACTAAATTGGGTAATGATGTTGGATTGGCATACCAATCGCCTCCTCCAGAATACTTCAAAACAGCCACTTCTTGGGTGAATCCCAAAAGGTGAAATAAAATGAGTCCGATGAGTAGCGTTTTATTCATTGTGTAAGGCAAGGGTGTGACAGGCTACTAGAGCGGCGGTTTCAGTTCGAAGTCTAGTGTTTCCCAAAGTTACAGGAATAAAGTGATTGGCCATGGCTAGATGGATTTCTTTTGTAGAAAAATCGCCTTCAGGTCCGATTAAAATAGTCACTTTTTCATTTTTAGCAATTGTTTTTTGAAATGATTTTTTATCGGTTTCTTCACAATGGGCAATAAATCGCTGCCCTTCGTTATTGGATTTTACAAATTGTGAAAACAAAACAGGTTCGTTTATTTTGGGTAAATAATAGTGCAACGATTGCTTCATTGCTGCTTGAATGATTTTTTCGGCCCGATCAATTTTATATACTTTACGCTCAGAATGTTCGCAGATAATGGGGGTAATTTCGTGAATACCTATTTCGGTGGCCTTTTCTAAAAACCACTCCATACGGTCGTTCATTTTAGTAGGTGCAACAGCTATGTGTGTATAAAAAGAATCGGGTTCTTGAAAGTCTTCTTTTGTAATTTTTACTTCACATTTTTTTTCGGAAGCCAATATGATTTCGGATTCAAATAAATAACCTAAACCATTAGTAATAAATATTTTATCACCTTCCTTTTTTCGTAACACTTTAACAATATGTTTGCTTTCTTCTTTGTCGAAAAAGAAAGTAGCATCATCTTTTTTTATATCGGAATTATAGAATAGTTGCATATAATTAGAATCAATAGTTGTTAAAATTCAATACGGGCTTTTGAAGTAATCTCTGCCGTACTAAAATTTCCTTCTAAAAAGTTGTAATAGCCCACAATTCCAATCATGGCAGCATTGTCTGTAGTGTATTCAAATTTTGGGATATAAGTTTTCCAACCGTATTTTTGTTCTGCATCTTTTAAAGTAGTTCGAATGCCAGAATTTGCAGAAACCCCACCTCCAATAGCAATTTGATGGATGCCGGTTTCAGCTACCGCTATTTTCAGTTTATCCATTAATATTTGAATAATTGTATGTTGTATGGAGGCACAAATATCGGCTTTGTTCTCTTCGATAAAGTTAGGATTTTCGGCAACATTTCTTTGAATAAAATAAAGTATTTGCGTTTTTAATCCGCTAAAACTAAAGTTCAAACCAGGTACTTTGGGCTTGGTAAACGGAAACGCTTTTGGGTTTCCTTCTTGGGCAAATTTATCAATCAATGGTCCGCCAGGATAGGGCAGTCCTAGTATTTTTGCGCTTTTGTCAAAGGCTTCTCCAACGGCGTCATCTGTGGTTTCCCCGATAATTTCCATGTCGAAAAAACTTTTCACTTTTACAATTTGTGTGTGTCCCCCCGAAATGGTTAAAGCTAGAAATGGAAATGTGGGTTTATCGTATCCTTCTTCATCTATAAAATGCGCTAGAATATGTGCTTTCATATGGTTGATAGCAAGCAATGGGATTTGTAAGGCCACACTCATTGATTTGGCAAACGAACCTCCCACTAATAAAGAACCCATCAATCCAGGGCCTTGTGTAAAGGCAATACAATTCAGTTGATTTTTTGTGATTCCTGCTTTTTTTAGTGCTACATCGACAACTGGAACAATATTTTGTTGGTGCGCTCTAGAGGCAAGTTCGGGAACTACACCGCCATATTCTTCATGGATAGCTTGTCGAGCCACAATATTGGACAAGACCACATCATTACACAACACTGCGGCAGCTGTATCGTCACAAGAACTTTCAATGGCTAGCGTATATATTTTCTTTTCTAACATGTTTAGGCACGAAATTTGACTTAAAGATATTGTAATTATCTTACAAAAATCCTTATTTTTGTTGGAAATCCTTGTTATTTATAAAATTGAGCAAATTTAAAACAAAATAGAGTATCAAAAAATTTAAAAAAATACTATTTCGTATTCTCTTTGGAATATTACTATTGTTACTCTTTTTGGGGATTCTTTTGTCGTTGCCACCCGTTCAATCTAAGCTTGGAAAATATGCTACAGACGAATTGAATAAGGCATACGGAACAGATCTTACCATAGAACAAGTGGCCATTACCCCTTTTGGGAGTGTGAAGTTAAAAGGAATATTAATTTTGGATCACCATAAGGATACCCTTTTTGCTATAAAACGGTTGAATACTTCAGTTCTGAGTTTTTCAAAACTTTATGATCCCGGTCATCCGTATTTAAAAGACGTTATTCTAGATGGTTTGGATGCTAAAATAACCAACTACAAAAACGAGGATTATACCAATTTAGATCGATTCATTGACGCTTTCGATGATGGGACGCCGTCTTCTGGAAAATTTAGAATGCGTGCCAATAAAATGACCATTTTCAGTAGTCGATTTCGCTATATTGATGAAAATTTAAAAACGCCTAAGGTTCTCGATTTAAAAAGATTGAATGGAAAATTGGAAGATTTTTTAATCAAAGGGCCTAATGTTACTACACTTATTGATCGGTTGGCTTTTAGAGACCATCGAGGTATTGAAGTTTCCCAATTGAAAGCAGCATTTACGTATACCAAAACCAATATACTGTTGAATCATTTAGTACTTCAAACTACACATTCAGAATTGAAAGGAAAAGTGGAGTTGCGATACAAACGTGAAGATTTCAAAGATTTCAACAATAAAGTGATTTTTGATATTCAACTGGATAAAGCAGCCATTGCCGCTACTGATTTGAATTGTTTTTACAACGAGTTTGGGAAGCATAATATGTTTTATTTGGATACTCATTTTCTGGGTACATTGAATAATTTTACCTTACATGATTTGCAGTTATTGGATAAAAATCAGTCAGAAATAATTGGTTCGGTAACGTTTAAAAATATTTTTGGCAAAGGCAATCAGTCGTTTTATATGAACGGTAACTTTGATCGTATTGCAACCGACTATAAAAGAGCTATTCGAGTAATGCCTCGTGTATTGGGTAAAAATTTACCTGCGCTACTTTCTAAATTTGGAAAGGTTGATTTGGCTGGTGCTATTGAATTTACTCCAAAAGTTATCAATGCAGATGTGACTCTGTTGTCAAAATTAGGGGCAATTGAAAGTGATTTTTCAATGCAAAATATCGATGCCATTGATCGAGCTACCTATCAAGGAAACATTCAATTATCGTCCTTTGATTTGGGTACTTTATTCAATGAGAAAATGGTTGGACGCACCACGCTTAATTTAGATATAGATGGATCTGGGTTTACAAAACAGTTATTAAATACCAAATTAAAAGGTTCGATTGATGCAATCAATTTTAATGGATATAATTACCAATCTATTGCTATAGATGGTAGTATGAAAATGCCTTATTTTAAAGGGTATTTTAATAGCAATGATCCCAATTTAAAAATGGATTTTGATGGAGTAGTAGATTGGAGCAAACAGGCTAACAAATATGACTTTAAAGCCCAAATTGACTATGCTGATTTGCACATTCTTAATTTTTATAAGAAGGATACCCTCTCCATTTTTAAAGGGAAAATTAATTTCAATGCTGCCGGTGAATCAATTGATGATTTAACTGGAGCACTTTCTATTCATGATGTTTCCTATCAAAACAGTAAAAATTCTTACTTTTTTGAAGATTTTGAAATTACATCGTCTTTTGATGCAGACAATGTGCGCACCATAGCCATGAATTCACCCGATATCATAAGTGGTGAAGTGATTGGAAAGTATAAGGTAAAAGAGGTTCAAAAAATTATCGAAAATGCACTAGGTAGTTTATATGCTAATTACTCGCCCAATAAATTAGCTAAAAATCAATTTTTAACTTTTGATTTTAAAATTTACGATAAAATAGTTGAAGTATTCATACCAGAAGTCTCGATAGGTGAAAACACGAGTTTTAAGGGCCAAATCAATGCTGATGCCGGCAAATTTGAATTGGATTTTATTTCGCCTTCCATCGTAGCTTATGAAAATCAAATCAAAAATGTAAAAATAGATATCGATAATAAAAATCCGATTTATAATACTTTTATTTCAGTCGATACAATTGCCAATGAGAAATATAAAATTGCAGATTTTAATTTGATTAATCTAACGTTAAATGATACGTTATTTGTGCGTTCTGAATTTAAAGGTGGGGTTCAAAGTAAAGATAAATTCGACATCAACTTATACCATACCATCAATCAAGACAAGAAGTCGGTAGTTGGTTTTAAAAAATCAGAGATTACCTTTAAAGACTATTTATGGTTCATAAATGAACAAGAAACAGATGACAATAAAATCATTTTTGATAAATATTTAAACAACTTTGATTTTCAAAAAATTAGTTTGTCACACAACGAACAGAAAATCGACTTTTTTGGCACCATGCGGGATTCAACCTATAAAGATTTTCAGTTGACATTCAATGAAGTTGACTTGAAGAAAGTGACACCAACAGTAGATAATCTAACTTTTAGTGGAAACATCAACGGTGATGTAAAATACAAACAAGTTAAAAATAGTTATGATCCGGAGTCAAACATAACCATTGATAATTTACAAATTAATGATATATTATTAGGTGATTTGGATTTTTCAATTCAAGGAAACGATACGTTTAATCAGTTTAAAGTCAATTCTTCATTAAATAAAAATGGCGAAGAACATTTTTTCTTAACAGGAAATGTCAATTTTGTGGGTCAACAATCGAGTTTGGCATTGGATGCCGGATTTAAATCATTTGATTTGGCACCCTTCGGACCCTTGCTAGGTTCGGTTTTGTCAGATGTAAGAGGAACTGCAACAGGAAGAGCAAACGTTGCGGGCGCCCTCACACAACCTGAAATTGATGGAAGATTGTATTTAAATGAAGCGGGTATGCGCGTTCCGTATTTGAATGTAGATTATGGGTTTGAAAAAAATGCTATTGTAGATATTACGGAGCACCAATTTAGTTTGCGAAAAATTGAAGTTACTGATACCAAATACAAAACGAAAGGAGTATTGGATGGATCCATTCGTCATAAAGCATTAGACGACTGGCAATTGGATTTGCACCTCAATTCGAATACTATTTTGGCCTTAGATACTCCCGATTCGGAGGGTGCTTATTATTACGGAACTGCCTTTATGAAAGGAAATGCTAGTATTACAGGTGCCGTGAATGCCTTAAATATTGAAGTTACCGGTGAGTCTGAAAAAGGAACTACGATCAAAATTCCAGTGAATGACGATGAAGAGTTAGGAGATAATTCGTTCATTAAATTTATGACACAAGAAGAGTTTCAGAAGATAAAAATGGGCAAAGTAGTAGAGAAAAACAAATACCAAGGTATTGAGTTGGCGCTACGTTTTGATATAGATCAAGATGCCGAAATCGAAATTATATTAAATAAAGAATCCGGTCACGCCATGAAAGGAAGAGGAGTAGGATCGATGTTTATGGAAATCAATACTTTGGGTAAATTTCAAATGAATGGCGATTTTATAGTACAAGAAGGGCAATATAATTTTAAATACGGCGGACTTATTGATAAAAAATTCAACGTAGAAAAAGGAGGAACCATTCGTTGGGATGGTGATCCAATGAATGCGGTTTTAGATTTAGAAGCTACTTACATTACAACTGCTAATCCTGCGGTATTATTGGAAAGTGCTTCATTAAATAAAAAAGTAGATACTCATGTTTCCATCCTATTAAATGGAAATTTAAGCAATCCACAGCCCGATTTTAACATCAATTTTCCAACGGTTCCATCGGTTTTGAAAAGCGAAATTGAATATAAGTTACAAGATAAAGATACCCGACAAACTCAGGCATTTGCGTTGCTATCTACAGGTTCATTTGTAACCGCTGAAACAGCCGGGAATGCTGCTTACGGACCGATTTTTGAACGTGCAGGCTCGCTAATCAATGGATTATTTGCCGATGAAGAAAGTAAATTACAACTGGGGTTTGATTATTCGCAAGGTAATCGTTTAACAGAAATTTCTGATCGTGTTGGAGTTACTGTGAGTACACGTATTAACGATCGGATTTCGATCAATGGAAAAGTAGGGGTTCCAGTAGGAGGAGTGAGTGAATCGGTAATTGTAGGAAATGTTGAAATACAAATGCAATTGAATGAAGATGGGTCACTTACCGCACACGTTTTCAATAGAGAAAACAACATCAATTATATTGGAGAAGGTATTGGTTATACCCAAGGATTAGGACTTACTTATAATGTAGAGTTCAATACTTTTAAGGAAATGATTCGTAAAATTTTCACCAAGAAAAACTTGGCCAAGACGGCAACAAATTCCAATAGTGATATCCCTGATTCTGAGGATATTCCTGCAGCATTTTTAGATTATATCAACAACCGAAAAGAAAAGAAATCGGAGGGTGCAAAAGAGATTAAAAATGAAGTACCCGAAATCGAATAATTCTTCAATTTTTAGCAAGAAAAATAAAAAGTTATTAACGAAAACGTTTGAATTTGCCACTATAATTAAATAGTTAGCAAAATAGCTCTTGTATTATCAATTCCTTTATTAATTTTACATAAACAAATAAAAAACAATGACTACAAAGATTAGAAAAATAGGTGTTTTAACTTCTGGTGGTGATGCCCCAGGGATGAATGCCGCTATTCGTTCCGTTGTTAGAACTTGTGCGTATCACAATATTGAATGTGTTGGAATCTACAGAGGGTATCAAGGCATGATTGAAGGTGATTTCAAAGAAATGGGTCCGCGTTCGGTAAATAATATCATCAATAAAGGAGGTACTGTTTTAAAATCGGCTCGATCTAAAGAATTCATGACCGTTGAAGGTCGTCAAAAGGCACATGCAAATTTAGTAGCTGCTGGAGTTGATGCTTTAGTTGTAATTGGTGGTGATGGTAGCTTTACAGGTGCAGAAGTTTTTAATAGTGAGTATGGATTTCCTGTGATGGGAATTCCGGGTACCATTGATAATGATATTTATGGAACAAGCCATACTTTAGGTTATGATACGGCTTTAAATACAGTAGTTGATTGTATCGATAAAATTCGTGATACTGCGAGTTCTCACAACCGACTTTTCTTAGTAGAAGTTATGGGAAGAGATGCGGGTCATATTGCTTTAAACGCAGGAATTGGAGCTGGTGCTGAAGAAATATTAATTCCAGAAGAAGACTTAGGATTAGAGCGATTAATTGAATCGTTACGCCGTAGTAAAGCTTCAGGAAAATCATCGAGTATCGTAGTGATTGCTGAAGGAGATAAAATTGGTAAAAATGTATTTGAATTAAAAGATTATATTGAAGAAAATTTTCCAGAATATGATATTCGCGTTTCGGTATTAGGTCATATGCAACGTGGTGGATCACCTTCATGCTATGATCGAGTGTTGGCGAGTAGATTTGGCGTAAAAGCCGTTGAATCTATCATTGAAGGCAAGTCCAATTACATGGTTGGGATGTTAAATGATAAAGTTGCACTGACACCATTGGAACAAGCCATTAAAGGAAGTTCAGAAATCGACAAAGAATTGCTTCGAGTTTCAGATATCATGACTACTTAATATAAGCCCTAAGAGGTATAAAAATAAATAAATTACAGTATTAATTATTGGCTTTAAGCAAAGACTTAAGGCATAAACTTAAAAAAAATGTCAAAAGTAAAATTAGGAATTAACGGTTTTGGAAGAATTGGAAGAATTGTTTTTAGAGAAACATTCAACAGAGATAATGTAGAAGTTGTAGCAATTAATGATTTGTTAGATGTAGATCATTTGGCTTATTTATTGAAGTATGATTCTGTACACGGGCGTTTTAATGGAAAAGTAGAAGTAAAAGAAGGAAAGTTATATGTAAACGATAATTACATTAGAGTTACGGCAGAAAGAGACCCAAAATTAATCCAATGGGATCAAGTGGGCGTAGATGTAGTTGCTGAATGTACAGGTTTCTTCACCACGATAGAAACAGCTAGTGCTCACCTTGAAGGTGGGGCTAAAAAAGTTGTTATTTCTGCTCCTTCAGCAGATGCACCAATGTTTGTAATGGGTGTAAATCATACTAAAGCTACAGCGGCTGATAAAGTAGTGTCTAATGCTTCTTGTACAACAAACTGTTTAGCACCATTGGCTAAAGTTATTCATGATAATTTTGGAATTGTAGAAGGATTAATGACAACAGTTCATGCAACAACTTCAACGCAAATGACGTGTGACGGACCTTCTCGTAAAGATTGGCGTGGTGGACGTGCTGCTTCCTGCAATATCATTCCTTCTTCTACAGGAGCCGCTAAAGCTGTGGGTCAAGTAATTCCAGAATTGAATGGTAAATTAACAGGTATGTCAATGCGTGTTCCAACTGTAGATGTTTCTGTAGTAGATTTAACTGTAAAACTAGCGAAAGAAACTTCTTATGATGCCATCATGAAGGTTTTACAATCGGCTTCAGAAAATGAAATGAAAGGTATTTTAGGTTATACTGAAGATTTAGTAGTTTCTCAAGATTTTGTATCCGATTCAAGAACGTCTATAGTAGATGCAAAAGCAGGAATTGGACTAAACAGTACGTTCTTTAAAATTGTATCATGGTACGATAACGAATATGGATATTCTAGTAAATTAATTGATTTATCTGTTCACGTAGCAGGATTAAAATAATAAATAAATTAAAAGAACAAAATAGAGGCCTATATACTTCTCATTTTGTTCTTTTTTATTATGTACCTCATACTCTAAATTATGAAATTATTAGTTGACAGTGGATCTACTAAAGCCGATTGGATTGCTATAGATGATAATGGTAAAGTTTTGTTTACTACACAATCATTAGGATTAAATCCGGAAGTATTAGATAAAGATGAAATTATCCATCGTTTAGATGATAAATTTGATATTTCGCACAATAAAGATAAAGCCACACATCTTTTCTTTTATGGTGCTGGTTGCGGGACCGATCGTATGAAAAATTTTTTAACTGAAGTTTTTCAAAACTATTTTAAAAATGCAAACGTAGTTGTTCATGAAGATACATTTGCAGCTGTTTATGCCACAACTCCCAAAGATGCAGAAGCAATTGTATGTATTTTAGGGACAGGATCCAACTGCAGTTATTTTGACGGTAAAGTTTTGCATCAAAAAGTACAGTCTCTGGGTTATATAGCTATGGATGATTGTTCGGGCAACCGTTTTGGTCGCCATTTATTAAGAGGGTATTATTTTAATAAAATGCCTAAAGAGCTGGCTCAAGAATTTGAAGAAGAATACAATGTTGATCCGGATTATATTAAGCATAATTTATACAAAGAGCCAAACCCTAATGCTTATCTGGCAACGTTTGCTAAGTTTTTAATCAAGCATAAAGATACCGATTTTTGCAAAAAATACATCCAAATGGAAATGGAAGATTTTGTTGAAAATTATATTGAACAATTTGATAATTGTAAAGAAATTCCAGTGCATTTTGTAGGTTCAATAGCTTTTTATCTTAAAGATGAACTTACTGAAGTCTTAGCGAAAAAAGGAATCACTGTGGGGAATGTATTGCGCCGACCTATTGACGGACTCATTGCATATCACGTATTGAATAAATAATAGTAAAAACCTGAAAAGAAATTTTCGGGTTTTTTTATATACTTTAATTTACTAATTACATAATTTATGGAAGTAGCTATAATTGCCCATGATGGAAAAAAAGCGGATATGGTTCAGTTTTTAAACAAAAACAAATCCCTTTTACTAAAAGAAAAAATAAAAATTATTGCAACAGGAACAACCGGTGGACGAGCCGAAGCAGCAGGATTCAAAGTAAAGAAGATGCTTTCAGGTCCTTTAGGAGGTGATGCACAAATTGCAGCTAGAGTAGCGGTTGGAAAAACAAAAATGGTTTTATTTTTTAAAGATCCGAATTCGAGTCATCCACATGAAGCAGATATCAACATGCTCATTCGAATTTGTGATGTTCACAATGTACCTTTAGCAACAAATGAAGCTACGGCGCAATTGTTATTATTAGGGTTGGAAGACCTATAATGCACAACGATACTTTCTATATAATTTAATTGGTAATTGTATAAAAAATTGTAACTTGCTATTAATTTAA
>JACCDK011360822.1_pt1 | contig 18004 bp, 14 predicted proteins | sample 7445871 | NCBI WGS metagenome assembly JACCDK01 (sample SAMN15323436, study PRJNA562643) | freshwater metagenome | isolation source: river surface water | place: USA:Blue River Watershed | collected 2017-08-15
AGAACCGTAAAAACATGTATTAGAAAACTCTATTAAGTCAGGATGTTTTGACCTGTAATGCATGTCTAAATAAGTTTCATGAAATCCTTCGTCAATAGCCCAATCTAATAAGGATTCTTTAGTGGCCATTTCAATCGAAGAAGTTTCTTGATATTGGGCAGTTTCGTCTTCAAGTAAATCCGAATCTGAGTCATCTACAAGATTCTTACTAGTTTCGAAATAACTAGACGGAGGCATTTGTTGACTATCGCCTGAAACCACAATTGATTTACCTCTATATACTGAGCTAAAAGTTTCTTCTATTCTTAACTGACTTGCTTCATCAAAAATAACTAAATCAAAAAAACCAGCTTGTAAAGGGAAAAGGGTACTACATGTTGTTGGGTTTGCAAGAATTAAAGGATGTAAATGTGTAAATGAATCAGGGTCAAAATTGATAATTTTTCTTAACGAATTTCTAGTGGTACCTGCACTACCTTTAAGATTATATAATTTTTTTAAAGTAAAATCTTCATCTAATATTGAATTAATCCCGTCTTCATACCATTCAGATATATTATTCTTAATTATTTGCTCTTGTTTAGTGGCAATTTGAGACATTAAATTTTTAATAATCTCAAGTTGAGATGAATCTTTAGGGTAAGAAGTTGATTTGAATGAGTCTGAAAGGATTTTATAAACCAATGAAATTTCATAATCATTATACCAGTTTGTAGACCCTAGATTAATTAATAAATTAACAAAGTTGAATAGGGGTTCGGATAATTTTCTTTTATGATTCTTCCAATCTAAATAATTGATTAATTCATCTTCATTTGATAATAATTCGCTAATTGATAATTGAAGTTGAGTCATTGAATTATTCAACGTGGAGTATGAATAATCGTCTATTTTTAAACTTTTAACATTTAATATTTTATTAACCTCTGATAAATGTAAATCAATGTTTTTTAAATATTTTTCAAGGTTATTTTTAAATTCATTATTTGTTAAACTATAATCAAAGGCATTATTTTCTAATTTCTTAATTCGAATACTATTTAAAGCATCTTCTTTTTTATTAATTATTATTTCGTGAAGATTGCTATTGGCAGATTTTTCAATTTTTGTATCAAGGTAAGTTTCGATAAATGTATTTGTATTAGAGTATAAATTATTCAACTCTTCTAGATTATTTTTAATACTCTGTTTTTTTGAATTAAATAATAGTTTAAATTTTTCAACAAAATTAGGGTTAAATGGGTCTTGGAATATATTTGACAATTCCTTAATTATTGAATTTATATTTAAAGAGTCTTCGGTAGTTTTATCAATTAAATAATTTGAATAAATGTTAACATAATCGTTGTATTCATTAAGTAATTTTTTCACATGAACTAATTCTAATTCTATTTCAAATTTTAATGATTTTAATTTTGAAATAGTTTCTCCAGTTGAATTATGTTGGTATTCATTTAAAAATAGATTATCATATTTTGAACACAAAAATTCTCCTTTATTAAAATAGATCTCAGATTTTTTGATTATATCAATAACTGAGGCATTAGATACAGTTGTAAAATCGATATTTATATTTCTAGATAGTTTATCGATTCTCGGTAAATCATCGTTCTTAACTTTATACGTCATCCATTTTGCTACTAAATCAATCCATCTTTTGTCTTCGTGAATCAATTCTCTAAGATTTTTATAATCTTGATCTACATCTGAAATGATTTTTTCAAAATATTCAATATCGGTTTTTATGTTATTGTCATTTTGTCTAACACGTTCAATTTGGTGGCTTGTTTCTCTTTCTCTTACATTTTTTACAATTGAATTTCTGTCAGTCGTTACATCTTCTATAATTGCAATTGATTTACTAAGAAGTGGATATTTTTTTACAATATTTGAATAAATCACCTCTAAGGCAGTCCTTTTCTCACATACAACCAAGACTTTCTTTTTGTTAGAAAGGGCAGTTGTTATAATAGCTGTTAATGTCTGGCTTTTCCCTGTACCTGGAGGACCTTGAATTACAATTTTATCATTATTTGATAATGATCTTACAACTGAATTTTGGCTTGGATCTACTTCAATTGTACTGTTTTTATGCTCCCAAGTCAATTTGTCATTTTGTTCATTTTCATCTTCCTCATTTAATTTAATTAAGGCTTCTAAGTCGTTAATTAAACTTTGTTTTTGGCTCTTATATATACCAAATACTCCATTCAAAAGTATTCTTGATTCGCCTATTCCTTCATCGTTTGCATCTATTTTATCAGGAATAATATCTAAACTTTCCCAGTTAAATTGGTTTAAATTTTTAATATTAAGTTTTTGTTCTAATGATCTAATAAAATCTTCGATTTCCCTTTTTTCCATTAGTCCATCTTCAAGCATTTCATCTGGTATCACTGGCAAATCAATGTGATTCTCACTTTTTAAGTAAGATCTTAATGCTTCATTGATCTTAATTCCAGTTTCCGAATTCCTAACAATGACCCATTCTTTTGCAGCATTAAAAGTTTGTTTTATATCCAATGGCCAAATAAATAATGGCGAAGCAATGATTTTTGTTATGTCATTTGGGTTCCTCCTTACTAATATTGGAAAGCCAAATCCAAAGGTTTCTACACCATGTTCTTTAAGATAATCTTCATGATCATATTTTATAGAAGTTATTCTTTTTTCTAATTTTATTTTTTTGTTATTATTATTTAAAACTAAATCATCTTCCTCAGGCAATAAACTCTTTTTTACGGCATCATATTTTATAGAAAACTTTAATTCAAAATTTAATTCTGTAGTTAATTTTTTTATAAACTCATTTGATAAACCTTGTTTAATAACATCCAAATCACTTAAAGACAAACGAGAAGCTAATTTTCCTGGTATGCAATTGATTAGAATTGATCTTGTACTTCCGAAACTTAATTTCTTTTTTAGAATTTCAAGGAATTTTTTATCTAGTTTGGGCATATACCTATTTTAAATTATGCAATTCTATTTTGATATAGATGAGATTGAAACCCAATAAACAAATCTTTAACCTTACTTAAATCACCTAACTCTAATCCCGCATCTTCAAATGTTTGATATTTATTTGTAAGTAATATTGGTAGCTTTTCTTGATCTAACTCCTCGAAACCACTTTCAATATATTTGCTCAATACAAAATCTATAAACTCCTTTTGTTTATCATTTAATAAAGCAAAAATTGTTGCTTGAGTTGCCAGAACTCTTTCTTCTCTTGTCATTATTTTATTTTCACTGTTAAATACGTATTCTAAAACATCAAACAAGTCACTTTTTTCCGCGTCGACCAACTTTTGAAGTGCAGTTAATTGATCCTTGCCATAACCTGCATCATCTAATTTTTGCAATAATGTTTTTCGAGTAATAGGATTACTCCAAATTTTTCTAAGCTCGTCTTCACTCTTGAAAAACTCAGGAAGTGCTCCAAATAAATTATTCAAAAATTCTTCAGCAGATATAGGCTTACCATCTGACCCCCAAAATGATGTAGACATCATATGTTGAATCTCACGTTCTTTCCCATCCCTTAATTTTACCTTAATCTTCTTCCTTCTTTCCTTCTTCTCTTCACCATCTTCGTCACTAGGACTCTTTGGATCTTTTGGCTTTGTAGGTGGTGCCTTAGGCTGACTTGGCTCTTCAGGTTCTATTGGCTCTCCATCCCACTCAGGATCGGCAAAATGCTGATAGGCATTAACAAAATCATATATTGTAAAGAAGTCTTTACCATCAAACAAACGAGTTCCTCTTCCTACAATTTGCTTAAATTCTATCATTGAGTTTACAGGACGCATCAATACTATGTTTCTAATGTTTCGAGCATCTACACCCGTTGAAAGCTTTTGAGATGAGGTTAAGATGGTCGGTATCAGCTTTTCATTATCTTGGAATTCTCTTAGGAACTGTTCACCTATTTCTCCATCATTAGCGGTTACCCTAACGCAATAATTGGGATTAGAACTTTTCTTGTATTGGTTAACCAAATCACGAACAAGAGCAGCATGCTCTTGTGTAGCACAAAATATAATTGACTTTTCATTTTGATTAACATCATCCATGAAAATCTTGATCCTTTTAGCTTCTCTTTCTTTAATTTCTATATTTCTATTAAAATCAGGTTCAGTGTATATTCTTCCTTCTTCGATTTCACCTTCTACCAATTGGTCATCATTGGTATATATATAATCATCAAGCGTAGTTTGGATCCTCTTTACTTTAAATGGCGTTAAAAAACCGTCATTGATCCCCTCTTTTAAAGAATATGTATATACAGGGTCTCCAAAATATTTATATGTATCAGTATTGTCTGTCCTTTTGGGTGTTGCTGTTAACCCGAGTTGAACAGCAGGTGAAAAATACTCTAATATAGCTCTCCAATTACCTTCATCATTTGCACCACCTCTATGACACTCATCAATTATAATGAAGTCAAAATAGTCTTTAGGATATGAACCAAAGTAAGGGGCTGGTTTTCCCTCATTATCCGTTCCACTCATGAATGTTTGAAATATTGTAAAGAAGATGCTTCCATTTGTTGGAACATTTCCAGCTTTTTTAATTTCAATTGGCTTAATTCTAACAAGTGCATCTTCTGGAAATGAAGAGAATGAATTAAAGGCCTGATTTGCCAGGATATTTCTATCTGCTAAAAATAGGATTCTCGGTCTTCTTGAGCTATCTCTTTTAATATTCCATCTTGTTTGAAATAATTTCCATGCAATTTGAAACGCAACCACAGTCTTCCCTGTTCCAGTCGCTAAGGTTAACAATATTCTATCTTTTCCTTGCGCAATGGCTTCAAGTGCATTATTAATAGCTATTTCTTGATAAAATCTTTTTCCAAAATGTCCATCCTCCGGAACCAAAGCAAATTTATTTCTCCATTCATTTTGTTCAGAAAATGTTTTATTCCATAATTCCTCAGGTGAAAGATAATTTGAAACAATACCCTCTTCACCAGTTTTCATACATATACTATAAATCTCTTTTCCATTGGTTGAGTAGGTAGTTTCTAATTGTAATTTTTCAGCATATTGCTTTGCTTGTGCAATACCTTCACCTACTTCTAATTCAACACTTTTAGCTTCAACAACTGCGAGCTTAATACCTTTATATACCAATACATAATCTGCTGTCAATTTCTTTGACCTAATTCCGCCTGTCTGAATCTTACCTGCTGTAATATTATACTCACGAAGAATCTTGGAGTCTTCAACAACACCCCACCCAGAAGCTTTAAGCTTTGGGTCAATGAGTTCCGCCCTTGTTTCGGATTCGTTCATTATGCAGAAATTTTTGATGTTTTTAATTCGCCATTAAATGCTTTTTGAAGAATAGATTTTTTTAGTTCTTCTAGGTCATTTAGTTTTTTCTTATAAATTGATTCGAGCTTATTAGTTTCTTTACGCAATAGATCTAGTTTACCTATTACTTCCTTTTGTATCGATATTGATTTTGGATAAGAAAACTTTATACCTCTTATCAAAGGCATATTTAATCCACGTCTATCATTCCCACTATCACCTGTCATTTTTCTAATCTCTTCATATCTGCCCTCTAAATTTGCAAAAACTAATTCAGACAAAAGTTCATTTTCTTTTTTTGGAAATATTGATACTAAAGATTGATTGCAAGTTGCTTTAGTTCTCAACATTGCAACAGTTCCCCTTGTTTTACCTTGTCCGTTTAATGCAATAAGGACTGAATTAACAGGCAAATACTTGGTGTTTGAGTTATTCATTCCAACTTGTGTGATTCTCCCTAAACAATCAAAAATTTCTTTTTGATTAATATCGCCCGAAACCAGCCATTTTATATCACCTCCTTCATAATACTCTTTATTACTCGTGCTCGGTGTTCCACCAGTTTGTAAATTACATACTTCACCAATTGTTGTAGTTACCCATCCGTCATTATTATTTTTAAAAATATTTGTCAAATAACTCTCAAATAATTCCCTGGCGTTCTTTAAATTCTGCTCTGCATTTACTTTTGCACGTTTGATGGATTCAAAAGAATTGTCTAATATTGAAACGATTTCTAGTTGTTCCGAAATTGAGGGTATTGGAATTTCGACAGAACTCAATTTAGAGCTAGACAACTCTTTGAAAGTTGCACCAGTCCCTAAACTATTTAATAAATCAACTGATTTATATAAAAAATAATATAGATATAAAAAATGGATTTCTTTATTTGGAACTAAACCTTTACAACCTTGATTTGTTGAAATTGGTTTAACGTTTATTGCAAGGTGACCAATCGGTGCTCTAGAAGAAAGTATTATTGAATTTGGAGGCAAAATTTTTGCTGATGAATTTTTTAATCCTTCATCAGTGATTTTTCTAAGTGTGTCATCTACAAAAACACTATGTAGTTTACCCATATCCTTAGGGGTAATCCATAGATTATCTCCGTACCAAAATTTTGAAATATTGGTATCGGGTGTTCCTCCATTCACAATATCACAAACTTGACCAAGAGTTTTTATTTCCCAACCTTTTCTCATAGTAATTCTAAGATTGAGTTTAATATATCTTTACTTTCATCATCAAGCGCTTTCATTTCTTCCAAAATGTCTTCTGGTTTACGAAGAGCTACTTCCTCTTTTTTATTTGGATTTTTTGCGGACAAATCAAATGTTGCTTGATCAATATCCTTAACATTAATTGACCAGGAGTTATCAGAATCTGCTTTTACTTTTTGAAGGTTAACGAAATCCTCCAAGTCCTTTTCGTTTAATGGATTTGTTTTACCAAGATTTCTCTCTAAGTTTAATTGATAAAACCAAACTTTCTTAGTTGGAATTCCTTTCTCAAAAAACAATACTACAGTTTTAACACCTGCACCTGTAAAAGTTCCTCCAGGCAAATCCAAAACTGTATGAAGGTCGCAACTCTCCAATAATAATTTTCTTAAACTCACCGAAGCGTTATCGGTATTACTTAAAAATGTATTCTTTATTACAACGCCAGCTTTCCCACCTGCTTTCAGGATTTTTATAAAATGCTGCATGAACAAACTTGCAGTCTCACTGGTTTTTATTGGAAAGTTTTGTTGAAACTCAGCACGTTCTTTACCACCAAATGGAGGATTTGCTAATATTACATCATAACGATCTTTCTCTTGAATATCAGCAATGTTCTCCGCCAAAGTATTAGTATGTATAATATTGGGTGCCTCAACCCCATGAAGAATCATATTCATGGTGCCAATAATATATGCTAAAGATTTTTTCTCCTTACCGTAGAAGGTTTTCTTTTGCAAAGTTGTTATATCAGTAGTTGATAGTTTTTTACTATTCATCAAATAATCAAAAGCCTCACAAAGGAATCCTGCTGAACCCGATGCACCATCATAGATGGTTTCACCAATTTTTGGGTTAACCACCTTAATGATAGTTTTAATAAGTGGACGCGGTGTATAGTATTCACCACCATTACGTCCTGCATTACCCATATTCTTAATCTTATCTTCGTATAAATGACTCATCTCATGTTTTTCAGCATGAGTTCTAAATCTAAGCTCATCTATACGATTGATGACTTCTCTGAGATTGTAACCACTTTGAATTCGATTCTTTAGTTCACTGAAAATTTCCCCGATTTTATATTCAATTGTATCAGCACTTTCAGCATCTTTTTTGAATTGCTTGAAATAAGGAAACAACTTAATGTTAACGAAGTCAGCTAAATCATCACCAGTTAAAGCAGCATGATGATCTATTTTTCCATCTTTACCTTTTGGTGCGGCCCATTTGTTCCATTGAAATACTGGATCAATAATATTATTGTATTTTTTGCCAGCTAATTCAGCAGCGGTTTTCTTATCATTTTCTAAATCGTCAAGATATTTTAAGAACAAAATCCATGAGGTTTGCTCCACATAATCTAATTCACTACCACAACCTGCATCTTTATGTAGTATATCGTCTATATTCTTAAAAGTTTGTTCAAACATATTGTTATCTTATTCATTAATTAATTCTGATACTTTTACCTCTAATACTCTTGCAATGTTCAATAAAGTATCAATACTTGGATTAGTTTGATTATTACACCAATAAGACACACTCACTTTACTTACGCCTAGTAATTCAGCTAAGTCCTTCTGTTGAATGTGTTTTTCTTTTAGAACCTCATCTAATCTGAGTACTTTTTTCATTATATATAAGGGGATAATGCTTGAAGTTAAGCAATATTTGAATTAGAATATTCACTATGTATTAAAAATGAAGATAATTCCTATTGACATTGATTATCAATAACTTAAAAAAGAAGATCTAGATCTTTGTTAAAAAATTTTCATTTATTCCAGTATGAACACCAAACTGAATATTTTAGCCAGAACACTTAAAAATATTCAAAATGGAACGTAAAGGAATCAAAACAACAACCTATTCACTTGATTGGGACACGGTAATGAATCTTGAATCAAGATTACTTAGAGATTTCAAAAATAATTTGACAAAAGATAAGGCCCGAGCCTTATTAATGGTTTCTATAGGTGTACGACTTGGAATGAGGGTAATTGATAATTTGCATCTCAAATGGGGGGATTTAAACCATCTTGAAATTGGCGAAAGGTTTGTCCGAATTGAGAAAAAGACAGGTAAGGAAAGGATTCTGGTGATGTCTAGTAAGCTTAAAGAAGTATTGGAAGTGGTGAATAAGGCACAGGCCCCAGATTCCAGCCATTTTATCATATCATCACAAAAGACAAATGGCTTAAAACCCATAACAGTTCAGTACTTTAACTATCTATTAAAGGACATTATGAAGGAGTATAAGGTTAGATATATTGGCAATTGCTCATCACACTTATTGAGAAAATCTTGGGTGGTTGGAGCAATAAAGAAAGGATTTGACGATGGAGACCACTTAAGTTTGATCAAAGTATCCCGTTTGGTAGGACATTCAAATGTTGGTATTACACTCAGATATACAAATTTTGAGACTAGCACTGCATTAGGATTATTTGAATTGGACTAAAATCATTGATTTTCTCAAAATTAGAAGGCTTGATATTGACTGGCAAATATGGTAAAACATTGATAATGTATTAGTTAAGGAAATTGAGGGTATATTGACCTGATCTCACCCCTCAATATTCTCTGGCAAGTTTGAAAAACTTTTATTTTCTCAACTTTACAAACAACTTGTTTCCTTTAGCCTTTTGCTCGCTCAAAATGACCAATTGTTTCGAAAGACGTCTTAATTGACCTTCGGTTATTAGCATTGTTAGCCTGCTATTAACTCTTCTTTCATCTAAACTTTTAATTTTCATGGTTCTTTATCAATAAATAGTCAGTTACTAGTTATTGTTACTCTGAATTTTTTAAGAAAAATAGTCTTTAATTCAATTAAAGCTCAATCACTTTGTAGGTGGCACAATTGAAATAATGTTATTGGCAATTCTTGATAGTATGGCTAATAACTGGAATTATTTCTTATAATTTATCGTAAAACAGGCACAAGTATTAAAATATTTCATCAAAAAGATCACGACAAAAAAATTAAAGAACATTCACAAATTCAGGAATAAATGGTGGTAACCAAAGGGCCGTAGTATTTTATTATTGTAATACAAGTGGTAACCATGGGGTTGAACAAAATTATATGATTGAAAAAGAAATCACTAGTAACCGAAGGATCATTTTCGCTGCATCAAAAGCGCTTAAAAATTAATTTTTAAAATATGTCTTGACAATATATGCAATTGAAAAGGTCAATACTAAAAATATATAAGCAAAAGGTTGAGCAAAGTTAACAGTCCAACCCATCAGTCCAAATCTCTTTGGCGGAAACCATCTTTTATCATCTTTATTGTAATAGATAAAACCTAGTTTCCAGTTGGTTGGGTCGTCATGCCACTTCTGATATTGATCTTTATTATCCATTGATTGAAGTTAACAAATTAAATCAACACCAGACACACTAGGATCTCTCTGGCTGGGTTTTATTATTTTAATAGTATATAATCATTGATTAATTCGATATGTGCTCTTAAATCAAGTCCTATATATTTTTTAATATATTAAGTTACTCAATGAAAATTATTTGGGAGGGGGGTAAAATCGCAATTGGGGGGTGGGCTTGAAGTCGAAGACTTCGTCTAAGCTCACTTCGTTCGCTTCTTCGTTGAGGGTTGTTTATCCATACAATTTTCTGCTAATTTCTATTACATTAGCAAGTATAGGATATACAAGATTATATTCATTATCATCTACAACATCCCTGAAAAACTCTAAATTCACTGGATCTGTATAAAAGAATATATCTTCCCCTAAACTAGATTTATCTACTAATTCAACTAAAAGTTCTTCAAATCTATTATTTAAAAATTGATTCATATCTACAAAAGAATTCATAACCTCCCCATTATTCTGTATTATTTCTTGATTTATTATTAGTGAATTAGTAACTGTATTAGTTATATTCACTGGTGAAATACTAATGTCATAATCTTGAAATACTACTTCGTCAGAATTTGAAATACTAAGTTCGCCATTTTGATATACTAACTTTTCTGTTTTTGAAATACTACTTTCATCATTATGATCTAATACTTCAATTGTATTAATGGTAATTGTCCTACCAAGAATTTTTTTATTTATTGTATGAATAAAAGTTTTTATATACCCTAAAACCTTTAATCTGTTTATTCTCTTATTAACGTTAGAAATACTCAAGTTTACAATTTTAGCAAAATGTTCATCAGATGCAATACAACCATCTTTAAGTTTACATAATGAGTAAATTTCAGATAAAATAAATCTATCTGCACAATCTAAATTTTTATCATCCATAATTTGTTGGTCTATCCAAAAGCCTTTTTTTCTATTTGCCATAATAAATAAATCCCCTGATTTCAGCGTGGTGATATTTACTTACTCTCAGAGGATATTATTCCGATATCTTAGGTGCAAATTGATAATACTCACCACAAATATTATCACACTTGTATAATATAAACACAAAAGAATAAAAAGTAAAGTCTAAATTCTGGAGAAAAATTTTGAAAAATTTTTAAATCGATTTTGGACATATTGAAGTGGGTCCCAATTTTTTTGCTGAAACTGGAAAAATTTCCTTTTTAGGATCGTCCCCCTTAATCTAATAAAAAGAAATGGGGGTAAAGAAGCCAAGATACGGAGGAGGGGGTATTTTTTACTTGAAAACTTTGAACAATTAAAATTAAGAACTAATTTAAAAGAAAAAAATGGTTTACAGTTTAATCTATTTCGACAAAGCTATTTCTGAAACACCAATTGCTTTCAAACAAGAGCTTGTAAATCTATTGCATGGCGTAAAAGATAAACTTCATTTTATTTGCAAAGAAGATATAGATGACATACTTTTTCAAGAAATTCTAAATAAGAAAAAGAGCAAATACCTTCCATTAGAAGTTAATGATTATTTCAATATTTGCAAGAAAATACGTAATCAAGATAAGGAGATTCGAGAAGACATGTTTGTAATAATACTTACAAATAAGACATGTGATAAAAAATTAATTAGTGGGACAGACGGGAAAAATATTTTTATTAATGTTGAAGAGTTGATGAAATATGCAAGTGACAAGTCCTATTACCCGATTGCATACCAAATAGTGGAAAATGTATTCCAAGCTTTAAACAATATCACTTACTCACCATCAATACTTGAAGATAAAAGATTGCATTTAGAACCAATTGGATGCATTAATGATATATGCAAGAATAAAGAAGATGTGGTTCTTAAGCTAAGTAAAGCTTCAATTTGCAAAGATTGTCTTGAAATGGCTAAGAAAAATAAGCTAGATAAGTACATAATTGAAGCATTCAAAAACTTATTAAAGCACTTATATGACCATAATGAATTTTTTAAAAACACAAATTTTTCCAGAAATTCAATGTTGAGTATTTCAAGCACTGGGGAAATAACGTTAAAAGGGAAATATGTTAAACTTGAAGCAAAGCCAAAAGCCTTCTTTATATATTTTTTAGTTTATCCAGGAGAACACTCAATCAAAGATCTTGAAAAGAATGCACAAAAAATTGCTAGAATTTACAATGTACTAGGTTCAAAAGGGAAAAAGAATATTAATGAAGCTCTTCCGAATGGCAAATTGGAGCAAATCCTATCATCATTCAGAAACAAAAATGCAAATTTTACAACATATAGAAGTAATATTAATACTGCTTTTTATGCACTTAAAATAGAGAAAATTATTTCTGAAGAAGAATTAATTAGTTTGAATATTTTACATGAAACAAATAAGTTTAAAATTAATTTAACAGAAGATTTATATTTTGTACACAGTAATTTTAAAGAATAGTTGCAGCTTATATTTTTCTATAACCCTTAACAGACTTAATTCTTAGGGTTTTTCCTAATTATAGGTTTTTCCTGTTGATTTGGGATCTTTTGAATTTTACTTCATGAAAAAAAATTTAAAAGATTTCGCATCATCTCAAGTTGAGATCATCGAAACAAAGTCAAATGACTTTAATGTAACAGTAAAAGTGGAGTTCACTACAAAACGTCCACAAGTAAGTAACCAATCAAAAGAAGAAGGAACGATCTTGCAGCTTTCAATTCCACCTACTCCCATTAATGAGCCGTTGGAGTTGAATAGTGAAGAAGCGGCATTCGTATTCCCTGAGGATGATGTGGCTAACATCTTTCCCTTGAGCGATGTTGCTCAAAAAGACATCCCACAGGTAAATAAACCCAAATCTTTGGAGGAGTTTCCATCCACTTCTTTTGTTGATGGATCACAGATTTTCAATGGAGATTGTTTGGAAGTATTGAGAGCAATGCCAGACAACAGTGTTACTAGTATTGTTACAGATCCACCATATGATTTGACCGAAAACAAAAAGGGAAGCAAGTCTTCTAAGGGCTTTATGGGAAAAGAGTGGGATGGCACTGGCATTGCCTTCAGTGTTGAATTATGGAAGGAATGCTTGAGAGTTATCAAGCCAGGTGGTTTTTTATTATCCTTCGGTGGCACTAGAACGGTACATAAAATGACTTCTGCAATTGAAGAAGCTGGATTTATAATTGAAGATCAAATGATGTGGGTTTATGGACAAGGGATGCCAAAATCTAGAAACATTGGGAAGGATCTTAAAGATTCTAAATTAGAAAAGTATGGCACTAAACTGAAGCCTGCTTTTGAACCAATTGTGTTTGCTCAAAAACCCATTTCTGAAAAGACCATTGCGAAAAACTATGCAAAATGGAACACAGGTGTATTGAATATTGATGATTGCAGAATCCCATACGAAGAGACTCGAAATCCTGCAACAAATCCAAAATATAGAAAAAATAATGGTTATAAAACCCCACCAAAAGGCCAAAAAAGCAATGGAGCAGTAGCTTTCTCAAGTAGCAAAAAAGATCTCAATGAACTTGGCAGATTCCCAGCAAATATCATTTTCGATGAATATGCGGGAAGCATTTTAGACGAGCAAAGAAACGTATCTAGATTCTTTTATTGCCCAAAGGCAAATAAGAAAGATAAAAATGAAGGGTTAGAAGATTTTGAGTATAAAATTTCAGATGTGAAATATGGTTCACTAGGAAGAAAGTCAAGTGTTCAAAAAAGAATTGAATCAAATAACACTAATGCAACCAGACACAAAAATAACCATCCTACTGTAAAACCAACGGATTTGATGGCGTATTTAGTAAAGTTGGTAACACCAGATGTAGAAGGTGCGATCTGCATGGATATTTTTGGAGGTAGTGGGTCTACCGCTAAAGCTGTTGCAGGCCTTTCTAACAATATCAAATTTATGCTCATTGAGAAGGAACAGGAATACTATGTTACTGCTGTTGCAAGAATCCAAAATGAATTTACCAAACAGTCAGATTTATCAAAAAAAGCTGCTTAACTATTTAACACATAAATTATTACTAAAATGAAAACAACAATTAGTACCAATGTATTTGGCACGTCAAAAACTGATGCATTGAAATCTGGAATGATTATTCGTAAGCGATTCTTGCATCAAATCAATCGTGTTACTAAGATCAGAAACAATGAACAATTCACTCATAGTTATATCTACAGTCCACCTGGTATTGGCAAGACATTCTCCATCAAGCAACACTTGGTGGAGAGTGGTACCAAGTTCATCCAAGTAACAGGTAATGTATCCATGTTTGCATTTGGCATTCAATTGGCCACTATTAATTTCCTCAATCCGAATAAAGAAAAGATTGTAGTCTTTGTTGATGATTGCGATATCCTTTTCTCAAACGAAACAAACTGCAATACTATGAAAAATGTATTGTCTGGTGCTAAAACTTTTAGCTATGAGAAGTCTTTGCAAAGTCAGTGGAGCAACTTATCGGAAACCCAAAAAGTGGCCTTGAAAGCGCATCAAAATGACGAGAAGATGGGTTTTGAAGTACCTACCAATAACATGATATTCATCTTTGCCTCAAATTTCCGTTTACCTATTGATGATGAAATTAGATCATTGTCCGGGAAAGGTACTTCTAGATCAATTCTCATGATCCACCAAAACGCAATTCGCTCACGATGTAATGTTGGAGATTTCAATTTGTCAAATGTGGAATTATGGGGTTGGATTGCGGATGTGCTGTTGAATACTAGTTGCTTGGATATATATGGCACATCAAAAGAACAAAAATTAGAGATTCTGAATTTTCTTTGGATGAACTGGGAAAGTCTAACTGAGCGTTCTATTAGATTGGTTGAAAAAATGGCTGTAATCATTAATGAATATCCTGATTCATATGCTACTGTTTGGGAAATTGATTTTATCACCAAATAAAGTAACAATGAATATTAATTTAATCCAAGCGGAGGTGGATAAGGTGGCTCAATCCACCTTCGCTAAAAAGTCGGACAAACAGCTAATGTCATATGAAATTATGTCTGAGATCTACAGAAATAAACATAAAGGAGTTCAACCAAGTAGTCTTTCCAATTTTAACCACAGAAAATATCGAGTCTGCAAATTAACACAGGCTCAGGTAGCAGAAATTAGATCTAAGTATAACCCACACGTTTATGGCAAACTGAAACTTTCCAAAGAATATGGTGTGTCAGCTCCACTCATTCTGAAGATCGTTCGCGGCTTGATCTGGAAATAATTGTCTGGCAATTGCTTTTTTAATAATTAATATTTTAATTGGAATTGGCTCTTAACAGCGCCTTTTTCATTTAACAAATTTTGCCAGACAACTTTATTGCATAAAATACAAAATGAACAGTGGATAATGTCATATGCCAGACAATATATATCCAGGATCGTGCACAAATAAATCTGTACATGCTGGCAATTGTTAGCTATATCAAGATCTACCTTCCAGCATACCAAATTGAATATCATGAAAATCATAAATCCAGAAGAATTAACAAACAAGTTTCATATTGAAATTATTAAAACAGAGCACCATCATTGCCATCAAATATTTGAAGACCAATTTGGTATATTAAGATGGGTTCCTAACATAGATTATATTAATTCAAATATCAATAAAAATCTCAATGAAGTGGTAAAAGAAATGCTTGAACGTGGGCTTGATAAAAACTGCGAAGAGTACAGAAAAGTATACAGATATATAGGTTATTCTTTAATAGGATATTGGGACATCTTTTATTGGGAGTTCAATAATCCGATTGCACCATTATACAAACCTAATGAAAAATAAAAGTGGTCAATGATTTCTTTTTACCAGATGTGCATGTTATATTATTAATATAATAATTCTCGCTCCCATAAAAAATAGAGAATAGGGAGAAGTTTAATAATGTTTGACGAATATGTAAAAGAATTAAAGTCTCTTGATACTTTAACTTTAGAACAGGTGTCCGAAAGAATCCATTCCACAAATGAACGAGCTACCAGAAAGTGGTTAAAGGAATGCGGAATTAAAGTGTACAGATTTGCAAGAAGGTCATTTGTGTACCAGATTGAAGTCGAATCTGAAATTGATAAGCAATTTGTAATAAACTTAAGAAACAAATTTCCAGACAAATGGAAAGAACGTTACAGAAACGTTGTAAAGGACTTAACTGTATACGATTTAGTCGTTTCTCGCATAGATGACACTCCTACTCCAACTCCTTCAGTTAGAGCTAAAAGAATAAACAAGAAGGACGAAGATCGCTACAAAAGATTATTAGGATGAAAAAACTCACATTACCCAAAAATCCCCACAGAGGGCTAAAAATATACTGCAAAACTTGCCGTGTTGATAATGGAAATTGCAAGCACTTTGAACAGCTTACATACAGAGTTCGTATTCATGTGCCTGGAACAAAAAACACAGTTAGAGTCAAATTCTTGAATGCAGAAAATTACAATGATGCAGTAATAGAGTGTGTTGAATTTGAAAAAGACCTTAAAGCTACAGGATATGAAAAAGCAAATATTATAGAATCTGAAAAATCAACAGACTATTCCATTGGCGATGCTGTAGTCAAATACCGTGAATACATGACAGGCAAGTCAAAGTATGCACACTTAAAAAAGAATGTATCACAAAGTCATATTGATGAATCAGTTAGATACTGCTGGTTGCTAATTGAAAACGTTGCTCTTAGAAAGAATATCAAAAGAACTAGACCAACTGACATCGATATTAATGACGTTTCCAACTTTTACAAATGGATTGAAGAAAAATACGCACCTAAAACCATTAATAAAATACTAGTAGCAGTTAAAGCGTTCTTTGAATTCTTAATTGAAGTTGAGAACATTAATATGAAAAATCCATTTAGGAAGTATGTTAAAAAAATAGCTACACCCCCAACTATTGATACAATAACAGAAGTTGAGTTTAACAAGATATTAGAAGCAGTTGATACATTCAACCCCTTAATAAAACTTGGTGGAAGAGGTGAAATAAAGAATATGTATAGACCATATTTAAAGGATGGATTTTACCTATTCCTATTAACAGGAGGTAGACGTGAGGAGGTAGTTGACCTAAAATGGTCAGACATATACACATTGGACAGTGGCGTTAAAACATTCATAGTTGAAAACCTAAAAGTAAAACGAATTAAAAAGAATGGGAAAAAGTATGTGAAGTACTTTCCTATCAATAAAGACCTTGAGGATTTTTTAATTAAGCTAGGAATGGATGATAAATTAGGGAAAGATGAGTATATACTATTTCCAGAAAGAAAATTTAGTTCAAAAGGTTTAATGGATATTTTGAGCAAGAGTTTTACCTACTACAAGGAAGGTGCTGGGATTACGAAGAACATCAGTTTGAGTAACCTTCGCAAGACCTATATCTCCTGGCACAACCAAGTATTGGGTGTTGATACAGGACTTGTTACCAATAGTGCAGATAGAAACGTTCTTAAGAACCACTACATCGACCCTAAGATTATGTCAGCAGTGGAGAAAGCGGCGCTGGAGGTTAGGGTGTTTGGAAAAAAATCGCACCTGTAAAAAAAACAATTGAAGTAGTTTAACTTTTTCAGAAACTAACATGCTTTGGGGATAAACCATGGAACTCAATAAAGACAAGCAGTTTGACATAATATACTTTGAATATTCCACAGCTGTTGATATTTCGGGTAAAAATCAACCTTTAAAATTTCGTATCTTAGTACCATTACCTTCGGGTACAAAAAAAACCGATGACTACGTATATCATCGGTTTCAAAAAGGGACTCGGTAGTATAATGGATAGTACGTTCGACTGCTAATCCTGAAGCGTAGGTTCGATTCCTACCCGAGTCACAGGCCTCAAGTTTTCACTTGGGGCTTTTTTGTATCTTTTCAAATACAACACTAAGATAGGTTTGAAATAAATACGATGAAAATTTAATTAAATTAATTTCAAGTGGAAATGAAAATTTTAACATAATTCCTCACGCAAAACCTCACGCAAACCTCACGCAGAAACAACAAAGGACCCACGATTTAACGTAAGTCCTTGATTTTCATGTAGCGAGAACGAGATTTGAACTCGTGACCTCAGGGTTATGAATCCTGTGCTCTAACCAA
>JACCDK010835447.1_pt1 | contig 17988 bp, 17 predicted proteins | sample 7445871 | NCBI WGS metagenome assembly JACCDK01 (sample SAMN15323436, study PRJNA562643) | freshwater metagenome | isolation source: river surface water | place: USA:Blue River Watershed | collected 2017-08-15
CTCAGTGTAAAAAGCCCCCAGTTCAGCAACTGTCCATACGCTAAGTGCCACTTTATTGATCCTTCATTAACCGGTTTTGTCCTGCAGAGCCAGCCGTCGCTGCCTCTATCCCCTACTACGAATCCCAGTCTAGATTGTCGTGGGAAGGGGACAAAACGGACATTTTGTCACTCCCCGCCATGACTACGTACAAAAAAGTAATGAAGGCATATATCAGTGAGAAAACATTGTAGGCATGAACTCTCGAATAGTTGCTGAGATCGAAAAGAAAATGAAAAGCGACTACCCATGCTGTAGATGCGCCAAGGATCCCAAGAAGTTGAAGCCGAGAGAGGTCTATTCCAGATATACCCAAACTAACTGCAGCCAAAACGCATAGGAGGAGTCCCGCAACTAAATAATCACTTGTCCAACCTATATGCAATACAAGAATTGAGAACAAAAGCGCTGATTGCCAGGAAACATTCTTCCTTTCGAAACTAACGACAAGCAAGAAACCGGCGACTGTAAAAAGTAAATCATGAGCGTGTAAAAATGGTGATGCAACACCTGGAATTACAAGAAAGAAGGGCAAGGGATTCCTTTGTATATTTCTCTTATACTTAAAGGATAGTAGACAAATTAAAGCGTAAAAAAGAAGTACAGAGACAATTCTTGATTCAGTACTCATAGAAGTATTCACTGTTAGAATCGAAAGGATTGATGATTGATCGTATCCAGAGGCCACGCTCTTTGACCTGTTTTCTAAAGCATGCAGCCAATCCAGATATGTAATTTTGAAAAAAACAAAATAAAGAATATTTGCTATTAAAACAGAGGTAGCCAAGATAACGAGAACACTTTTTCTTGCAGACAGAAACAAGTAAGCAATTAACCCCAAAGCTAAATATGGTTTAATCTCAATAACTGGTAACATAGCTACTGCACTTAACCCTAATGATAATTTGCTTTTTGAATGGCAAGTTAACACAGTAAAGAGACTCAAAGCCAAAATTAAAGAAACAGCTTGGCCTTGACCTGCATTGTTTCTGAATGAGAAAGACGTAAGGATTAAAATCAAAATCATAAAAAGATCGTTTTGCCCTAGCATTTTGGCCCGTAGCCGAAGTAAAAGCCAAGCAATAGCCAATCCAGATAATAAATTCAGAATCCCCCACATAATCTTTGCCGTACTCGGGTCAATTAATGAAAGTGGGATTAAAAAAATTGCAAGAAATGGGCCGTAAATATACTTATTTTCAGTTGCAAAGTATGGGTTTTTAGAGTCCACCAGCGATTGACTTCCCATCAAGTATATTGAGAAATCCTCTTGATGATTGAGAAAATAGGCGCCTGCGTACATAGCAACCACTATTCCCGCAATGGCCACAAACAAGCTTCTTCTTGTGTTTGTATGCATAACTTCTCCTGTCACCTTCGTAAAGAGTTCTGTGGCGGAGTGCTAAACAATTCTTTGAGTGCCTGAATCTGCTCATGTCTGTTAACCAAACCGTAAAGTGCACCGCATCCAGCTTAAACATCTTAAGTAGGTTCAACTCTTGAGAACTGCAGGACGATAATCTATCATTACGTTAATGCTGAGGGTGCGGGTTTCAAAAAGGTTCTCTGCAGCCTTGATTTATTCCTTGAGATTTATACTAAAATTTTCAGTTACCAGGAAGTTTCTCACTGGTGATGGTTTTGCTACGCGGGCGGATCTTGAGTTCTTCCCTCACAATCAGTCTGAATTTCGACTCAGGAATGCTTGTTCGCTGGAAAGAGCATCGATTGTGTTCTGTCCTGGCCATAGAATTGAAGAAATGTTTGATAAATTTGGGTCACGCATAAATCCAAAAGTATTGATAATTGGAAATAGCGATCGAGACTTTTATGCTTTCCCTCAAAATGTGCCAAAATCAGTGAAAAGAATTTATCTGCAAAACTCATTCATTTCAAATGATTTTTTTCGAACATTACCTATTGGATTGGAAAACATCAGGATTGGAAGAAACGGCTTACCATTTCTATTCACTAGACTGCTTCTTCATATACCAAAGAAAAATATGGTTCTCATCGGTCCTTTCTCCCCTACTCACTCAGAAAGAGAAGATCTCAATAAATTGAACTGCGCAGGAATAAAGCTTCTTCAAAAGCGAATATCCCCAATAAAAACTGCCTACTATCAGGCTAGACATAAATTTATTGCAGTACCTAGAGGGAATGGGGTTGATACCCATAGACTCTGGGAGAGTTTATACAGAGGATCAATTCCAATTGTATTGGAGAATGAATGGTCTCGCTCACTCGCCGAACTTGGTCTTCCTGTTCTGTTGATTCAAGAGTGGTCAAATGATTCTCTTCTTGATGCGATGAAGTCCTGTAGTTTAGAGACATTTGATCCAAAAGATTTAGATGCTCTTTGGTTTGATTTTTGGAGACAAGAGTTCATTCGCGTGGCTTCGAATGATATCCAGTAGCTATTCTTCTGGTGAGTAATTTCAGGTTTCCTTAACGGCAGCTACGTTCTATATTCTATTGAGTCTGCAAATATGGGGATAGAAGAAAAGTTTGTCTATCACATTCGAGAGAAACAATGTGTATTCTGGGAATTCTTATCTTCCTAAATTGGAAAGATAGGCAATCACTCTAAACAGCAATCCTCTAACTTTAGCCTTGACGGTTTTCTCAAACAGATTAGATTTTGATGAAATGTGGATTCTTGAATTAATCCAAAAAAGAAAATGAATCGTTTTACCGTGCAAATCATTAGATTCTAGGAATCTAAACACATCTCTTCTCCAATTGACTCGAAAACTTGAGTATTTGAAACGCTTTCTCGAAAAAATCATGTTATTCGAATCAAAGCTGGCCTCTAAAGCGAGTCCTTGATTTCCGCCATTTTGCGTATGGGTTGCGGAAGAGTCGAATCCTAAGTTGAGAATCCTGCTGTTGTGTGGCATGACTACGTATCCAAGTCTAACATTGGGTTCAAGGAGAGCATCCCAATGAGCCTGAAAATCACATTTCCAAATCTTGTGAACTTCTTCCCAATATCTTCGATGAATAGTCCACCCCCATCCAAAACCATACCTAAATCTGGAGTACAAATCATCCTTAGAAGAATCAAACCTAGCACCACTGAATCCGTTAATTCCCTTGAATTTTTCGTTGTGAATTTCAATTTTCATCACTGAGGCATTGAAATCAAGAAAATCATTTCGCACAACAATGTCATCTTCCAAGACTGTAACAAAATCTATTTTTGTGTTTAGAAAAGCTCTACTTAACCCGTCAAATACATTCCTACTGATCGCCTCTTGTGGACCTAACGCATCCTCCCGATTAACCAAAAGAATTTTTGGCTGTATAAAATTTATGGATTCTACGACTTCCTTTACTTGATTCTGGTCATGATGAAGAATTACATGTAACTCACGGTAAGGTTCTATCCAAGCCTCAGCCAAACTTTCAATTACCTTTGTAAGATGGAGCACTCTCGTGTGAGTAATGAGTACCACTGCACCCGCAAGAGATGTTTTCTCGCACATTACAATCCCATTATCTTGGCTTGCCGATCAAACTCTTCGACTTTGCCTCGAACTTCATTAAAGGTTCCACTGGCCTTCAAAGTGCCATTCTCGAGGTAATACACACAATCAGCATCCATAATTGTTGATAGGCGATGAGCAATCATGATTACAGTTGTTTTTCCGCGAAGTTTTACAAGAGTCTGAGCGATACTGGCTTCGGTTTCACCATCAAGAGCGCTTGTAGCTTCATCGAGAACTAGTAAAAATGGGTTTGTAAAGAGTGCTCTGGCTATACCAAGTCGCTGCCTCTGTCCACCACTGAGGCTCGTCCCTCGTTCACCAACTTGAGTATCAAGCTTATTCGGTAAACTATTTATGAAATCTTCCATCTCTGCGGCCCGCAAACTTGCCCAAATTTGTGAATCGTCTACCTCGGAAGCTGGGTAACCAAGACTCACATTTTCGCGAACCGTTCCATTGGAGATCGAAATATCTTGTGGGACGTATGAGATTGACCCTGGCCAAGTTGAAACAGCCTCTAAGGGGGATACTCCGGAAATCAACACATTGCCGGAACTAAGTGTTATTACACCCAAAAGAATATCTGCAAGAGATGTCTTCCCAGCACCAGAATTTCCCACGAAAGCTACGAAATCACCTGACTTAATCTTAAAAGAGATGTTTTTGATGGCTGCGGTTGTCGCGCCTGGATAAGTCAAAGATAAGTTCTCAGCCAAAATCTCAGGTTTAAATCCTGAATGCTCGAGGTCGAGAGTGTCTAAGGTTGGGGCCAATTCCTTTGTTGTGCCCAGTTTTTCAATCAACTCTAAGGTTGGGGACGCTGTGCCGAGGCTGCCTCTAATCTGAAGTGCTCCTTGTTGCATTCGCAAAACAGCTGGCGCAATTCTCGTTCCCGCGGCAAGAAAAATCGATAAAGTAGCAACTGCTTGAACTGCGTCGCGCGTGACAAATTGTGTAGCGCCCAGCAATAGAGCCCCCAATACCACCGTTGTTTCTATGACGTATTTGCTTATGCTGGGCATAAAAGACATTTCCGCTATGGTGTTGGCTTGCTCTAGGCGCAATCTTCCAATCTCTTTCGCATAATAGTGTCTTCTGTTTCGAACGACTGATTCTCTATATGACAACAAGACCTCTAAAATTTTTTCGGAGGAGGCAATCGCAAGTCTTGTATCAGCCTCTCCTAGAAGCCGAGCTCTTGTGTGCAGAAGTTTGTACAAAATCGAGGCGATTGCGCCAAACACAAGAAAGGTACTGACTGAAATCACGGGATCCACATAGAAAAGACCAGCTGACATTACGATAAGGAGAGCGGAGTCTGCAATCAAGGCAATAGTCGTGCCAAGGACTCCAACTGTAATTGTGACCACTCCTTGAGTAACTGAATAAAGGGTTTGTTGGGTTGTCTTTTCTTGGATTTCTAGCAATGATCTTGTTAACATTCTAGATACTAGTCTGGACGAAATTACTGCAGCTCTTCTGCTTAGGAAAAAGAGAATTTTTCTTGAAATCACAACCGATAACAAAGATCGCATTATCAAAAAGAATGCAGCGCCAAGACCCAAAACACTCGCTTGAGTTTGAAGGCTGTTATCTTGTAAATGCAAGAATTCGAGAACATTTGATATTTGGCTGCTGGGTTCTCGAGATTGAACACCAGAAATCGCAAGACTCCCGAGTAGCCCAACTAAGATTACGCCTACTAAGTCCAAGAGTGAGAGGCCGATTTGAAACAAAACTACAAAAACCACTCTTCGTTGGTCTTGTCGGGTAAGAACACTTAAAGATCTTGCGACAGTGGTCTTTCGCCATTTAGCTCGAATGGACTTGATTCCCAAATCATTTCCTCACTTTTGAAACAATGTGTCTGGCATTAATGATACTTGGCACAAGCAATTATTTGGAATAAAACCTATTCAAGGCTCAATCAATCCTGTTCCAGCCTTCCTACGAATCCAATTAATCGGAATCAAGTGACTGGGCTCGTTTAGATTAGAAAACCATGGATCTGGGACTACAACCACTGGGTTGTCAGACTTAGAGAGCTGCGCTCCCCACCAGCTGAATGATGAATTTGCAATCACATAGCCTCTACCTAGGCGCATTACTTCAAGAGTCTTTGCAGTGCAATTTTCAATATCGTCAAATACTCTGACGTTAGCTAAGAGTTCCCTTGGAACTCTTTCAAGTGCGTTTCTTGGCTCATCCGAGAAAAGCCAAATTCTTTTATACAAACCGGTTTTCCAAAGTTCTAATATTGCGTTGTGATAGTAACTCTTATCAGGAATTCCAAAGTTATCCTCTGTCCGATAGTCAGTTAAGCGAACGTGAACTACTAATGGTTCTTCTGACACTGCCAATTCTTTAAAGTGGGTGTATTGCTCGAAATTTTTTACCTTTAAATTCTGTAGAAAATCTCTAACAAACTGATCCTCTAAATAGCGATATGTTTGAAAGTACCCAACAAGATATCGATCCTTATCATCTACGCGAAGTGGATAAAATCCCAAGTTATCGCCAGTTGTTATCTTCCTAAAACTTCCTGATTTTGTTAGAAGCACAAATGAGCCAAGATAAACAGCAGCACGGTGAAATGATTTAAGCCTTTCGAATCCCCGAGGATCGACGCTCGATCTCAATAGATAGCCAAGGGTTTTTCTTGCTAGCCACGAATCATTGGACCTTTGCAACAATGTAATATTCTTTGGAAGTTCATAACAACTGATTTGTGGTTCATTTAATGAGTTCAGTCTTGGTCGCCCCAATACCCATTCGATACCTATTTCCTTACATTGTGATGAGTAGAGAGCTGCAGTAATTTGGAAAAGTTGATTACCCAATCCACCTGTAAGGTGCAGCAATAAGGGATTGCCAGATTTTTTACGAAGTTTCATCGCTCAACACAACTGCGCAATCTTAGCCTTGAGATACGAAGTTTTGACCTTGAAAAGGGCGACAGAAGTGGAACAAAAATTGCTAGGGATTTGGCTTTTTTGCTGACTGATGTGTGAATTAAGCACGAAATAAACAATTTTACAATCAAGGTCTCTGTAAACTCATCATAGTTGTCTTGAGTTGACTGCCGGATTTGTATGACGTCGGATAGCGCTCCAGTCAAATCTTGCTTGGGTTTGGTTTGACTGGTTAACTGAAATTTTTGATTTGTTGTGTACCGATATGTTACGTCATTGATAAAGAGAATGTCTTTCTCTTTTTTACAGAACTCATACAAGAATCTCTGATCCTCACCCATGCTCAAGTTGGAAAACTTCGCATTACCAATGCATTCTCGATTTAAAGTCCATCTCCAGATACCTGGATTAATTGCAACTCTCGTCATACTCTTCCTGTGTTGGTTTTGAATCACCAGTTTAGTTTCAGAGTTAAGTGTCTCGTAGTTTGAAATTACAGCACAGTGACTAAAGGTGTCTTTCTCCCGAAGTTTACTAATGAGTATTGATGGAAAGAAAACGTCATCGGAGTCCACAAAGTTGATCCAGCTACCCTTTGCGTACTCCAACCCAAGGTTTCTCGCCCCTCCTGGCGAACCAATAAATCTCTCGACGAGAGTTACATTGGCATTCGGATGTGCTTGAACAATCTTCTTCAATTCTGGACTGGTTACAGAATCTTGCTCATCATGTATCAAAATTGTCTCTACATTCATTTCACTGCCAATATTTGTGAGGGTTTGACTCAAATTTTCAAGACGACCTGCCATTCTCGAGACAGGAATAACAACGCTAAGAAGATACGGGTCTAAGTCATGGTCTGCCACTCGCAAGAGTCTATGCAATAAATCTTCTAAATAGGTACTCTAGGCTTGTGAAATGTTCTATCTACGAAATTCGGAACTTATCCCTGTCACCAACTCGGGCATAAAGTTTGGGTGATGGCAAATGTCTAATTCAATCAAAGTGGGAAACGTAAAAGTAACTTGTGCAATAGGGCATGGGTTGTATGAGCCTTGGCTGAGTATTTTGAGAGAAGGACAGTTAAACACGTGGTTAGCTGTGGAAATGCCTGAAAGTTTTCAGGTCATCCACTTTCACGGAACTCCAATTTCAAAAATTGGTCAATGGTTTGATCGATGCCATGAAAGATTGAGATGGAGAAACAGGTATGTAGCAAAGCTATTAAGTGTCTTCGACAATGTCGTTCTTTTTCCTTTGTTAGGTTTCATTCCAAAATATGAGAAATCAAAACATCTTAATGATTTTGATAATGCCATTCATATTAGATTTCCAGACTCCTACCTTACCTATAGATGGAAGTTTTTATCACTACTTAAGTACTTTGTTGAGAAAACGGACTCAGACTATCTTTTGATAACCTCCTCTGCATCATACATTCAGCCCAATTTGGCTTTGAACTTTATCGGCGCAATTCCCAATGCATCGACATACGTTGGAGCTGAACCCTATGAAGGGGCCGGCTTTATCTCTGGGAGCAATAGAATAATTTCGAGGAGAATAGCGATGCAGGTGCTTGAAACTCGAAAAAAGTGGAGGCCTGGAATTATTGAAGATGTGGAATTATCTAGATTGATTACTGCTAATGGAAATCATTTGCAATCATTTCCCATTGCAAATATTAGTTCTATAGAAGCGCTTTCACAAACAACCAGTCAAATCATCCGAGATAATTACCATTTTAGACTTAAGTCGTACGTTGGAAAAGATCGAGATGATGTGAGAATAATGCAAGCTTTACACTCTAGGGTGATGCAAATGAAAAGTGAGGAATGAATTGAGTCATAACCCGGTAACAATTCGCTTTAGGAAGTGGGCAGGGCCCGTCGGAGAGGAGATACATTTCTTCCGCAGACTGTTTGAGATTGTCACAGAACGAAGTGTCCTCATAGTTGAACATCTTGAAGGTGATGTAGATATTGAAATTGAGTCAGTTTATGGGGAGCATCAAATTCCGGCTTTGACTTCTCGTCTCTATAGGTTTGTCAATTCACACTTGCCGGGTGGGATTGATTTCTCAAAACGTAGTCACTCGCCAAATCAGCAACCTTCCGGGAGCGCAAGAGTAAAGATATTTTTTACAGGTGAAAATGAGAGACCCCCTGAAGGCAGGTGGGATGCATATTTATCTTTTGACCTTCACTCTTTTGATGGTCGCAACGCTTATCTCCCTCTTTGGTGGATAACAAGTTCTGATGTTTTAGTCCCTACAGTTTCCCCATATTTAGGTAGGGCAATCACAATTGAACAAATGTTGAGCCCTCGGACGCCAAAAATAGAGAATAGAGATAAGTTCTGTGTCGCTTTCATTGGGAAGGCATACCCCTTCCGGATGCACGCAATCAGCGCTCTATCAAAAATTGGTAAAGTTGATGTTTTTGGGGGAATAGCTCGAGAAACCAGGTATACGAAAGCACCAGAAAAGTTCGAGATTTCCCAAAGTTATAGATTTGTTTTTGCTTTTGAAAATGATTTGTACCCCGGCTACGTGACAGAAAAGGTTCCTGAGGCTTGGGCCACTGGTGCCGTACCGTTGTATTGGGGGTCGGATCCTGCAGATTTGCTGAACCAAAAAGCATTCATTAATCTTGCTAACTTTCAGACCTTAGAAGATTTCACAGAAAGAGTAAGGCAAGTGAATAGTGATAGCAATCTCTGGAAAGAAATCGCCTCTCAACCTTTACTGAAAACTCGCCCATCGATGGAACAGGTGATTTCTGTGTTGAGAAGTGCTTGTAGGCCAATAATGGAGGCTCAGAGATAATTCTTATGGAGATGAATTTTCCAATTCTTGTTATAAACCTTGATTCTCAAGAAGATCGATGGAAGAGTTGTGTTCAACAAGCAGAAAACTACGGATTGAACTTAACTAGAATTCCTGCCGTAACGCCAAATAAGCTACCGATTGATTCAACCCATTATGTTGCAGATGGGGTTCGAGCAGTTTGGCAATCACATTTGGAGTGTTTTAGATTTCTTGAAAGTACAGGCGCGCGTTATGCCTTAATTCTTGAAGATGATTATAGGATTCTTGATGCTAAGAAGTTAGGTAACTATTTGAGTAACCCAAAGGTTCTTGAATATGATTTAGTGCAATTTGGATTCCTGAAGCCTGGAATAGATACTCGTGTGAAAGTATTTATAGCAAATGTTGAAACTAGAATATTTAAACTACTGAGTTTCCTTTCTCAGTTTCCAATAATCTCAAATAGCAATCTTCCGCAAAGATTGCGAGTTAGAGAGTCTAGAGATCTGCCTCAAGGGTTCACGGCAGATGATTTCCAGCCTGGGGCGCATTGCTATCTAATCTCTCGAGACTTGGCCAAGGTGGTGACTGAGCTAAACAATCCACAGTTTCTTTCAATTGATGATTTCTTCACTGCTTTTTCGCAGATGAGGAGTTATAAATTTATCCGGGTCCGAAGAAGTCTTGTAGACCAAGCTCCATTTGCCAAGTGGCAAGGTGACAGATTCCTTACTTGATTTCAGTAAAAAACTGCGGGTACGGCGGTGAATTCTGGATGGAATAGTGTCCCTAACTCCTCCGCTTTGTAAAACGGCTTAGGAATGACAACCCTCCCACCCATACTTAAACAGTAAAAGCCAGCCCACCAAGAAAGAGTTGAATTAGCCATAAGCAGGGAGGAGGAGTTAGCCATAAGCTTTAAAGCTTCGATAGGATTTAAATCGTCTGGGCCAAAAATCTTTTTTGCTTTGATGAATTCTTGGATATCCCCAGCCATTTTTTTATCATCAGTGCAAATATAAGTTTCTAAATCAGGAATCATATTTTGCGAGTAATAACTAGGGTGCAAGATTCCATAAGTGTCTTTGTGTTCCAGAAAGTCACCGCGTCGCACATGTATCACTTGGTATTCCTGCGCTAAACCACGCGGGGTGGCTATGTGTTTGAAACTCTCCTTCAATTCACTGACGAGAATCTCTTCGACACCAATCGTTGATTTCCAATTGACAAAAAAACCAGTCACTACTCGCGGTTTATTCTTACCCATGATTGGGATTTCAAAGTGATGATTTGTGCGGTTGATTCTCAAAAACAACTCTATTTTCTTTGCTAGTTCAAAATGGTTGCACCTTAGTTTGTCTAATGACTTCAAAAGGAATCCAAGTGAATTAATATTTCTTACTTCGCCAATGTGAGCGCATGGCTTGAGTAGAGATCCAAGATTCCCTGCATAACCACGAATTGAGTGGCTTTTGTCGTGAAATGGGACGACTAGGGAATGATGGTAAGAATTCAGTTGGTGACCATAAGCCCATTGAAAAAGTTGGTTTCCCAGACGCCCCGATAAATGTTGGTAAATCTTGTTTTTGGTCTTTGGCATTGTTGTCAAAGATCTTGTAATCTTCTCTGGAAATCTGGTATCGAGAGATCAATTCCATCTTGGAGTGATACAGATGGAGACCAGTTGAGATATTTTCTCGCCTTCTCTATGTCTGGCTTTCTCTGTTGTGGATCGTCCAGAGGTAGTTCCCTATAAACAACTTCTGAATTTGAATTTGTTTTTTTAATGATTAATTGTGCGAGCTCGAGCATTGAATACTCATGGGGGTTTCCTAAGTTAATTGGACCTACAACTTCTGAACTAGAGAAGAGCAATGATGTCAGGCCTTCAATCAAGTCTGAGACAAAACAAAAAGAACGGGTCTGTGTGCCATTCCCATAAAGAGTAACGGGTTCATTTTTGAGAGCCTGAACTATGAAATTACTTACAACTCGCCCGTCATCCAAATCCATTCTTGGGCCATACGTATTGAAAATCCTTGCGACCTTGATGTTGACGCCATACTGTCGGTAGTAATCGAAAAAAAGACTTTCTGCGGCTCGCTTTCCCTCGTCGTAACATGATCGGATTCCTATTGGATTTACATTTCCCCAGTATTCTTCTGATTGAGGCGAAATATTGGGATCACCGTAAACCTCACTTGTAGAAGCTTGTAAAATTGTAGCTCCGGTTCTCCTTGCGAGACCAAGTAAATTTATTGAACCCATTAAATTTGTTTTAAGTGTTTGCACGGGATATTTTTGGTAGTGCTTTGGAGACGCAGGGCTTGCAAGATTGCAAATAGCATCTACTTCGACAAAAAGTGGAAAAGTCACGTCATGACGGATTAGTTCAAAACTATTGTGGTCAAGTAATTTGGATATATTCGCTTTATTCCCAGTGTAGAAGTTATCAACAACTAAGACTTCGTGTCCTAAGTTAAGGAACTTTTCGGAAAGGTGCGATCCAAGGAATCCAGCACCACCTGCAACGAGAATTCTCATACCATCACTCTTTCTGCCCAACGCAGCCTAGCTCAGTTCCTTCTCTTTTTCTTATAAATCTCTGCACTGGTCTCTCAATGAATTTGGTTACCGTGAAACCTGCTAGGCATGAAAAGACTGTCAGCGTTAAGGTGCCAAGAAATGCATTGGATAAAAACTCTTCGGGAGCGTAACGATCAACAATACCTGCCAGCGGGACGTGCCAAGCATATACCCCAAATGACAGTGCGCCTGCCCAGTAGGAAACCGATTCGGAACACTTAAGACTCATAGATCGCTCACATGAAGCCAAAGTGAAAACCAAAATTGTGAATGGGATTACCGACACCATAGGTGCAACATGCGTGCTTGAATTGAATGCTATAAATGTACTAAGAAAGAGTACGGATGAAAGTATAAGAAACGCGTTAAGACTGGGTTGGAGATTTTTGGAATCAAAAACTCGTCGTAGAATTATGCCTACAATTATACCTGTTAGGCAGCGAGATAGTTGGATTAGAATTTCGGGTTGTTTAGAAAACAAGTTAATAATTTGAGGTGCTAAACCAAGAAGAAGCAGAAATAAGGCATTTGCTGTCCGTCTTTTGCTACTCAATGGGAGCAAGAGGAAGACATTAACAATCCATTCTGTGGACAAACTCCACATTGGGTAGTTGAACAATAGAGACTGGCTAGAAAAAATCTGGAGCAGTAGGAGTGAGAGCAAAATTGAGGTGAGGCTCATATCCAAGTTTGCCCCATCTTCTCCTTTCGTAAGAAAATTTCTTAACTCAATAAGTAAGAAGTAAGCCATTGAGAAAAACAAGGTTGAATACACCATGGGAGCAAGTCTTGCGAACCGTCTGAAAATGAATTTCGACATCTCGCGGTAGTTTCTTCGCTTCGGGTAAGCAGGTTCAAGAACAAAACCACTTAGTACAAAGAATAAGTCAACACAAAGATATAGACTTCCGATCCAGTTTCCTTGACTTCCGTCAATATGGAAGAGAACTACACCTAATGCAGCTACAAACCTGAGGATGTCTAGGGTTTGAAATCTGAAGTTCATAACTCCTGCCTCACCTCCGTCAGTCGCCTCCTGCGTGTACTCAGAAAAAATTTTTTTGCATTTTAGACTAGATCTTTTGATTTCGGAATAATCGAGAACCATTGTAGTCGATTCAATCTCAAGTACTTTTTAAAGTTTCTCTTTACTTCCAATACCAAGATGATTGCTGTGCAAGCAATTGCCACTTCAATTGCCAAGTCACCAATAGGTTGAAGTCCTCCACTCGGATAGGTTAGCCAGAGCATTACAATCAAATAACTAGTTTGGGTATGAGGTTGAACCCCGACAAGAAGTTTACTTGCAAGTAAGATTGTTGCCGCGAAAAAAATGAGCCGATAATCAAAATTCATTCCTGCAAAGTAGCAACTCACCGAGACAATAAGGAAAATCCAAAATCCTATAAATTGCCACGTATATGTCTGAACTATGGATATCGGTGTGTGCGATCCTGTGCGAATTATGAAGTAAGTTAAAAGTATAATAACAGTGAATACAATCATCGAGATAAAGTACTTTTCATAAATATTCACTTGCGTACTCGAGTATTTGTTTAGGTATTCTCCCCAAACAGTAAACCCAAATTGGGCATCCGATCCACTTGGGTAATTGGTTTGAGTTATAGCAATGTCGCGCAGAGAAAAGCCAACACTTATTGACAATAGCATTGCGCCAAAAATCTTTTCTCTCGGAAGTCTCGAGAGTAAGATAATCAGAAGGAAGACTGGAGCTGTATAAAACTTCATCAATACGGTTACAGTTAAGAGAATATACGCAGAATAAAACTTGTTAAGCGCAGTTAACTTAGCTACGAGAATCAGCACAAAGAATATTACAATGTCAAAATTACCGCGATCTGCCAAAAGCATCACGGGAGGGGAGCAGGCAACCAACATAAATGTGACGAAATCTCTTTTGTTTTGAACTGGAAAAACCAAAGACAAGCCAACAGCCAAAATTGCAAGGAATGTGTATCCGATTATCTGTGTTGCGGAAGTGTTTAGTCCAAAAAATGAAAGGGCCTGCAAGAGTGTTCTGCCATAAAGGTAACTCGAGCAAGTTGTCCCTGAATTTTCATACACCGACAATCCGACTTCTTCATAGCACTTTGCGTATCTGAGAATTTGCCAGGTGTCTAAGTAATTGCCTCCACCCCAGGCGCTCCAAAACCGCAGCGGAAGCCAGGTTGACAGTTGTAGGCAACTTAGCAAAACAAAAGTTAAAGCTGATTGGACCAATAAATGCTTCTTCGCAAGTTCAAAATTCATGAATCTCTGCCTACCCTTATTGTCTGAGAGAATTTCTGCTTTACATAAGTTTCAAAGTTAACGAGCGGTTGCCAAGAAGGAGGATTACTAAATCCTGTTTGCCATAACTCAAAAACCTCTCTATCGCGATATGGAATTGCGCCCCAATTAACAATGGCTTGCCTTCCAGATGCGAGCTCTGCCTTTAGAACTAATTCCCTTAAGCTGACTGTAAAGTCAGATCTGAGCTCGTATGTGTGCAATCCGGCATTTTTTGCTTGGCTTAGTTCTATTACTTCTGAAACAAGTGCTAACGCTAAATCAGATACGTGAGTTAGATTTAACACTTGCTGACCGTCCGTGCAATCTATCTCAAGGCCGTTCAGAAGAGATTGCTCAAGCAGGTCAACAAATTTATTTCTGTTCGAACCCCCATAATTATCATAAAGAACAAAGTCAGTAAAATTTGCCCCTCGGCGAGTGGCAGCGGACTGTATAAGCATTTTTGATTCTGATTTAAGTGCTGAGTAGCGCGACCACGGCCGAAGTTCAATCGGGCAGTACTGGAAATACGTAGATGCAGAGATGACGGAGCAACCTGCTTCATCTATGGTATTGGAAATCGCGTCTGCAACTCCAAGAATTATTCTGTGCATTTCCCTATCTTGTTCAAAATTTGGATTCGGGATATAAAAATTTGACAAATTAATGATCAAATCTGGGAACTTGCCACTGCTGGATTGAATTAACCCGTCTTCAGTTATATTGAAATTTTTCGAAAGCTTGGCCGGTCGGCCGATGATTTCAAGAGGCCACTTTGTTAACGCTCTAAACTCGCGGGCAAACGATGACCCTAGGTTTCCTGTTGCTCCAAGTAAACCAACCACCGGATTTTCACCAAGCATCATAATTCTGTTGTAAGCCATTCCGAAAGGCTAGGGAGTGACTTATCGCGATTACTTTGAATGGCACTCTTGAGGGGCCAATCGAATCCAAATGAGTTCACGTTAAACCCTTTATCAAGAGATGGGTCATGATTTTCACCACTCACATAAAGAGTCTTGGCTTTTTCAAGTGCTTGAAAGCCATGAGCTACGCCTGCTGGGACGTAAATAGTGGATGTTTCCAAGATATCCATTTCAACACTTTGAAAATTAAGGAATGAAGGACTGTCTGGTCGCAAGTCCAGCACGACATCTAGAATTCTGCCTGTCAAGACAGAAATATATCTCGCGCAAGAAGCAGTTCCAGTTTGCAGATGCATCCCCCGAATAACTCCAGCCAGTGAATCAGAGTAAAAAACCTCTTTCGCGGAAAAATGCATTGCGTCTTCCCACAACGTACTCCAGATTTTAGTAAATGATCCTCTGTTATCAAGGTGTGAAATTGCCGAGAAGTACCTGACTCCTTCGACAGGAGCATTGACAGGCATTTTATTCATGATTTGCAAACTTTAACTTACCTTTTTGATAAGAATTTTTCCAATCGACATAAAACAACGGTCTTCCTAAGGAATTCTTATATATCCTTGCCACATACAATGCGATTACGCCCAAGGAGAGCCCAATTTCGATTAAGAGAAATAGAATGAAATAGTCCAAATAGTTTGTAAATGTAATGGTTAAGAAAATGTTCAGAAACCAGCACATTAAGAACATCAACAAATTGAAGCCAGCTAAGTAGGAAACAAATCTGAGAGGCCAAGTGGTAGCAGTCATAAATCCTGCTATTGGAAACTTCATAAGAGAGATCTTCCGATACTTACTCTTACCATCAATTCTTGGATTTCGATCGTGAGGGAACTCCATCGATCTATAACCAGTCCGCGACAGCGTTGACCTGAGGAATGGGAACGATAGGTTTTCGCGCAATATCGCATTTCTTACAGCTAAACTGAACATTGAAAAATTGCCGGCATTTCGCTTAAATGGGTCGTCGCTTAATCTAGAGAGAATTCTATAGCTCATCAATCTGAAACCCCGCGTAATTCCAGCTTCGTGCCTATTCTTTCGGATTCCAATTGCAATTTCGTAATCGTTTGCTAAGGCACTTTGAAATTCGAGTAGCATTTCAAATGGATCTTCACCATCTGCATCACATAGAGCAAAGATTTCTCCGGGTGCGTGAGTGAGTCCTGCGATTAAGGCTGTTTCATAACCGAAGTTTCTAGTCATACTGAGGATTCCAAAATTCTCAAATTTTGCTGCACAGTTCTTCAGTAAATCTAGACTTGAATCCGTTGAGCCATTATTAACAAATAGCACATTGCACTCATTCTTCTCTTGAAGTCTTGAGACAATCTCTTCAAGTCCGGATGTAAACCGCTCTAGAACCAGCTCTTCATTGTAAACAGGAATAACTATCGTGAGTGTTTTCATCTAAATTCTCGCCCGCTGGGAAGCTTTACTGATGTCATGCAAACACGCTTCTTCTGCAGAAAAATCCTTGTAAAGAACGTTGCTCCACCAAAGGAAGGTGTCTCGGATTGCCTGCTCCTGAGACCACACTGGCGACCAATCTAGTGTTTCTTTACTCAGACTCGAGTCCAGTTGAAGTGTAACGGCTTCTAGGTTTGAGTTTCCCGACTCATAGATGAACTCTGGTGTTTTGGGTTCCCAAACCGACATAGCCTCATTAATCAGTTGACTTACGCTAAGACTGTCTCCGTCTGGTCCAAAGTTGAATTCATCAATTCCGCCTTGAGCCAATGTGAATTCACACGCCATTAAGTAACCTCTGATTGGGTCTAATACATGTTGCCAGGGGCGTGTACTTTTTGGATTTCGAATCTGTATTGCTTCACCAGATTGTAAGCCTCTTACTATGTCTGGGATGATTCGATTACTCGCAAAATCTCCGCCTCCAATGACATTACCAGCTCGAAGTGATAGCACTTGAGGGCCTTGGTCGACAGTTGAAATTTGTCGCCAGGCTGCAAGCGCGCTTTCTGTTCCAACTTTACTCGCACTATAAGGATCTTTTCCTGCAAGGGGATCGTTTTCCTGAAATCTTCGGGCGCTATTTAAATTCTTGTAAACTTTGTCAGTCGTTATGCCGGCAAATAGACGAGCATTTTTTGATTCTCTGAACGCTTCAAGAAGGTTTACTGTCCCCATTACATTCGTTTCAAAAGTTTCTCTTGGCGTTCGATAGGATTCGATTACTAGCGGTTGTGCGGCTAAGTGGAAAATTACCGATGGGTTATGTGCCTTCATGATTCTTGACATTGCTGAAAAATCTCGAATGTCTTCAAAATATTCTGCTTCAAGGCCCAAGCTAGAAATTCTTGTATAAAGAGATTCGGGCGCGGGTTCTAAAGCAAGCCCAATCGCCGGAATTCCCAGGTTTCGAAGTAGTAATGTAAGCCAGGTCCCCTTAAATCCAGTGTGGCCCGTCACTAATACTGGGTTTGCCGACCCGAAAGTTAGAAGATTTGGTGCCAAGTCCATAGGTAAACAGTAGTCTTTCCCTCGTTAATCAACCTACTATTCTAGGCAAATCAAGAGAAATGAGTGCTCGTGAGCGAGAATTCCGCTGATGGCGTTAAGCAGTTCGTAGCGCAAAAGTACTCGGAGCGACACCGTAAAACCGATTTCATTCCTGGTGAATCTGCGGTTCCTGTCACAGGAAAAGTCTTTGGGGTTGAAGAGCTTGAGGCCGCCGTTGAAGCGAGCCTGGACTTTTGGCTGACCGCAGGACCTTACACAGAAAAATTTGAGAGGGAGTTTGCGAAGTCGGTTGGAATGAGGCATTCCTTCATGGTCAATTCTGGTTCATCCGCCAATTTAGTCGCCCTTTCAAGTCTCACAAGTCCTTCTTTGGGCGATCGAGCGCTGAAGCCAGGCGATGAAGTGATTACCGTGGCAGCAGGATTTCCAACAACAGTAACTCCTATTCTTCAAAA
>JACCDK011435384.1_pt1 | contig 17974 bp, 19 predicted proteins | sample 7445871 | NCBI WGS metagenome assembly JACCDK01 (sample SAMN15323436, study PRJNA562643) | freshwater metagenome | isolation source: river surface water | place: USA:Blue River Watershed | collected 2017-08-15
AAGCCCTTTCTCTTGAGCAAACTCAGCAGCTTGAGTGATGGACCGCTGGGTTTTTTGTCGCCCAATTCCCACTTCTGGATGGTTGAAATGCTGGTGTTGAGAATGGCAGCAAAGACAGCCTGACTCACATGCTCTTTTTCCCGCAGTTGACGAATCTGAATGGGGGAAATTGGTTTCACTTCCAGATTGCACAGCGCATCAAATTCAGCCATGCGCCTTTTGCTGATCAGTCCTGCATTGTTGAGGCCTGTGGCTGTTTCATGAACTTCCGCCAGGATTCTGCTTTTGCGTTTTGTCGTCGTCATCACTCATCTCCTTTCAAATGAAACAACTGCCCCGCGCTGATGGCTGTGGCGATCGCCTGTTGATCCAAGTCCAGCAACGTAGCAGCCAATTCTTGCAGCACTTTAAGTTCACTGGCGTCTATGTTGGAGCGTTCATTCTTTTCAAAACCGAATAGGAACACCCAACGCTGCTCGAATTTGGTAGCAACAATTGTCCTTGCACCAGCGCTTTTGCCGCGACCTCGAAGTGCGACGCGCTTTTTGACCAAATGACCGCCCAGATTGGCATCAATCAGCCCAAGCATCATCTCTTGTGCTGCTCCCACAATGTCTGCATTGGTGACTTGGCTCTTTCGCATCCAACGTGCAATAGTTGTCAAGACTTCATCATTCGATGTGCGCATGCACGATCTGCGTCACTCGTTGGCCATCCTGTTGATCAACTCGGGGCGCACGCTGTACGAGGTGCAGCACATCCTGGGGCACACCCAAATCAAAACCACCCAGCGCTATGCACACCTGAGCCAAGACACCTTGCTGGCGGCAGCCAAGCATGAAAAAACCCCGCCCCCTTGTGAGGGGCGGGGTGGCGAAGGGTGCCATTCGGCCCAACCCTTTTCAGGGTTGGGGTTGCTTCATCAGGCGAAGTTGTCGGCAGTCAGAGCCAACCACGATGTGTCGGCCAAGTCAATGGTACCGATCAGAGCCGCTGTGACAGAGCCCGCTGCGGCCCCTGCCGCGTCGTTGACCTGGTACACCGAGCCCACATTGCCGGCACTGACCAAAACCACGATGTGGGTTTGAGCTGCCGTGTTGGTGGTGGCGGCGAACAAAGTGGCCACATCGGTGGCATCGTCCATGGTGGTGGTAACCACACTGCGGACATTGATGACGTTCGTAGCGGTGGCTGCAAATGCAGTCGTGCCAGTGCCAGTAGTGAAAGTCCTCCCGCCGAGGGCGGTGAAGTCCAGCTTGTCTTCGCCGGCGTCTGCAACGGTGGGTGCCGTGTCAGCGACCGCTGGCAAAGCAAACGGAGCCACGTCACCCGAGTTGAAGTTGACAATGGTGTCGTTGCCGAAGCCGATGGCGTTGTACACCACGGTCTCGTTGCTGGACAGGACGTTGGTTGTTCCGACCCCACCGTTGTCGTGGTTGGTGCTCAAGATCAGCACGTCATTGCCAGCGCCCAGGGTATGGGTGCTGTCCGTGACGCTGAGGCTGTCTGTGCCATCGATGGGTGCTCCAGCAACAGTGTTGGCAAAGTTGGCTACGTAGTCACCACCAGCAGTGTCCATGGCGTCGACCATGGCCAACAAAACCGAGGCGTCAGTCGGCGTGCCAACGGCATAGACGGCACCGGCGGCAGTGATTTCAGCAGCGCTCAGGGTGCCAGCCGCAGGCTTGACGATGGCCACAGACAAGTTCGTGACAGCCTGCACACCGTCGGTCAGCGAGGTCACCACCAAGGTGTTGGCGGGGCCGTCGGTGGCTCTCAGCAGCTTGCTCAAGACCGGGTCGCTGTTGATGGCCAGTTTGATGGCTTGGTTGATCTGCAGGTCGCTGGTTTTGTAGTTGGTGCTGTCGATGGTCACTTTGGCGCTGGTCAAACCACGGAAAGTCACTTCGGCCGTGGCTTTGTACAGGTCGTACGAGCTGTTGGCAGAAGAGACCAGGTTGGTCAGATCGCGCACGCCAAGGGCAGCCGCTGTGCCTTGATCGGCTGTGTTGAACACCCACACGGCTTTTTCAGTGCCGGAGTTGTCGCTGTACACGGTGTCGTTGCCGGCGCCGGTGTTGATCTTCCAGTTGCCTGCGCCCACGGTGTTGACGGTGTCGTTGCCATCGCCAGTGTTGATGCTCAGGTTGGCGTTGAGGGTGCTGTTGGTGTACCAGGCTTCGGTGCCCACGCCCGCACCGGTGCCGATTTGGGTGGTCACGGTGTCATCCCCGGCATTGCCGTTGACGGTCAGCACAAAGTCTTCACGCGTGGTGGTGCCCGCAGCGGAGAGGTTTTCTTTTGCAATGTTGAGGTACAGGCTGTCGTTGCCTTTGCCCAAGTCGTAGCTGAACTCTTGATCGACCACATCGCGGTGAGGCAATGGGTCGGAGTTGTCACCGCTCGGGGTGCCGGTGTCTGTGAGGTCCATGTACTTGGCAACGACCTTGTCAGACAGGACGGCCGACAGGGTGACCCTGCCCGACATGTTGGCGGCGTCGAACACGCGCACATCGGTCAGGCCATAGTCTGCGTCGGTGAGGTTGTTGTCGTCCAGGCGCAGGTTGCCGTTGGCACCGATGTTTTTGACGTTGACCACTTCCAGACCGTTGTTGGTGGTCTGCAGGGTGGTGATGTGGCTGCTGCGGTCAACGCTGACGTTGAACTGGGCAATGCCTTTGCTGCCGGATGCGCCGGTGGACATGCTGCCCGCCAGGAAGTCGCCCGCCATGGAGCCACGGCCGACGTCGTCCAGGATCATGTTGACTTGCGTCAAGGCATTCACGGTGACCTGTTCGTTGATGGTGAAGGTGCGCACCAGGTTGCCGTTGGGCTCTTGCGCGCCGGTGTTCAAGGCGTAGCCTTTGAGCGTGAGGCTTTCGGGGCCGCTGTTGGTCAAGATGACGGGGTTGAAGGTGCCAGCCACAGAGCCTTGGGCGAAACCACTCACGGCGGTGGAGAACACGGCGGTTTCAGCCGTGCCTGCTGTGGCGGTGATGGTGGTCAGGCCCGCCTTGACGAGCTCGGCGTTGATGGCGGTCACGAAGTCGGCGTAGCTGGTGAGCTTGGAGAAGTCGATGGCCAGGGCCACGTCTTTGGTGCCGACCGTGATGGTCATGGCGTTGTAGGGCAGGTTTTTCAGGCCGTTGGTGTCCACTTTCAGGCCCAAAACGTCGGCCAGGCGCACGGTGAGGGTGGCGCCCGATGACACGCCACCGGGAGCGGTGATGTGGGAGGGGTCAAAAAACACCGCGTAGTCCACATCGCCTGGATCGCTGGACTGCAGGCCCAGTGTGGTTTCGTGCGACTTGTTGCGGATGTCTTCGACCACCAGGTCGGCGCGGCTGTTGCTGTTCCAGAACTGGCTGGTGCCGACCATGTTCTGTGCGTCGATGGTGTTGTCACCGGCGGTGCTGATGGTGGGAACAGCGCCAGAACCAATGTTTTTATTGATGGAAGAGACGAAGCCCTGCACGTCGTTGGTGCCTTCGTCGTCGCCGTCGGCCTGCGAGCGCACTTTCAGGATCTCGACGTTGCTGCTGCGGGGGGTGATGGCGAAGGGGGTGTTGGCCAAAGTCACATCGAGTGTGTCGGTGCCAGCGCCGCCGCCAATGACGTCGTCGGACTGCAAGGTGTCGTTGTTGCCACCCACCGAAGCGGTGAAGGTGTCGTTGCCTGAGGTGCCGGTGAGGTTGTCCGCACCAGTAGTGAGCATGAAATACTGTATAATCTAAGTCATTGATTTTTAACAACATTTTAAATATTCTGATTTTTAACGATAATCCAACGACGTTTTTTATCGTTCAACGACAAAATATTATTTAGTTCATTTTTAATTCCTTAAGTTAACTGTTTAGAATAATATCTTTATGAATAAACAAATACTTAGTAGCTCATTTGTTTCGGGTTTGGTTTGCCCGTCCAGCAAGGCCCATTTGGAGGTGTTTGACCCCGAGTTGCGCGGCTTTTATGTGGACGTGTTGGCCAGTGGCCGCAAGAGTTTTCGCCTGCGTTATCGCTTTGACAAAAAGCTGCGCGTGGTCACGTTGGGCGATGCTTCGCTCATGTCCCTCGAAGACGCCCGCTTGGGGGCGCGCGCTTTGTTGCAAAAGGCCAAGTCCGGCACCGACCCGATCGTGGTGCCGGCGCATGCCTTGGGCCCCACCGTCGAGGTGTTCTTCAATGAGCAGTACCTGCCTTACATCAAGAGCTACAAGCGCAGCTGGGACACCGACGACTCCATGATGCGCAACCATTTGCTGCCCAGGCTGGGCCACAAGCACATGGGGGCGATTTCTCCGCCCGATGTGGCGGTGTTTGTCGAGCAGATGCGGTCAGAGGGTTATGCCCCTGGCACTTGCAACAGGGCTTTGGTTTTGCTGCGCTATGGCTTCACGCTGGCGCTGCGCTGGAAGGTGCCGGGTGTCGAGTCCAACCCGGTCAAAGAGGTCAAAAACCTGCGCGACGACAACAAGATCGAGCGGTTTTTGACCAATGCCCAAATGTCTCGCTTGCTCGATGCCGTGCGCGAGAGCGAGAGCGAGATGCTGCCGCACATCGTGATGTTTTTGCTGTACACCGGGGCGCGCAAGCGCGAGGTGCTGGACGCCACCTGGGCCGATGTCGATTGGGCGCGCAAGTCGTGGCGCATTCCCAAGACCAAGTCGGGCAAGATCCGGCACATTCCGCTGTCGGCAGGGGCTTTGCAGTTGTTGGCCACGCTGCGCGACATGTCGCTGCCGCCGGGCGATGTCAGCGATGCGCTGCAGACCGAGTGGGCGCGCCGGCACATTTTTGCCAACCCCAAGACGGGTCTGCCTTATGTGTCCTTCTATTACAGCTGGGATGCGGCGCGCAAGCGGGCAGGTTTGCCCGATTTGCGGGTGCACGATTTGCGCCACAGTTTTGCGTCGTTTTTGGTCAACGCCGGGCGCAGTTTGTACGAGGTGCAAGAGCTGCTGGGCCACGCCGACATCCGCACCACCAGCCGCTACGCCCACCTGAGCCGCGAACGCCTGTTCGAAGCCGTAGAGTCGGTGCCGGTGCTTTGAGGTGGCTTGACAGATCCGAAAACGAAGCCACAATGTAGCTACAAATAAAGGATCGTCATGTCTGCAAATTCGGTTGTTCGTGCTCGTATTGATGAGCAAATCAAAGAAGAAGCCAGTGCTGTTTTGGCAGCGATGGGTCTGACCGTGTCAGATGCGCTTCGCATGATGCTGACACGTGTAGCGCGTGAGCAAGCACTTCCTTTTGACCCCATGGTGCCCAACGCCACCACCATCAAAGCCATGCGCGATGCCCGGCGTGGCAAAACAACCCGGCATCAAAGTCTGGATGCCCTCATGGCTGACTTGAATGCGGGCGATTGAGCGCACAAGTCAGTTCAAGCGCGACTACAAACGAGAAGCCAAGGGTCAGCACCGGTTGGTGCTCGATGGCGCATTGTTGGATGTACTCAAACTCTTGATTGTCGACAAGCCCTTGCCTCCAAAATACCGTGACCATCCTTTGACGGGCGAATGGTCCGATCATCGTGACTGTCACATCAAACCAGATTTGGTCTTGATTTACAGAGTGCCCGATGCCGATACCTTGCAATTGGTGCGTATCGGGTCGCACAGTGAACTGGGTTTGTAACTCGACTTCCGCACCACCAGCCGCTACGCCCACCTGAGCCGCGAACGCCTGTTCGAAGCCGTCGAGTCGGTGCCGGTGCTTTGAGGGGGACCTGTGTTGGAATGCGGCATCTCGAATTGAGATAAACTGACAAAATGAAAATCATCAGCAACAGTGCACTGAGGGCATTTTCCGTCGTGCACCCTCAAGCCGATGCGCCCCTAAAAGGGTGGAGGCGGGTGATGGAGAAGAACCGGTTTGCAAATTGGAGCGACCTCAAAGCATCGTTCAACTCTGTGGACCGCGTCGGCGATCTGGTGGTGTTTGATATTGGCGGCAATAAGTATCGGCTAATTGCCTACATTCGATTCGAGAAGCAAATCGTGTACATCAAGGCGGTGTTAACACACCAAGAATATGACAAAGGAGCATGGAAGCCATGAACGCAATCATCGACATGCAAAAACTTCTTCCAGCTTGGGAACAGTTTCGTGCCGCCACAGACATTTCCACAATTCGAGATGAGGGGCATTACGCTCGGATGACACAGATGCTCGAGAGCCTTTTAGATGAGGCTGGGGGCGATGAAAATCATCCCGTCATGGGGCTTGTGGACATCGTTGGCGACCTCATTGAAGACTACGAGGCAGAGCAACACCAGCTTCCAGAAGTCAGTGGCATTGATGCACTGAAATTTCTGATGGCACAACATGGCCTAAAGCAAGGCGATCTGAAAGAGATTGGGAGTCAAGGCGTGGTTTCAGAAATTTTGACTGGCAAGCGTGAACTCAACGTCAGGCAAGTGCGTGCCCTTAGCCAGCGTTTCGGGGTCTCCACCGCAACCTTTTTGTGACTGCTACCCACCTGAGCCGCGAACGCCTGGATTTTTTGTTGCCTGTAACGCTTTGAAGATGTTTTGCGGCGTTGGCGGCGCTGCTCAAGCCACGTGCAGCTGCTGGATGGACTCAAGCCAGCGTGGCGACCAGCTCAATCTTGGGCGCAATGGAGCGCACGATTTTCTGGATGCCATGACCAGGATTGGCTTGACGGTTGCACACCAGTAAGCCAAGTTCTTCCAACTTACCAATATCTCGTGTGATGGCAGTACGGTCACGATGGAGCAGCTCAACCAACTGATTGATGGTTTTAGGTTCTGTCATCACTTCACGCATGAGGTTGCGCCGTGTTTCGCTCAACACGGCGAACATTTCTGCGGGATCTTCAAAAGAAAAAGTCATGGCTTTTTTCACCACTTCAGCGCGGTCTGCTGTTCGTGCAGCGGCTTTGGCTCTGACAAAAAAGCCTTTGGTATCACCAGTTCGAATGACAACTTTGCTCATGACTTCTTTCCCTTTGCTTGGAGTGCTTTTGCAATCTGCGACCACTCGGTTTCAAATAAATCTACGGTGTGCTCAAAACTCACAAAATCAAATGGCTCAATCGTTCCCATATGGTGCCTGTGGTGGTAGTTGTGAGCATTGTCGAACCCCAGCACTCTGCCGTTATCGACTTGGCACACAGCATGATTGATATACGCAATGTTGTATCGAGTCACAACTGTTGCGCCATTTTTCACAAAGCCCCACACCTCATATCGCAGTAAGCCACCACCTGACTTTTCCTTTATGGCGTGCCGTTCACTTTGAAGCAGGATTTCTTGAGGTGCTTTGGGCATGGTGGATTCACAGGTGTTGCAGACGTTAGCACATCTGCATGTTCGGCGTCAACTTTTCACATGGAAGTGGGGGCTGTCCAGCAGCAAGGCAAAACCGGGCCCCATCGCCCGTGACCTAAAATTTCGGCTTCGCAGCCGTGGGGCTGCTTCTTTTTTGGCGGTTGATTGCAAATGCCCCTTTTGAAATGCTTGCTTGCGCTGGGTTTGGCTTTGTTGCTGGGGGGGTGTGGCGGCAGTACGGGTTTTGCGCCCTTCATTTCGGCGGCCAAGCCTGAGTTGTTGCAGTACGGCCGCACGGCCACGATTTTGTTGGGCGGCAGGCATTTGCGCACCTTTTTGGTGGTGGAGTCGCCCGGTTGTGCCAACCCGGTGTTCACTTCGCGCAGCACCCCCGAGTTGCTGGTGCTCAACTGCACGGTCAATGTGGTGGGCGATGTGCCTTTGACGGTGAAGGACCCCGAGGGCAAGCTGGTGTTTGCCACCACCTTGGTGGTGCCCAAGCCCCAGGTGGCCATGGTGACTTCTTTGGGCAGCATGGTGCTGGAGCTGGACCCGGCCAAAGCCCCCGTGTCAGTGAACAATTTCTTGGGCTATGTGCGCCAGGGTTTTTACACCAACACCTTGTTTCACCGGGTGATTGCCGGGTTTGTGGTGCAGGGGGGTGGCTACACCACGGGGCTGGTCAAAAAGACGGGGCAGGCGGCGCCGATTGCCCTGGAGAGCCAAAACGGTTTGTCCAACCTGCGGGGCACTTTGGCCATGGCCCGCACGTCCGACCCCAACTCGGCCACGTCTGAGTTTTTTGTGAACCTGGTGGACAACCTGTTTTTGGACTACAGGGACAGTGCCAACCCCGGCTATGCGGTGTTTGGCACGGTGGTGCAGGGCATGGGGGTGGTCGATGCCATCGCTTCGCAAACCACGGGCACGCTCAATGGCATGGGCGATGTGCCTTTGACAGAGGTGACGATCACCTCGGTCACGCAGGTGCGTTAAAGAGGGCGGGTCAGCAGGCCCACAGCACGTTGTGGCCTGCCAGGCTGGCGCTGGCGGTGCCCACAATCAAAATCTCTGCCGAATCGTTGCCGGTGTGCAGGTAGCAGCCTTCGCCCAAGGGCAACCAGCCGATGGATTCGGCTTCGATCTCGGCCAGCTCGCGCCAAAATTCAGCTTCGATCTCGGCATCGATGGCGGCAGTTTGGGCAGGGCCGGTGATGGGCTGCATGGCAGTTTGGGGGGTGTCGGGGGGGCTGTCGTTGGAAAGTGGCCACATTGTATCGGTGGCGGGCGGGGCTCAAGTTTTGGGGTTTGTTGACGATTCCAGACATTCACGGAGTGCCGACATGGTGTGCAGCGCTCCCCAACCGGGATACGTCAACGATGATGCGCCTTTGCTGGTCTGTGGTGGGTTTGCTGCTGTTGTCAGGCTGCGCCAGTTTTTTGCATGGCGATGTGCAGCCCGTTCAGGTGACGGTGCTGTGCAATGAAAGGGCGGTGCCCGCCGCTTGCGTGGCACAAAATGCCAAGGGTGTGTGGCAGTTTCAGGCGCCGGGCACTTTGCATGTGCAAAAAGACCTGACGTCTTTGCAGGTGGCCTGCAAGTCGCTCTTTTTTCCCGAGATCACGGCCACGGTGCCTTCCCGCCTGAATTTGTCGACGGCGGGTAATTTGTTGTTGGGCGGCGTGGTGGGGGCGGGTGTCGATGTGTACCGCGGCGCTGCCTTTGCTTATCATCCGGACGTGCGCATTGCCTATCCGGCGTGCCATTGAGCATTTGCTTGTAGGACAGGTCATGAAAAATTTCAGAGTTTGGTGCGTGCTGGCTGTGTTGCCGGTGTTGGCGGCTTGTGGCGGGGGCGGCTCGGGCTGCAACCTGCTGGGGGGGGCGCTGTGCGATTCGCCCAACCCGGTGGTCAACCAGGCGCCTGTGGCGGTGGCGGGCGCCAACCAAAGTGTGTTGCTGGGGGCCGTCTCGGTGAAGCTCAATGGCAGTGGCAGCACCGACGCCAATGGCGATGTGCTGACTTACCAGTGGGCCATGGTCTCCAGGCCTTCGCGCAGCACCGCGGCCTTGAGCCAGGCGACCTCGGTCGAGCCCACGTTCACCCCCGATGTTCTGGGCGTGTACCTTTTTTCTTTGGTGGTGTCGGACGGCAAGCTCAGCAGTGCCACGTCTTTGGTCACAGTCACCGTGTCGGAGTTGAATGCGCCACCCGTGGCCAATGCCGGGGTGGACCAGAGCGTGTTGGTCAATGCCGTGGTGTCGCTGGACGGTCGTGACAGCTCAGACGCCAACCGCGATGACGTGTTGACCTTCACCTGGTCTTTGGTGCGGCCCGATGGCACCTCGGCGGTCTTGACCGGTGTGCGCCCCACCTTCACGGCCGCCATGACGGGCACCTACACCGCGAGCCTGACGGTGCGCGATGCGGTGTCGTCCAGTGAACCCGATGCGGTGCGCGTGGTGGTTTCAGCCGTCAATGCGCCTCCAGTGGCGGTGATCACGGCGTCTTCCAGCGTGGTGGTGGGCACCCGCGTGCAGCTGAGCGCCGCGAGCAGCACCGACAGCAACCGCGATGCTTTGACTTACAGGTGGTCACTGCTGAACAAACCCATGAAGGCCACCGGTGCGTTGGCCGACAGTGCGGCTGTTTTGTCCAGCGCGACCTTGGTCAACCCCTTGTTCACCGCCGATGTGGCCGGGGTGTATGTGCTGAGCCTGGTGGTCAACGATGGCCTGGTCAACAGCGAGCCGGTGACGGTGGCGGTGACGGCCTCGGCCCTGAACTTGCCGCCCGTGGCCAACGCTGGCGCAGAGCAAGTGGTGGCTGTGGGTGCGCCGGTGACCCTCTCGGGCAGTGCCAGCACCGACCCCAATGGGGACACCTTGACTTACCAGTGGTCCTTGACCACCCGCCCCAATTTGTCCACAGCGGCGTTGACCAACCCGAATACCGTGGGGCCGACCTTCACGCCGGACCTGGCGGGCTTTTATGTGGCGACTTTGACCGTGAACGACGGCAAGGGCGGCACCCACACGTCACGGGTGTTGATCAAAGCGGAGTGAGTTTGACAATTTCATATAGGAACGAGTTATACTCGCTTCCTATATGAACTTTCAGATCCGTGTTCCCCTGAATACATCGCCCGAGCAGTACGCACGTTTGTGCGCCTTGCGGGTGGTGTTTGCGCAGGTTTGCAACCAGCTGGCGCCCAGCGTGCAGCAGTCACGCGTGTGGAATCGGGTGGCTTTGCACCATTTGCATTACCGCGCTTTGCGTGCCCAGTTCCCGGCCTTGGGCTCGCAGATGGTGTGCAACGCCATTTATGCGGTGTCCAAAATGGCCCGCCTGATTTACCAGCACCCCCAGAGTCCTTTCAATCCAGCGCTCAAGCCGGGTGCGGCTTTGCCGCTTTTGCGTTTTGCAGACAGTTGCCCGGTTTACTTTGACCGCCATACCTTGAGCATCAAGCCGGGGCAGTTGTCCCTGTTCACGATGGATGGGCGCATGCGCTTTGACTTGACGCTGGAGCCCGAGAAGCTGGCCGTTTTTGAGCAGGCCAAGTTGCGCGAGATTGTGCTCAATGAGCGCTTGGACAAGGTGTTTGAGCTGTCCTTTCATCTGGACACGACCGAGGTGGCCGAGGCGGCCGAGCCGGATGCACCGGCCGAAGCTGTGGCGCAGGGCGCTGCGTCGGCGGCTTTGATTCCCGAATATGTTTCTGTTGAGGTGACGCCATGAAGGCTGGTTCTGCGGTTTCCGAGTTGCGCATGGCGCTGTGGGAGAACAAGTCGGCATGGCGTCAGGCCGTGCTGATGAGTTGGGTGATCGGTTTGCTGGGTTTTACCCCCACGGTGTACATGCTGCAGGTGTACGAGCGGGTGGTGAACAGCCGCGACGTGATGACGCTGTTGATGCTGACGCTGGTGACCCTGGGGGCCTATGCGGTGATGGAGCTGATCGAGAAGTTCCGTTCGCGTTTGCTGTGGGGGGCGGGCATTGAATTCGAGTTGCGCATGGCCGAGCGTGTGTACAACGCGATGTTTGACGGTTTGCTGAAAAAGCAGATGGGTGGCGCCCTGTCGGTGCAAAACGACTTCAAGACCGTGCGTGACTTTTTCAACAACCCGGCGCTGGGGGCATTTTTTGAGTTGCCGGTTGCGCTGGTCTCGCTGGTCTTGATTTTTGCCATCAACCCGCTGTTGGGTTGGGCGGCTTTGGTGGGCGCAGGGGCCCAGACCTTGGTGACCTGGTTGATTCAACGCACTTCGCGCGAGCCTTTGCAAGAGGCGCAGCGCCGTTCGCAAGAGGCGCAAACCTATGCCGAGGCTTCTTTGCGCAATGCGCAGGTGATGGAGTCGATGGGCATGCTGGACGCGGTGATGGGCCAGTGGCAAAAGAAGCAGCGGGCATTTTTGGCCTACCAGGCGCAGGCATCCGAGTCTGCCGGGGGGCTGAACGCGGTGTCCAAGTTGCTGCAGCAGTTGATGGGCTCGGTCTTGCTGGGCCTGAGCGCCTGGTTGCTGCTCTTCAACGAGCTCAATGGTGGCGCGGCAATGATGGTCATCAGCTCGGTGCTGGGGGGCCGTTTGTTGTCCCCGCTGACGCAAATTGCCCAGCAGTGGAGCGCTGTGGCCACGGTGTCGGGCGCCTGGACGCGTTTGTCGGGATTGCTCGAGAACGTGCCCGCGCGCGAAAAGAACATGCCGCTGCCAGCGCCCAAGGGCGAGTTGACGGTGGAGTCTTTGGTGGCGGCGGCGCCGGGCCAAACCCAGGCGATCTTGCGGGGTTTGCAGTTTGGTGTGCCTGCGGGCCAGGTGCTGGCGGTGGTGGGGCCTTCGGCTTCGGGCAAGACCTCGCTGGCCAAGTTGCTCTTGGGCATTTGGCAGCCGCAGGCGGGCAAGGTGCGTCTGGATGGTGTGGATGTGCACGCCTGGGACAAGGCCGAGCTGGGCCCGCACCTGGGTTATTTGCCGCAGGGGGTCGAGTTGCTGGACGGCACGCTGGCCGAGAACATTGCCCGCTTTGGCGATCTGGACATGCCGCGCATCGAGCAGGCCGCGGCTTTGGTGGGCTTGCATGAATTCATTTCGGCTTTGCCCAAAGGCTATGAGACGCCGGTGGGGCGCGATGGGGGCTTGCTCTCGGGCGGTCAACGGCAACGTGTGGCTTTGGCCCGCGCCTTGTATGGTGACCCGGTGTTTGTGGTGCTGGACGAGCCCAATTCGAGCCTGGACGAGGCGGGCGATGCGGCTTTGACTCAGGCGATTGCGACGATGAAGTCGCGTGGCACGACCTTTGTCATCAACACCCACCGCACCAGTGTGCTGTCGGTGTCCGACCGGGTGCTGGTGCTCAAGGACGGGACTCAGCAGCTGTTTGGCCCGACCGCTGAGGTTTTGCAAAAACTGATGCCGGCGGCGGCGTCGGTGTCGGCTCAGGCTGCGTGAGGTTCGAGATGAAAAACAACAACATGGTGTTGCGTGATCCTTTGTCCACGGTGATGTGGACGTTCAAGCGCGAATTTTTGACGGTGGCGGTGTTCAGCATGGTGGTCAACCTGCTGATGCTCACCCCCACTTTGTACATGCTGCAGGTGTTTGACCGGGTGCTGCTCAGCCAGAGTCAGTTGACTTTGCTGGTGGTGTCGCTGTTGACCTTGTTCTTGTTTGCCATGATGGCATTCGGCGAGTGGGCGCGCTCGATTTTGTTGGTGCGCACCGGCGTCAAGCTCGACCAAGCCTTGAGCCAGAAGGTGTTTCGCTCCAGCTTTTTGTCCTACCTCAACCCGTCTGAGTCCGACCCGGCCAAGGCCTTTGGCTACCTGATCACATTGCGCCAGTTCATGACGGGCAATGGGGTGTTTGCCTTGTTTGACAGCCCGTGGGTGCCGATTTACATCGCGGTGCTGTTCTTGCTGCACCCGGTGCTGGGTTGGGTGGCCATTGGCTTTGCCCTGGTGCAGACCTCGATCGCCTGGTATGGGCACAGCCTGGGCAAACAGATTCAGGCCGATTCTGCGCAGTCGCAGGCCGATGCGCAAAAGTTCATGCAGTCGAAGTTGCGCAACATCGAGGTCTTGTCGTCGATGGGCATGTTGGCCGGCCTGTTTGCACGCTGGCAAAAGCTGCAGCACAAGGCCTTGCTGCAAGGCGGCTCGGCCCAACAACGTTTGGGGGCGGTGACGGCGGTGAGCAAGTTTGCGCGTTACTCGCAGCAGTCGCTCAATTTGGGTGTGGGCGGCTGGTTGGTGATTGTGGGAGAGATCAGCCCCGGCGCCATGATCGCGGCGAACGTGTTGACGACCCGAGCGCTCGCGCCGATCGATTTGCTGGTGATGTCCTGGCCTGGCTTTTTGTCGAGCAAGACGGCCTATGAGCGCTTGAAGGAGCTGATGGGCTTTCAGCACAAGGGGCGCGAAAAAACCCTGACCGATGTGCCTTTGGGCCAGCTGAAAGTCGAGGGGCTCACGGTGCGTGTGCCTGGCCGCGACAAGCCGGTGCTGAACAAGGTGGACTTTGTGGCCTTGCCGGGCACGGTGACGGTGGTGTTGGGCCCTTCGGGTTCTGGCAAGTCCACCCTGGCGCGTTCCATGTTGGGCATTTGGCCCGAGTTTGAAGGCCGGATTTTGCTGGACGAGCAGGACATCACGCAGTGGACGCGCGAGAGCCTGGGGCCGCATTTGGGCTATTTGCCGCAAGACATCGAGTTGTTCGATGGCACGATCGCCGAGAACATCGCCCGCATTGGCGAGGTGGATTCCGAGAAGGTGATTGCCGCTGCGCAGGCGGCGGGTTTGCACCAGATGATTTTGCGCTTTCCCAAGGGGTACGACACCCGGGTGGGACAGGCGGGCTCTTTCTTGTCGGGCGGGCAGCGTCAGCGCATTGGCCTGGCGCGCGCCTTGTACGGGCAGCCGGTCTTGGTGGTGCTGGATGAACCCAATGCCAACCTGGACGACGAGGGCGAAAACGCTTTGCTCAATGCGGTGCTCTTGCTCAAGCAGCAGGGCAAGACGGTGGTCTTGATCAGCCACCGCCAGGGGGTGCTCAAGGTTGCCGACCGTTTGGTCATCATGCAAGACGGACAGGTGGTGGCCAGTGGCCCACGCGATGGCGTGTTGGCCGCTTTGCAAAAGCAGCGTGAGGCGGCGGCGGGTGCGTCTGCGCCAGCGGTTCAGCCTGCAACTTAATTCGCCGTTTATCGGTCAGCCATTTAGATTTTTTGGGGTTTGTGATGTTGAATCAAAAATTGTCTGCTCAAAAGAGTGCGCCAGTCGAAGACGTGAATGCCAAGGGCATGGGCGAGGAGGCGGCGTTGCGGGCTTCGTCGGACACGGCGGGCATTGGCCGCAAGGGCTTGTGGGTGCTGGGCCTGGGCTTGGGCGGCTTTTTGCTGTGGGCGGCTTTGGCGCCTTTGGACGAGGGCGTGCCCACCGCGGGCATCGTGAGCATCGACACCAAGCGCAAGCAGGTGCAGCATTTGTCGGGCGGCATCGTCAAGGAAGTGCTGGTGCGCGAGGGGGAGGTGGTCAAGCAGGACCAGGTGCTGATGCGCTTGGACGAGGCGGTGACCAAAGCCAATTTTGAGTCGGTGCGCCAGCGTTATCTGGGCCTGAATGCGATGCAAAGCCGCTTGCAGGCCGAACAAAGCGGGGCCGACCGGGTGACGTTTTCGGCCGAGTTGATGGCCGCGACGTCTGACCCGTTCATCGCCCAGCAGGTGAACAACCAGCGGCAGTTGTTTGAATCGCGCCGCCAGGCTTTGCGCGCCGAGTTGCAAAGCATGCAAGAGGCCATGCAGGGCATGCGGGCCCAACGGGATGCCGCGCAGTCGGTGCTGGTGCAGCGCCAAAGACAGCTGGCGATTTTGAATGAAGAGTTGACCAATGTGCGCGATTTGGTGAAGGAGGGGTATGCCCCCCGCAACCGCCAGATGGAGATCGAGCGCATGCTGGCCGATGTGCAGGCCTCCATGGCCGATTTGAATGGCAGCATGTTGCGCGCCAACAGCACCATTGCCGAAATCACCCAGCGCAGCTTGGCGCGCCAGTCGGAGTACCGCAAGGAAGTGGAGTCTTTGTTGGCCGATGTGTCGCGTGAGGTGCAGGCCGATGCAGAAAAGTTCAATGCCATCCAGGCCGATTTGAAGCGGGTTGACATCCGCGCCCCGGCCGATGGTCAGGTGGTGAGCCTGGCGGTGCAGACGGTGGGTGCGGTGGTGCAGCCTGGCCAGAAGTTGATGGACATCGTGCCCGAGCGCCAAGCCCTGGTGCTGGAGGCGCACATCGCGCCGCATTTGATCGACAAGGTGCAAGCCGGATTGTCCACCGACATCCGTTTCAACACCTTTGCGCATTCGCCCCAATTGGTGGTGGAGGGCAAGGTGATCTCGGTGTCTGGCGATTTGTTGACCGATCCGGCCAATCCGCAAATGAGCTACTACTTGGCACGCCTGGAGGTCACGCCCGCGGGCATGAAGACCCTGGGCCCTCGACAGATGCAAGCGGGCATGCCTGCCGAGGTGGTCATCAAGACCGGCTCGCGTTCGATGTTGACGTACATGTTGAACCCCTTGCTCAAGCGCTTGGCCGGTTCGATGAAGGAGGAGTGATGACGGGCTTCTACCGACAATCCTTGCTGGGCCTGGCCCTGTTGGCCGTGTGTTCGGCAGCACCGGCCATGAATTTGTTGCAGGCTTACCAGGCCGCTTTGGAGCAGGACGCCAATGTGCGTGCCGGGCGTGCGGCCTTGGCCTCGGGCATGGAGCGCTTGCCCCAGGCGCGGGCCCAGTTGCTGCCGGTGGTGAGTGCCAATGTGGGGCGCAACCAAAACCAGCTGTCGACCACATCGGTCAACTTGCTGGGCAACAACTCGGTGAGCCAGGACAGTTATTACAGCTTCAACAAATCGCTGTCCTTGCGCCAGCCTTTGTTCAATTTGCCGCGCTATTTCCAGGTCAAGCAGGCCGAGCACCTGGTGCAGGAGTCGGTGGCCAATTACGACCGCGAGGTGCAAAACCTGGTGGTGCGTGTGGGCGGTGCTTACATGGAGGCCTTGTTGGCGGCAGAAAGCCTGAAACTGGTGCAAGCCCAAAAGCGGCAGTACACCGCCATGGTGGATGCGGCGCGCAAGGCCTTGGCTGCGGGCACAGGCACCCGCACCGACATCGATGACGCGCAGTCGCGTCTGGACATGGCGCAAGCCAACGAGCTGGAGGCCCGCCAAAACGAGGACTACACCCGCAGGCAGCTGGAGTTGATGGTCAATCAGCCGGTGCCCGCCTTGTCGGGCCTGGGTGCCCAAGGGGTGTCGGCTGTGGCCGCCATGGTCAGCGGCCTGCCGCAATGGGTCGAGATGGCGCACGCCAGCAGCCCGGAAATCAGGGCCTTGATGGCCCGTTTGGAAGCGGCCGAAAAAGAGATTGCCCGGGTTCAGTCCGGCCATGCACCGACGCTGGACGCGGTGGCGCAGTGGTCTGACAGCGGCAATGAGAACGTGACGCGCTTGAACTCCCGCTTTGAAAACAAGGCGATTGGTTTCCAGTTGTCGGTGCCCTTGTACCAAGGCGGTGCGGTCAATTCTCAGGTGCGTCAGGCGGTTGCCGAAAAAACCCGTGTCGAGGAGTCTTTGGAGTCCTTGCGCCGTGACTTGAGCTTGCGCGTGCACAAAGAGTACAGGGGCGTGACCGAGGGCTGGTTGCGCATCCAGGCGCTGGAGCAAGCCTTGCGCTCGGCCACACAGCTGCTCGATTCGACCGTGAAGTCGCAGCGCGCCGGGGTTCGCACCATGCTGGACGTGCTCAATGTCGAGCAACAACTGGTGAACGTGAACCGCGACCTGATCCAGGCCCGCTATGTGTACCTGATGTCCCGTCTGCGCCTGTCGTCTTTGGCCGGCGTGGATGCCGTGACCTCGGTGTCCGAAATCAACCGGGCCTTCAACCCCTGACAGCATTTAATTGGGGTCAGATCCCAATTAAATTCCTGGGTTGAGCAAGCGCTGCACGACTTGCGCAAACCCTGCGCCCCGCTCACTTGGGGTGATGTAGCGCGGGGGGTGGCTGAGCTGCGCTTCAAAGCGGCGGATGTTGGCCACGCCGATGCTGTGGGGAAAGTGCGCAAACATGAGCTGGTCGTTGGTGGAGTCGCCCACATAGACCCAGCGGTCGGTCTCGGCATCGAGGTCGCGCCCCCACAACTCGCGCACGATCCAGCGGGCACCAGTGAGCTTACTGTGCTCGCCAAACCAGCCGTTGATGTGGATGCTGCTGACGGTGGCGGTCATGCCTTTGGCTTGCATGTGGTGCACCACGGCATCGATGGCCGACTGCGGCAGTTGCGTGAACTCGCTGTGGTCGATGGCGATGTCGGTTTCGCGTCCGCCGCTGTCTTGCGAGCGGCTGGCCCCGGGCACCGTGCGTTCGATGTGCGCCAGCACCTGCTGCATGCGGGCGAAGTGCGCGCTGCGGGTGGCCTGGTCTTGCTGGTACAGCTTGCGCAGGCCTTGTGCTGCCGAGTGCTGCAGGCCCACTGCACCGTTTTCGGCCACGATGGCGTCCACCGGCCAGCGGGCTGCAAACGGCTCGCTCCACCCCACAGGCCTGCCGGTGATGGGCACCACATGCAGGCCTGCAGCCTTCAGGTCGGCCAGGGCTTGCAAGGCATCGGGGGTGATGG
>JACCDK011335268.1_pt1 | contig 17937 bp, 16 predicted proteins | sample 7445871 | NCBI WGS metagenome assembly JACCDK01 (sample SAMN15323436, study PRJNA562643) | freshwater metagenome | isolation source: river surface water | place: USA:Blue River Watershed | collected 2017-08-15
CGATCCATTGCGTGCAATGGTCGTGCAAGGCATTTTCCTGTTTGGCTTGGCAGCAATGATTCACCTCATTTTGCTCAGCACCAACAAATTCAACTGGCTCGACGGCGCAAAGAAACCCGCAGCAGCATCGGCGCAAAACTCGCCCATGCCCGCAGCAGTTCCAGCCGACAAGTCCTGATTGTTGGCAGCACCCGCAGGTGCTGTTCAACAGGTCTTGACTGGTTGACAGCATCTGCTTTTCGTTTCGATTGTTCTCATCACATGCGGCAGGAGGGCTAAGACATGGCCATGCTCAGCTTTGAAAAAAAATACCGGGTTCGTGGCGGCACGCTGCTGGCAGGTGATTTGTTTGACTTTTGGTTAGGTCCGTTTTACGTCGGCTTCTTCGGCGTGACCACCATCTTTTTTGCCTTCTTGGGCACCGCCATGATTTTGTGGGGCGCTTCGCAAGGTCCCACTTGGAACTTGTGGCAAATCAGCATTGCCCCACCCAACCTCGCCTATGGTTTGCGTTTCGCGCCCTTGCTCGAAGGTGGTTTGTGGCAACTCATCACCATCTGTGCCATTGGCGCGTTTGTTTCCTGGGCATTGCGTGAAGTTGAAATTTGCCGCAAATTGGGCATGGGCTACCACGTGCCTGCGGTGTTTGGCGTGGCCATCTTGGCCTATGTCACCTTGAACGTGATTCGTCCCTTGCTCATGGGCGCTTGGGGACACGGCTTCCCATATGGCATCTACAGCCACTTGGACTGGGTGTCCAACGTGGGCTACCAATACCTGCACTTTCACTACAACCCGGCCCACATGTTGGCTGTGAGTTTCTTCTTTGCCACCGTGTTTGCACTGTCACTGCACGGCGCGTTGATTTTGTCGGCCACCAACCCTGGCCGTGGTCAAACCGTCAAAACCCCTGAACACGAAGACACTTTTTTCCGCGACACCATCGGTTATTCGATTGGCACCTTGGGCATTCACCGTTTGGGTGTGTTCTTGGCGGTTGCAGCCGTGCTGTTCAGTGCCTTGTGCATTGTCATCAGCGGACCGTTCTGGAGCCGTGGTTGGCCCGAGTGGTGGGGCTGGTGGTTGAACCTGCCCATTTGGTCGCAGTGGCCTTGACATGTAGATTGGAGCGAACACATGGACTACCTCAATCTTTTCACCACGGTGCAGGCCACTGGCCCTGTGCACCATGGCAGTGCCCTACCACCCAAAGACAGCCCACGCACAGGACATCCGGCGTTGTGGTGGATCTTGGGCAAGATCGGCAATGCGCAACTCGGCCCCATCTACCTCGGTGGCTTGGGCGTGGCTTCTCTCATCTGTGGCATGTTGGCCTTCAACATCATTGGTCTGAACATGTTGGCATCGGTGCACTACGACCCGGTGCAGTTGGTGCGCCAATTGTTTTGGTTGGCCTTGGAGCCACCACCCCCTGAGTACGGTTTGTCATTGCCACCGTTGAACCAAGGTGGTTGGTTTTTGATCACCGGTTTGTTGTTGTCCACCTCCTTGTTGTTGTGGTGGGCGCGCATGTACCGCCGTGCTGTCGCCTTGGGTCTGGGCACCCATGTGGCTTGGGCTTTTGCGGCGGCTTTGTGGTTGTTCTTTGTGTTGGGTTTGTTCCGCCCCATCCTCATGGGTTCATGGGGTGAAGCCGTGCCCTATGGCATCTTCCCGCACCTGGATTGGACAGCGGCCTTGTCCATTCGCTATGGCAATTTGTTCTACAACCCGTTCCATGCCTTGTCCATCGTGTTCTTGTATGGCTCTGTGCTGTTGTTTGGCATGCATGGTGCCACCATCTTGGCCGTGACCCGTTTTGGCGGTGAACGCGAGATCGAACAAATCATCGACCGTGGCACCGCCTCCGAGCGCGCTGGTTTGTTCTGGCGCTGGACCATGGGCTTCAACGCCACCATGGAATCGATTCACCGTTGGGCTTGGTGGTTTGCGGTCTTGTGCCCACTCACCGGCGGCATCGGCATCTTGCTGACAGGCACCGTGGTCGACAACTGGTATTTGTGGGCCATCAAACACGGCGTGGCACCACCTTATCCCAACGTCTTCCCACCCGTGGTCGACCCCGCGCTCAGTTTGGGAGCCCAATGATGAACACCACTCACCTCATGAAACGCATCATGCAAAGCGCCATGGCACTGTCTGCAGTGCTGCTCTTGACGGGTTGCGAACGGCCCTTCCAAGACAGTGTGCAAAGCGGCTATCGCGGCACGGGCATGGTGCAGGTTTACAACCCGCGCATCTTGGCCATCAAAACCGACGCCAATCAACCGCCGGTGGCGATTCCACAAGCGCCTGGCGAAGGCCCCAAAGCAGCCCAAGCCTACAAAAATGTGCAAGTGCTGGGCAACCTGAGCGTGGCCCAGTTCAACCGCCTGATGGCCTCCATGGCCACTTGGGTGGCACCCAACGACGGTGGTTGCGTGTACTGTCACAACCCGGCGAATTTCGCTGATGACGAAAAGTACACCAAGGTGGTCGCGCGTCGCATGTTGCAAATGACCCAGTACATCAACACCGAATGGAAACCCCATGTGGCTGAAACGGGCGTGACTTGTTACACCTGTCATCGGGGACAACCGGTGCCCAGTGCCATTTGGTTCAAGCAAGACCATCAACCTGAAGGCTCGAATTTCATGGGCGACAAGGCTGGTCAAAACGAACCCGCTGCAGTGGTCAATTTGTCATCCCTGCCCAATGACCCGTTCACCCCCTTCTTGTTGGGCAATGCCGACATCCGCATGAACGGTCCCACGCCTTTGCCTTCTGGCAACCGCCACTCGACCAAGCAAACCGAGTTCACCTATGCGCTGATGACCCACATGTCCACTTCGCTGGGGGTCAATTGCACCTACTGTCACAACTCGCGTTCCTTCCAAAGCTGGGAAGGCTCGCCACCTCAACGCGCGACAGCTTGGCATGGCATTCGGATGGCCCGCGACCTGAATTTGAACTACATGGAACCCTTGACCGAGGTGTTCCCACCGCATCGCAAAGGCGAGTTGGGTGATGTGGCCAAACTCAATTGCAGCACTTGCCACCAAGGCGCCTACAAGCCACTCAATGGCGCGAAGATGGCCAAGGATTTCCCCGAGTTGCAAACGTTGACAGGCCAACCACCCCAAGTGGCCAGCAAGTAGTCGGGTACCGCAGTTCCGGCCCAACCCACCAGAGCACATGAGACGACCATGGTTCAACAAGACCCTGTCTCCATGGCTGTCTCTGGTGTGGTGGTGGTCTTGTTGGTCGACTTCTTAAGCGCCCACAAAGCTTGGGCGTGGATGCGCTTGGTGCAAGGCTCATCGCCCTTGAAAGACACGCCAGGGTTGTTGTTTGCCAAAGTCATGGGCAGCGGTCATCAAGGCGGCTTCAGTTTGCGACCCAGCGCCACCCATCAAGGGTTGGTCTGTCTGTTTGAAAACGCGGCTCAAGCCGATGCCTTCATCGAGGGTTCGGTGGTGCAGTCCTACCAAGCGCGGGCGCGGGCATGCCACATCAGTTTGTTGGCCGTCACCTCGTCACGCGGCGCTTGGGACGGCAAGTCCTGGGGCGTGACTCCCACCGAAAGCTTGGGGCCTTATGCCACCGAACAGGCCCATGCGCCCATGGCGGCGCTGACTCGTGCCAGCATCCGCCCTGCCAAAGCCGTCACTTTTTGGCGCTATGCGCCTGCCGCCCAAGCCGATTTGGACAAAGCCGCGGGTTGCCAAGTGGCCATGGGTTTGGGCGAAGCACCTTTGGTGCGTCAATGCACTTTCAGCTTGTGGCAAAACACCCAGGCCATGCTGGACTACGCCCACACCGGCGCACACCAGCAAGCGATTGCAGCGGCTTACAAAAGTGATTTTTTCTCCGAGTCCATGTTTGTGCGCATGCGTTTGTTGCGCAGCATCGGCGATCCTTCTGCCGTGACACATGACGAGGTGCACCATGGCTGAGCACCGCGTGGTGGTCATTGGTGCAGGCATGGGTGGTTTGGTCAGTGCCTTGCAATTGGCACAACAAGGTTTGTCTGTGACTGTCGTTGACAAGTCTGATCAAGTTGGCGGCAAGATGCGCCAAGTCTTGGCCAATGGCGTGGGGGTGGAGAGCGGCCCACGGTGTTCACCATGCGTTGGGTGTTCGATCAAATCATGGCGTCCATCGGCACCCGGCTTGAAAACGAGCTGACCATCAAACCCCTGAACATCTTGGCGCGGCATTTTTGGGAAGACGGCTCGCAACTCGACTTGCATGCCGATCCACAAGCCTCGTACAACGCGGTGGCGGCTTTCGCAGGCGCGGCTGAGGCCGACCGCTTTGCCCAGTTTTGCAAAACCACCCGCGAGGTTTATGACGCCTTGGAGGGGCCGTTCATTCGATCGCCATCGCCCACCATGGCGCAGATGATGAGCAGCCTGGGCCCTCGAGGCCTGGCCACCTTGGCGTCTGTGGGCCCGATGCGCAGTTTGTGGCACAGCTTGGGCCGTCATTTCACCGATCCGCGCTTGCGTCAGTTGTTTGCCCGTTACGCCACTTACTGCGGCTCTTCTCCATGGGAAGCCCCCGCCACCTTGATGCTGATCGCCCAAGTGGAAATGGATGGCGTGTGGGCGGTGGAAGGTGGCATGCATGCCTTGGCGCAGTGCCTCATGCGATTGGGCCAGGCGCGTGGCGTGCGTTACCTGCTCAACAGCGAATGTGAACGCATCGAATTGAACCAAGGTCGTGTGTCGGGTGTGCGTTTGCAAAGTGGCGACAGCTTGCATGCCGACAGCGTGGTGTTCAACGGTGACATTGCGGCGCTGCGCACAGGCTTGCTTGGTCCTGGCGTCAAGCAAGCCGTCACAGGCCGCGTGCAACCTCGCTCCTTGTCGGCCATCACCTGGTCGATGCACACCCCGACGTCGGGCGTGGCACTGGACCGCCACAACGTGTTTTTCAGATCCGATTACCAAGCCGAGTTTGAGGCGATTTTTCAGCAAGGCCGTTTGCCTGCCCAACCCACGGTGTATGTGTGTGCACAAGATCGTGGCACCGGTGGCGTGGTGGAGGGTGCTGAGCGCTTGCTGTGTTTGGTCAACGCCCCAGCCAACGGTGACAAGCGCGGTTTCACGCCGCAAGAACTCGCCGATTGCACCGCCAGCAGCCAGGCTTTGCTCAAGTCCTGTGGCTTGTCATTACAGTTGGAGCCTTCTTCATCATGCGTTCGCACCACACCCCAGGACTTTCACCAGCTGTTTCCAGCCACGGGCGGGGCCTTGTATGGCCAAGCCACACATGGATGGATGGCGGCCTTCGCCCGTTCGAACGCGAAAGCCCAGGTGCCGGGTCTGTATCTGGCCGGGGGCAGCGTGCATCCGGGACCGGGGGTGCCGATGGCCGCCATGTCGGGCCAACTGGCGGCCGCGGCCCTGATGGCCAACCTCGGTTTGACCAAATCGTCCCACCCACGGGCTATCTCTGGTGGTACCTTGACGCACTGAGTGACGATGGCCAGTTCGGCCTGACCATCATCGCGTTTGTCGGCAGTGTTTTTTCCCCCTATTACGCCTGGGCGCGGCGCGGTGGTGCACAACCCGACCCCGACCACTTTTGCTGCCTCAATGTCGCGCTGTACTCGCGCGATGCGCGTCGTTGGACCATGACCGAGCGAGGGTCGGCCTATTGCCACCGCGATGCGCAGCAGTTCAGCATCGGGCCCAGCCAGTTGCGCTGGGATGGCGACACCTTGGTGATCGACATCGACGAAGTGGGTGTCCCACTGCCGCAGCGGGTGCGAGGTCAGGTGCGGGTGCATCCACAGCAGTTGTTCCCATTCAGCACGCCCATAGACCCCCAGGGCTTGCATCGCTGGGGACCTTTGGCGCCCAGTGCACGGGTGGAAGTCAAGCTGAACCAACCTGCGCAAAGCTGGCAAGGACAGGGCTATTTGGATTCCAACGAGGGTGACGAACCGATTGACCGTTCATGCCGCGAATGGGACTGGTCCCGCAGCCCTTTGAAAGACGGCAGCACGGCGGTGATTTACGACATTCAAGGGCAGACACCGCAGGGCGACCAATTGCTGGCCCTGCGCTTCACGCCACAGGGCGAGGTGTTGCCCTTTGAGGCTCCAGCGCGTCAACCCATCCCGCGCACCTTGTGGCAAATCCAACGCCGCATGCGCAGCGATGGACCGGTGCAGGTGGTGGAGCAGTTGGAGGACACCCCGTTTTACCAACGTGCCTTGTTGCAAAGCAACTTGCTGGGTGAGCAGGTGCTAAGTTTTCATGAAAGCATCACCATGTCCCGCTTGGTGTCGCCGGTGGTGCAGGCCATGTTGCCGTTTCGCATGCCCAGGCGCGGCTGATCAACGCCCCTTGAACACAGGCTTTCGGCGTTCTGCAAAGGCTTTCAGGCCTTCCGCAAAATCAGCGCTGCGGCTGCTTTCCATCTCTCGCTCGCGCAGCACCTCGGGGTTGTAGCGACCTGCAGCGATGTCATTGAGCGATTGCTTGGTGTCTTGTGCGGCCAAAGGGGCCAGGGCCGCCACATCGGCCACGAGGCCGGCCAGTTCTGCATCAAACGCTGACGCACCAACCAGCTTCACCCACAAACCCAAGGCGTCCAAATCGGCTGCGCTGAACACCCGCGCCGTCAAGAATGCGCGTTTGGCCGCCGCCACTCCCAAGTGCGTGACGTAGCGCTGCAAACCACTGGGATAGAAATGCAAACCCAATGCAGCCGCTGGCATGCGCCACTCGATGCCTTCCTGGGCCAGGCGCAAATCACAGGCCAACACCAAATCGGTGGCACCGCCATACACACTGCCATTCAAGGCGCAAATCGTGATGGGGCGCAAATGGGCCAAAGCTTCGGGGACTTTTTCAAACGAGGTCGAGCCTTGCGCATCGTCTTTGAAACCACCGATGTCGTAGCCCGCACAAAACACCGGTTTGGGCTGCCCTTGGGTGTTGGCGGTGAGCACCACCACACGCACCGACAGGTCTTCATGGACATGGGTCAAGTGCTGCAACAACACGGCCAAATCGTCGTTCTCCAAACGATTGCGCTGGACAGGGCGGTTGAGGGTGATGGTGGCGACACCGTCGGCGACTCGCAGCAAAGGGGCAGAACTGTCTGAGGTGTTCATGGCGCGTGGAAGGCTCTCAATGCACCACAGGCACTTGCGTGGCGGGTGGCGTGTTGCGACTGCGGGTGCAGCGCACCAGGCCATCGATCATCACCATGCCAATGCCGGGGATGTCACCGAGTTGCACACTCTCCAGCAAGTTGCGTCCAGCGGTTTCTTGCGCGCGGTCCATGAATACAAAATCCGCTGCGCGGCCCACCTCGATCAAGCCGCAGTTGAGCTGGCGGATGCGAGCGGTGTTGCCAGTGGCAAAACAAAACACCAACTCGGCTGGGATGTTGGCCAAACTCGAGAGCAGGGCGATCATGCGCAACATGCCCAGGGGTTGCACGCCCGATCCGGCAGGGCCATCGGTGCCCAAGATCACGCGGTGCGGGCATTTCAACGCCAGCGCGGCTTTGGCCGCGGCAATGGCCACGCGCTCGTTGCCGTTGTGCACGATTTCAATCGCGCGACTGGATTTCTCACACAGCTCACACACATGCGCCTCGGGCAGCGAGGTGTGGCCGCCGTTGATGTGCCCGATCACATCGGCATCGGCCTCCAGCACCACGTCTTTGTCAATCAAGCCCGAACCTGGAATGGAAGGGCCACCGGTGTGAATGGTGCTTTGAATGCCGTGTTTGCGCGCCCAGGCCACCATTTCCTTGGCCTCGTAACCGGCTTTCACCGAACCCAAGCCGACTTCACCCAGCAGGGTCACGCCCGCGGAGGCGAGTTCTGCGAAGTCGTGTTCGGTCATGCCTTTTTCAATGATGGGCGCACCCGCGATCACTTTCACCCCACCTGGGCGGAAATTGCTGAAGGCACGCTGCGCGGTGATGGCCAAGGCTTTCAGGCCCACGATGTCTTTGGGGCGACCGGGCAGGTGCACTTCACCGGCAGAAATCATGGTGGTCACGCCGCCATGCATGGTCGAGTCGATCCAACCGATTTGGTTCTGCCGGGGTGTCCAGTCGCCCAACACCGGATGCACCTGGCTGTCGATCAGCCCCGGTGCCACGCAGGTCTGACGCGCATCGATGGTGGTTTTGGCGCCCTCGGTGTCCAGGTCTTTGAAACGCCCGACGGCGGTGATCAGGCCATCCACCACCACGATGGTGTCGGCTTGCAAGATCGGTTGGTCGATGTCGCCCGAGAGCAGCAAGCCGATGTTGTGAATGACGACCTTGCCGGAGGCTTCTTCAAGGGTGGCTGTGGCCATGGGGTTCTCCTGGGTGCTGGGCCGCGAAAAACACGGCAAGCCCACAGCATAATGGGAGAAATATTCAGTCCCCTATCCCGCATGAGCACACCCCGCAACACCCACACCGACGGACTGCCCGCCCATGACGCAGGGTTGCCGTTGGGTTTGCAAAGGGTCGAACCGCGCAACGGTCCGGTGCGCGAGGGCAAGGTGGAATGCAACGCCTGCCCGGTGCTGTGCCACATCTCTGAAGGACGGGTTGGCGCGTGTGACCGCTATGCCAACCACGACGGTGTGTTGGTGCGCCTCGACCCCGTGGTGTTTCTGAGCCAGCAAGCCCAAAGCGCTGAAACGCAAGCCTTGCACCTTCGCGCGGATGCAGACACCCTGCCACAAACCCTGGGTGCTGCGGCAACAGCCGAGCGCGGGGTGTTCGTGACGGGCATTGGTTCTTCCACCACCTACCCCGATTACAAACCCGCCCCGTTCATTGTGGCCAGCCAGTCGAAAGGCGTGGACATGGTCACGGTGGTCACCGAGGGCATCTTCAGCTATTGCAGTTTGAAGGTGAAGATCGACACCGATCGGCATTTGGGCGACGAGCGCGCGGCGGTGATGTTCGGTGGCGAAGAGGTGGGCCATGTCACCACGGCCGAATACGGTTCACAAATGCTCAGCCTGGGTGGCGTGCACCACCTCACAGGCGGCGGCAAAAAACAAGGGCGCATGGCGCTGGAGCTCATGCACACCTTGGGCAACCACCAAGCCGCCGAAGTGCAGATTGAAAACGGGGCCCGGGTGGTGCTGCAAGCGGGACGCGCGCCCATCGTCGACGGTGTCACCGAGCAACGCATGCGGGTGGGCTGTGGCTCTGCGGCGATTGGCATGTTTGCCCGCCAGTGGCTGGGTTTGTGCGACGAGGTGGTGGTGGTCGATGACCACATCACAGGCGTGTTGACCGAGCACCAAGCCGGCCGATGCCTGCACATGCGCCCCAGTGGTTTGAGCATCAAGGGGCGCAAATCCACGCCCGGGCGTTATTTCCAAGTGGCCTCTCCTGGCACTGGCTGGGGTGGCACCGACATCAGCAACCCGCTGTCGATCTTGGACAAATGGAACCCCGAGGAGGCCTGGCCTGGATTGCGCTTGCTGATGACCTCAACCACTGGCGAACACGCCGAATGGTTTGTGCTCGATGAGCAACTGCAACCCCAACCCGCCCCCATGCCTGCCGAGGTGCAGCAGGTGGTGGACCGCATTGGCGAGAACTGCGAGCCCTCGTTGGTGTCGGTGTTGTTCTTGGGCGGTGCGGGTGGCAGCTTGCGCTCGGGCGTCACCGACAACCCGATTCAACTCACCCGTGCGGTGAAAAAAGCCCTGGTCAATGTGACCTGCGGTGGCGCACCGGCTTATGTCTGGCCCGGTGGGGGCATCACCCTCATGGTCGATGTGTTGCGCATGCCGGCCAACAGTTTTGGCACCGTGCCCACGCCCGCCATCGTCGCGCCCATCGAGTTCAGCATGAAGCTGTCCGACTACCAGGCCTTGGGGGGCCACATGGGATTTGTGCGCACGCTGGAAGACAGCTTGCACCAGGGCGCGTGGCACAACGATGGTGCGCCCACCCAGTTGCGCTGGGCCACACCGCCTGCGGGTGTCAACCCTTGGCCGCTCGATACACCACCGATGTTGGGCTGACCCCGATGCAAGCCACACGCCGTTCCTTGTCCGATGGTCGTTGGCATTTTCAGCATGGCCCCATCGACCTGGTGTTGCAAGTGGATGGCGATGAAGCCGCTTGCCAGCAAGCCTTGAGCGCGGCTTGGGCCCGCTTTCAAAACATCTTGCCCGAGTTGGTGCGGGAACTGCCCTTGTTGCGCAGCCCCGTGGACCACTTGCAGGAGAACAGCTTGCATGGCCCGGTGGCGCGTCGCATGCAACAAGCGGCCCACGACTTGGCCTGGGCCACGCCCGATGGCTTTGTCACGCCGATGGCGGCGGTGGCAGGCGCGGTCGCTCAAGAAGTGTTGGACTTGTTGGCGGTCCAGGGTGTGCGTCGCGCCAGTGTGAACAATGGGGGTGACATTGCTTTGTTTTTGCAACGGGGGCAAAGCTGGCGCGTGGGTCTGGTCAGCGACCTGCCACGGGCGTTGGCAGGCGATGCCCTGCAACGCTTGACCACCGATGGCCAGTTCGAGGTGCACCACGACATGCCTGTGCGTGGTGTGGCCACCAGCGGCTGGGGTGGACGCAGTTTTTCATTCGGCGTGGCCGACAGCGTGACCGTGTTGGCCGAGACGGCGGCACAAGCCGATGTGGCTGCCACATTGATCGCCAATGCGGTGAACCTTCAGCACCCGGGCATTGTGCGCCGCCCCGCCAACAGCTTGCGCGACGACACCGACCTGGGGGACCGCTGGGTCACGGTGGACGTGCCGCGCCTGCCGCCCGACCAGGTCCAGGCGGCTTTGCAACTCGGGCTAGACTGTGCCCGTGACATGCAGGCGAGGGGACAGTTGCATGCCGCTTGTTTGTGTTGCCAAAGCCAGCTGGTTTTGGTGCATCCCATGGAGTGTTTGGTTTGACAACAAGCTTGATCGATGTTCGGCGGGTGTTCACCCATGTGGAACACATCCACCACGAAGGAGGCCCTGCTGCGGACACGCCCCTGGTGCGCGGTGCCATCGCCGCTGTGTTGCGCAACCCTTATGCAGGCCGCTACCACGCCGACATCTTGCCGATGATGGAAGCCTTGAACCCCCTGGGTGTGCAGTTGGCGCAGCAGTTGTGCCTAGCCATGGGCGTGGCACCTGAAGCAATACAGGGCTATGGCAAAGGTGCCATCGTCGGCGCGTCGGGTGAGTTGGAGCATGGTGCTTTGTGGCATGTGCCCGGCGGCTATGCCATGCGCGAACTGTTGGGCTGGAAAGGCGATCGTGCGGCCTATGTGGCGGGCCAAGGCAGTGTCTCCACTGGGCAACCAGGCAATGCCCTGTCCATCGTGCCGTCCACCAAAAAAGTCGGGCCACCGGGTGCCACCTTGGATGTGCCGCTGACCCATATCAATGCCAGTTATGTGCGCAGCCATTTCGACGCCATCGAGGTGCGGGTGCCGGGTGCGCCGCGCGCTGAAGAGATCGTCTTCATCTTGGCCATGAGCACCGGCCACCGGGTGCATGCCCGCGTGGGTGGCTTGGCCGCTCAAGACATCAGCCAATGGAATGGATTGCGTTGAACCGCAGGAGACCACAATGACAGCCCAAATTCGCAAAATCATCGTGCAAGTGGACGAAGTGCTGCAAGAAGGTGGCCACGCGGTCAACCCGCCCACGCGACGAGCCCTGGCCATGGCGGTGATTGCCAACCCTTACGCCGGGCAAGACAGCGAAAACTTGGACCAACTCATCGCGATCGGTGAAGAGTTGGGTGGCTTGCTGGGTCGGCGTTGTGTGCAAGCTTTGGGCATTCAGCCCGAACAAGCCCACAGCTATGGCAAGGCGGCCATCGTCGGCGAGGCGGGTGAGTTGGAGCACGCGGCCGCGATTCTTCACCCCAAACTGGGTGCGCCCTTGCGTCAAGCAGTGGGCAAGGGCGCGGCCTTGGTGCCGTCGGCGAAAAAACAAGGCGGCTTGGGCACGGCGATTGATGTCCCCTTGGGTCACAAAGACGCGGCTTTTGTGCGCAGTCACTTTGACGCCATGGAGGCGCGGGTGAGCGACGCGCCACGCGCCCATGAATTGGTGGTGGCCGTGGTGGTCACCGACAGTGGCCGTCCGCGCCCGCGCATCGGCGGCTTGCAAGTACACGAGATCGTGGGCCAAGACGGCTTGCGTTGACAGCGTCCCCACGCACGGGTTGTGCGTTTTTTTGTGGAGATGGAAGATGAAAACAGATCGCCGACAACTTCTGACAGCCATGGGTATCGGAGCCGTGGCTGCCAGCGCACCATGGGCTTTTGCCAATACCAAAATCAAACCCAGCAGCAACTCGGTGCTGATTGCGGTGGACGTGCAAAACTGTTTTGTGGAAGGTGGCACATTGCCAGTGGCCAAAGGCCAAGAAGTGGTGCCGGTGATCAACCGCATCTCTGCCGGTTTTCAAAACATCGTGATCACGCAAGACTGGCACACCCAAGGTCACGCCTCGTTCGCGTCGGCTTACTCGGGCAAAAAGCCTTTTGAAACCACCAAACTGTCTTATGGCACCCAAGTGCTTTGGCCAGACCATTGTGTGCAAGGCACCAAAGATGCTGAATTGCACCCCGATTTGAAACTGCCTTCGGCCCAGTTGATCATCCGCAAGGGTTACCACCCCAAGGTGGACAGCTACTCGGCCTTCATGGAAGCGGACGCCAAAACCGCCACAGGTCTGGCGGGCTATTTGAAACAACGCGGCATCAAAACCGTGTTTGTGACCGGTTTGGCCACCGACTTCTGCGTCGCCTGGACCGCCATGGACGCCCGCGCTGCGGGATTTGAGGTGTATGTCGTGGAAGACGCCTGCCGAGCCATTGACCTCAATGGTTCTTTGGCCGCCGCCTGGAAAAACATGACCGCCAAAGGCGTCAAGCGCATCCAGTCTGCCGACATTCAAATCGGCTGATGCGGCGCTGAGTGGCCCAACCCATGCAGCCGCGACACACGGATGTGACCTTGCATGTCAACGGTCAAGACGCTTCGATGCGCTTGACCTCATCTGCGTCGCTGTTGCATGTGTTGCGCAACGATCTGGGCTTGAACAGCCCCAAATACGGCTGCGGTCTGGGTCAATGCGGTGCTTGCACCGTGTTGGTCGATGACCGTCCCGCCCGTGCTTGTGTGATCCCCGCCTTGGAAATGACAGGACGGTCCATCACCACCGCCGAAGGGCTGGGCCTACGCCAGGCCCCCCACCCGGTGCAACAAGCCTTCATCGACGAACAAGCCGCGCAATGTGGCTATTGTTTGAATGGCATGGTCATGATGACCGTCGCCTTGTTGAAGCAACACCCCCAACCGACTGAAACACAAATTCGCCAAGCCTTGTCGGGCAATTTGTGCCGTTGTGGCACCCATGTGGAAATCATTGCGGCTGTCCAACGCGCCGCCCACTTGATGCAGACCGCAGCAGCCTGATTCATGCGCGCGCAGCAGGTTCATCAACGCATCGATTTGTTCCAAGCCACTGGGGTGCTGCGGGTCTCGCGCGATCCCTTGCCGGCTCAACCCCCAACCCCTGGACAACCGGCTTTTGTCTACAGCGCAGCCCAAGAGGGCGCTGAATGTTTTTTGGCTTTGTGGGACGACGGCAGCATCACCGCCTTGCACGGCCATGTCGACCTGGGCACCGGCTTGCGCACCGCTTTGACCCAGTTGGTGGCTGAAGAGTTACACACCCACCCACAGCAAGTGCATTTGCTCATGGGCATGACCGACTTGTCGCCCAACCAAGGGGCCACGATTGCCAGTGCATCGATTCAAGTGCATGCAGCGCCACTGCGGGCGGCGGCCGCGCAAGCGCGCGAGTGGCTGCGCCAACAAGCCGCCAAGCGTTGGGGCGTGGCAAGTGACGCGGTGCAGTTGCGCGAAGGCCAGTTGCATGCGCCGGGACACAGCCCACTGCACATGGCTGACTTGTTGCAGGGTCAATCGGTGGACTTGAGCTTGCAACTCGACACCCCACTCAAACCAACAGATGCCCACGAATGGGTGGGCCAAAGCCTGCCGCGCGTCGACCTGCCCGACAAGGTGTTCGCCGACTTGGTTTATGTGCACGACATGCGGCTGCCGGGCATGTTGCATGGCCGTGTGATCCGACCCCCTTATGCAGGTGCGGACAGCGGGGCGTTCATCGGTCGCACCCTGGACCGTGTGGACAGCCAGTCCATCGCCCACATCCCTGGCATTCACGCGGTGGTGGTGCAGGGCGACTTTGTCGGCGTCGTGGCCGAGCGCGAAGAACATGCCGAACAAGCCATGCAAGAACTGCAGGTGTTTTGGAAACCCTGGCCGGGCATGCCCAACACCCAAGACAGCGAAACCGCATTGCGTCGTCATGCCAGCACCCCGCGCCAGTTGATCGAGGAAGGCGAGGTGGACCAAGCCTTGTCGCAGGCCAGTCAAACCTTGCAACGCACCTATGTCTGGCCTTATCAAATGCACGCCAGCATCGGTCCTTCCTGTGCCTTGGCTTTGTGGCATGGCCACAGCAACCCCACCATGCCGTTCAAGTTGCAGGTGTGGGCGGGCACACAAAGCCCGCACGCCTTGCGTGCCGACTTGGCACGCTTGTGTGGCGTGAGCGACACCGAGGTGAATGTGATTCGCATGGAAGCCGCAGGTTGCTATGGTCGCAACAGCGCTGACGATGTGGCTGCCGATGCCGCCTTGCTGTCTAAAGCCGTGGGCGCGCCGGTGCGGGTGCAACTCACCCGCGAGCAGGAGCATGTGTGGGAGCCCAAAGGCGCGGCACAACTGATGCAAGTGCGCGGTGGTTTGGGTCACTTCGGTCAACCCAGTGGTTATGACTTTCAAACCGCCTACCCGTCCAATGGTGCGACCACCTTGGCCTTGTTGCTCACCCGCACGGTGGAGCCCTTGGCCCAGGTGTATGAGATGGGCGATCGCACCGCGCGGCCACCCTACAACTACCCCGACTTGCGTGTCACGGTCAACGACATGCCACCCATCCTGCGCGCGTCTTGGTTGCGCGGTGTGTCAGCCTTGCCGAATTCTTTCGCGCACGAAAGTTTCATCGATGAACTCGCCACCGCCGCTGGCATCGACCCTTTGCAATACCGCTTGACACATTTGGCCGATGCGCGTGCCAGCGAGATGCTGCAAGCCACGGCCGATCGGGCAGGTTGGATGCCCCACACACAACCCCAACAACGGCCTGCAGAAGGCGATTGGTTGGTGGGCCAAGGGCTGGCTTATGCCCGTTACACCCACAGCAAATGGCCGGGCTTTGGCGCGGCCTGGGCCGCTTGGGTGGCCGATGTGCGGGTGCACAAAACCACGGGTGAAGTGCAGGTGCAACGCGTGGTGGTGGGACACGACGCGGGCCTGGTGGTCAACCCCAAGGGCGTGGAACAACAAATCCATGGCAATGTGGTGCAAACCACCAGCCGTGCCTTGCTTGAAAAAGTGCAAACCGATGCAAACGATGGTCGGGTCACCAGTGCCGAATGGGGCGCCTACCCGCTGCTGACATTCCCGCAGGTGCCGGTCATTGAAGTGGTGCAAATGCCGCGCCCGATGGAAGATCCGCTGGGCGCTGGCGAGTCCTCGTCGGTGCCGGGCACCGCTGCGATTGCCAATGCCATCTTTGACGCCACCGGCATTCGTTTTCGTGCGCCGCCCTTCACCCCCGAGGTGGTGCGCGCCGCCTTGCATCCCTTGGCAGCGCCGGACACACCCAACCCCATGGCCGACACATCACCGGTGCGCGAACCGTCGTCGCAACCGGGCTTGACCAGCCGATGGGGTTGGCGACAGTGGGCGGGTGGTGCCTTGGCCTTGGCGGCATTTGTCGGGGCCAGTGTCGGCTGGCGCAACAGCTTGCCGCGCATCGCCCCACAAAGCTTGGCACCCCCTGGTGCAGCGGTGTTGGCGCGTGGTGCGCAAGTGGCGGCCTTGGGCAATTGCATCACCTGCCACACCACTGAACAAGGCCAGCCGTTTGCGGGTGGTCAGGCCTTCAAAACCTCCTTTGGCACCATTTACAGCACCAACCTCACGCCCGATGTGGACACCGGTTTGGGGGCCTGGTCCTATGCCGCTTTCGAGCGTGCCATGCGGCAAGGGCTGTCGCGCGATGGCCATGCGCTGTATCCCGCGTTCCCCTACACCGCGTTTGCCAAGATCAGCGATGACGACATGACTGCGCTCTACGCCTGGCTGATGAACCAACCAGCCGTTTCACAAACCACACCGGCGGCCGACATGGTGTTCCCGTGGGGCATGCGCTCGTTCATGCACCTGTGGAATGGTTTGTTTCACCAGCCCACCCGTTACAGCTACGACGCCTCGCAATCCGCGCAGTGGAACCGTGGCGAGTATTTGGTCAATGGCGTGGCGCATTGCGGCGCTTGCCACACGCCACGCAATCTCTTGGGTGCCGAGCAAAACAGCAGTGCTTATTTGCAAGGTGCTTGGGTGGATGGTTGGCACGCCCCTGCACTCACCGCTTTGAACGCATCCCCGCTGCCATGGCGAAGCGAGGACTTCTACCAATACCTGCGACGCGGTTTCACCGATTCGCATGGCGTGGCCAGCGGTCCCATGGCCCAAGTGGTGCGCAATTTGGCCCCCATTCCCGACGAGGACTTGCAGGCCATGGCGGTGTATTTGGCCTCGCTTTCGGCCAACCCCATCAGCGATGAGCAGCACCTGTTGCAAACCCGGCAAGTGGTGGCCGATGCGGCCCGCATGGCCCCACTGCCGAGTGCGGCACAGCGGCAATTTGAGGGCAGTTGTGGTGCTTGCCACCATGAGGGTGATGGGCCGTCATTGCTCGGCGTCAACCAGCCTCTGGCGCTCAACGGCAATCTGCACAGCGAACGCCCCGACAACCTTGTGCGGGTGATTGTGCAAGGCATTCAACAGCCACCGTCCAAAGAAGTCGGCTTCATGCCGGCTTTCAAACACAGTTTGAGCGATGCGCAGCTGAGCGCGTTGGTGACATGGATGCGGCGTCGCTATGCGCCCGAGCGAGCGCCTTGGTCGCCACAAGCGATTGATGCGGCCATTCAGGCCGCACGTTGAACAGACACTTCAGCGGCGTCGGTTGATGTTGCGTCGGCGTTGGTGCTCCAAGCGCTCGAGCAAACTCAGCATCCATTCGATGCGCTGGGGCATGTCGCGGTTGGGAAAGTCATTCACCCCCGCCCATTGCCTGGCGGTGGTCTCTTGGCATTGCTCCACCAAATAAGCAATGCCAGCCAAGGGTTGCGGCGGTTGTCGTTGGGTGAACACCCAGGCCGATTGGAACTTCGCTTTCAGCAACAAAAACAGTTTGCGCTGGGTGCTGACCACGCTGCGGTGGTGGACTGAATCCAAACCATTGCGGCGCAGTTGATGACCGATTTCAGCGTAAATCAGGCCCGCAGACAAAATCGCCGAGCGACAGTCGCGAGGCAACTCGGCAATGCCCAGCATGGACTGTTTGTACAAACGATCGGCCTCGTTGAGCAAACGTGCCACCACGTTTTTCAAAGCGGGTGTGCTCTGTGGATGGGCCAACCAAGCGTTGGGGTCTATGCCTTCTTCTTGCAACCACAACAAGGGCAAGTAGACACGGCCCAATTTGGCGTCTTCACCGACATCGCGGGCGATGTTGGTGAGTTGCATCGCCACACCCAACTCGCAAGCGCGGGCCAAGGTGTTGGCCTGTTGTGGGCCCATGATCCAACACATCATCGCGCCCACGCTGCCCGCCACGCGCGCGGCATAGCCGTGCAAGTCTTCAATGGTGTCGTAACGGCGTTCATGGCCGTCCCAGGCGAAACCATCTAGCAAGGCGTCGAGCAAATGACGCGGCAGTTGATGGCGTTGCACCACCACGGCCAAAGCGCGGTCTTCCACGTGGTCCATCGGGGTGCCAGCGTAAATCAGGTCCAAGCGGTGGGTCAGCACCTGCA
>JACCDK012087232.1_pt1 | contig 17924 bp, 13 predicted proteins | sample 7445871 | NCBI WGS metagenome assembly JACCDK01 (sample SAMN15323436, study PRJNA562643) | freshwater metagenome | isolation source: river surface water | place: USA:Blue River Watershed | collected 2017-08-15
CCTCATTCAAGTAATTTTACACATCTTAGTGCTGGTCAATCACTAACCTCATTAGCATCTGGATCATATGTTGCTATTGGTAGTTCAGATTTAGTAATTGATGGTGATCTCGCGCTTACCGTTTCAGATGAGCTATATAGTCCGCCGGTACGGGCCTTTTACAATAATTTAGTTACATTCAATCTCAATAATCAAATCACTACTGATCCATTTGAAGCTCTTATTAAAACAACCGATAATGCCAATATCACTAACTGTTCCACTGGTAACAATGCTATCATTAACCCATTATGTTCCAAGATTGGTCAAACTACTGGAGCAGTTGCCGCCAGTAACATCTTAAATTCAGCTGTAGCATATTGCTCAGATACTACTAACGTGTATAAACCCCAGTGTATCGATCACATTAATAGCAACCAGAACAGCTACAATATCAATGATGTCAACAATAAGATGCTTATGTATTGTATCAAAGACGGACTTAATGATGCCAATTGTAAACCCTTTTCAGCTCTAAAAGATTCCAACGCATGGCTTGACTCTCAAACTGCAAACACTAAAGATATCAATGGTAAGATTGTATCAGCATGTGGGAAGTCTGGTGGTCTTCCAACAGAAACTTGTATTGATGTTTGTAAGGCTTATCCGGATCTTTGCGAAAAAGATCTACAACAGAAATGCATTCTACCAGAACATCGTTACTCAAACAATACCGAATTTTATACAAACAAAAAAACATATAGCAGAGGAGGCAGTTCTATGTCAAATAGCGCGATGAGGCATCTCATTCCAGATACAGTCGCATATATTTTATGGATCATTGTATTTATATTTGCAAGCTTTATGTTTGTTAATTGGTTATTCACAAATATGAAACGACGCCCTATGCAACCACGAGCTGCAGCTCAACCTAATATACAACGCCCTATGCCACCACCTATGCAACCACGAGCTGCATCTCAACCTAATATGCAACGTCCTATCATATCACCTATGAAACTTTCATCTATGTAACTTATAAATCATATCTCATTCATAGAACTGTTTCCATAGCTTTTTTTTGAAACTATTTTCAAACTTAACATATACGCACTATTATCTAGCATAATGAGCCAATTACCATTTACTCTATGGGTCTCTTCTTCATTAGGGCACCCAGAAATTGAAGATAATTTGGTCCGATATTCAGCGCCAAATATTGTTAAGTTTGATCCAGAAACGGTTATCAGAGTAGATACGGGTATGAGACTTACTAAATGCACAGAGGATGGCTCTGTAATGGTTACCATCCATCCGGACTATCAAAATGAATTAATTATTTCGCAAAATATCTTTCCACGATACTATAAAGATGTCTTTCAAGTAGTCATCTTAAATCGTTCATCCAAATTTATTCGTATCCCAACAGATGTTAAACTATTTGCATACTCATGGGTTCCGTCGTATATTCCAGAAGAATCAACCACTCATAGCATGCCTACCGAAGTTTCCATTGAAGAATCAACTGTTCAAAGTATGCCTACAGAAGTACCTATTGAAGAGGCACCCATTGAAGAAGTGCCCATTGAAGAGGCAACCATTGAAGAGGCGTCCATTGAAGAAGCAACCATTGAAGAAGCAACCATTGAAGAGGCGATTAATGAGACACCTAATGAAGAAGCTGAGGTAGCTACTAATACTATTTCTGTTTCATCTAATAGCGAAGAAGATACCACTCTAAACGTCGAAACTACTTCTGCAGCTAATTCCATTGAAGATAATCAGGCTACCATCAATGACGTAACTATGGAAGTGCCAATAGATTCAAGTGAAGACAATTCCGCTAAGAAACAAGAAGTGCCTGCGAGTAAAGTAGTTGCTGCTCCTAAGCGTAAGGTAAGTAAAAAAAAAGTAGTACGAGCTTAGATTTATAAGAGTAAATATAACTAATTAGTTGAGTCATGAACTCAAGTTCCCCACAATCTAACGCATTGTCTATTATTGGAGTGAAGCCTGCTGAATCAAAAATACACGATTTCGGGCGTACCCTAATCCTTATTGGATTAATAATATTAGTATTATGGAACATATATAACGAATATCAAGAAACTGATGATCTAAACGATTTGTCTGATCTTCTAAAGGAAGATAGTTTATTCTATCATGAGATTATGGATTTGGATCCAAAATATAGAAAACGATATGTGGATATGCTGAAGAAAAATATTTTAACCGAGAAAGACTCCATATATATACAATATGCTAAGAATATCTTATTAGCAATATGCGCCAGCATATGTAGTGAATATATTATTAGTGGGAGTATAATGAAACCAGCTAAAGGCCTCGCGAGATCTGCTATTTCGGCTACTGTTTACTCTACCTTTGCTCCATAGAAATGCTGTACTTGAAAGACTTTTTTTATTACAAAAATTCACTCCATAGTTCCAACTGAACTTTCGATATACCTTTACACATATTAACATTATTAGCTACACTTTGCATATATCCACTGCTACCACATGTGAAGACCCCAATCTTAAGTTCTTCTCTGGAGTTCATATTGGCAGACACTAAACTATCGATGCTTCGTGATAGGATAGCAAACATATTCGCACGTTCCATTAGTATGATTACTGGAGACTTGAGACCATGAACAATATCTACTCCAGAGTAGTGATGGATTAAGGATTGGAGAAAATTAAATCGTTTTAGATCCAATAAAGAAATCGCACCATTCTTATGTCCTTTAGATACCGAGCTTGAATAAAAGATAATCGCATCTACCTTCATGGAGTTAATCATAGGAATGAATTCTCTAAGCATCTCTGGACTGTTCACGCTCCATATCAATGTGTTATCTCTATCAATCTCAAATGGATCCGACAGAATAGTCAAGAAAGGTGTTATTCCAATTCCAGAACAAAAGAATAATTTGTTCTTATAGTGTCGGTAAAAACGAAAGCTTGATAACGCTGTATGACCTAACAAAAGAGATACATACCCATCTCCCCAAATCGTATTATCTCTAGCATGGTAAGAATTCATGATCTGATCAATTAGCTTCTTAGTCCAAACTCCACTATTACGTATAGCCATGTAACTACGATTATCTGGACCCTTATATACAGTAAATGGATGCCACTCCCATAATGATATTTGATTCTGCTTGATATGCGCCGCTATAATGATACCGGTATCTAACTGTTTGGCTAGTCGCTCATTTGGTTCAAAGCAAATTCGTACCATATTGGAACTCGCATTCCAGTCGCTTACATGTAACAAACTTGTCTTGGACCACTTAGAGATAAATGGAAAGATAAACTCATAACGTCTTGTGTGCAGGTATTTGATCAAGAAAGGGAGCACAAAGATGTAAGACAGGTTGAACCCCAATAGTTGCTGTATTCCATGGAGTATAATACCGATGCAAAACATCAAAGCTAATATTTGATGACTTAGATAAAAGGAACTGATGCGGATCATATTAAAATAACGACAACTAACGCCAATAATTAAGACTACTATCACTACTGTAATGAACACACCATAATAGTAGGCTGGTTGTTTCAAGAAATAGTACCAAGATATCTCAATTGGAGTGTCTCCATATAGGATTGATTTAGGTATAACATATACTTGATCATAGGTACAACCTTTGGAACATTTATCTAGCACGTCAAACAAATGAAGTATATGCCCAGCAATATGAGCAATGGTTCCAATAAAAATCTCATAAGCGCAAAGTTTATGAATGATAATAGTATCTGATACAATTACTCGTCGCACAAACTCATGGTCCATTGAATGTAAAACATTAGATACTTCTACCAATATAATCATCATATTGAATAGTATCACTACCGCACCTCCCTTAGCTAAAAGCAATAAATAAGGCAAATCCTTCTTGATATATAACACATAACCAATTAACCCTACCTGTACGATATGATATATTAGTATGACCCATGGCATATTTGTCCCACATGATACTATAGATTTTGACGTTGGAGGACTCGTTAATGATTGGTTAATCTTACGATACTTTAAATATATATCCTCAACGAACTGGATATACTCAAATGTGGTGCGGGATATATATGGATTTTTTTCAGTGATTAACTTACCAGATGAATGCTTAATGATAGGTGAAATGATATTAATCGGACCGAATGAGTAATTTGTTAGAGACACATGAATTAGCATATCACATATTGTTTCAAATGGCAATATAGGCAAAGATTTGCTCTCACATACTAGTACATAAGCGTGATAAAGTGTTCGGATATTAAGGTGTAAATGATTTTTTCCCGCTAACTCGCCATAATGATCAACTGATGGTAAATAAGACTCATCACCATTCGTATCGGATTGCGTAGAATTAATTGGCATAATTATATAATCATGCTATAATAAGATGACATATCAATGTATCTTTTTTTGTGATCAAATCGCTCATTTCCATAAATTCCTATAACGACTATAGCCAATGCATTAATTGGATCATATCTCGTAAGATAAGCGTAGCTTAATAGGAATTGACTTTGAAAAAAACACATGAATATTACTCGAGTAATATAGCAATCACTATGACAAACCATCAAGAAGGTACTGCTAATTATGCGCCCCGTGCGTATAGACTATTTAGGCAAATAGTCATTTATATTTCCTTTATCTTGGTGATCATTTGGATCATTTATGTGGTAACGGTTGCTTACAAAGATCCACAAATATTATGTGGTTCCGATCCTATGACTAATTGGGTTAGTTTATGTACCTTAGGTGTAGCTATCATTGGTGGGATTACGTACTACTTCTCTTCAGATCTACAACTTAAAGTCAAATCGCAACTAAGAAGATTACCGGCATTATGGGCTGCAAGTATAGATAGTAGTTATACTCCTTACTTTGACCCGGAACATTATATCATTCAGAATGGACACTACGTTAGAATCCAAAATAACTTGTATGATTCGGATAATGTTGGCCTTCCTATCGTAGACGAAAAGACGCCACTGAATAGTTTTAATATGCGGATCTATAAACGCTATTGGGGGAGCGCCTTAGATAGTAACAAGAGATGGAAAGAAACAAATAACGAGAATGACGTTGAGGCTATTCTTAGAGGTCATATTGTAAATCATTCACGGATCGTCATGGTAGGCAACTCGTGTATGATAGTCAAAGCTTATTCAGGAGAACACTTATTGATCCATAAGTCCCAATACAACGACTTCATGAGAGACCAAATCCACAACACGCCTTGGATGAATGTTAACAAGAAACGTAAGAATGCATTAGATACTAACTTGGAATACATGAATGGTATCGTTTACTTTGCTAAGAAAATCAATAACTCCAAAGAACCATTAACAATTGATGACTCTAAGACGATGGTAGGGAAGTACTACAATAAATTAATCAATGAACTCGCTATGGTTGCCTTCTATGGTAGAAGCAAAGATTCTGGCATATTGGACTTTAACCAAGTTATCGATGCATTGATTAATCTCCCAAGCATACCATACTCTATCGTATCTGTAACAAAGAATCTATTGAACTTACGCATGGAGGAACTAGCTGCGATTAGTCCTTTACAAATTCAAAATGTTATCCTAGCTAATAAGCTTGATACTATGGAGAACCAAACCATGCATATTTTAGACAATATTCGATCTAAACTTATTAGTCAAGACATCCTCAACAAATATAAAACAACCGAGCCAAGACTTGTTGAAGCCAAAGCTACTTTAGAAGCTAACGTCAAAGCGCCACTTGAAAATCTTAACCTGACATTGGAACTCATATCCGAAACTATTAGAGATATCATGGATAAGAACCCATCAATTAGTATATTACCGACCTTAGTGCGGGATAAGAACTCACCACTAGGCATCCTTATCAAGGAATATGAATATGATTTCTCAACACGGAAGCTTCTAAAAGACAAAATCAATTCTACCACCAAATCTATCAAGAACACTCTCACTATCAGTCAAAAGACTCGTGACCAAATAGCTAGCACCAATAGTAACATCATTAATGAGTTGCAAAAGACTGGTAAGCTTATGGACAAAGTTAGCGTTCAAAACATGTTAAGCATGATGAGTAACTTAAAGGAAGCTGCTAATAACTCCATTAATCAGTTTAAATCAAGTGATACTATCAAGAAGATACAATCCTTGCAACAGAATATTCATAATCTTAGTCAATCATCCAAAAACAAATATGAGAAACTTACAGGACCAACTGTCGACATGATTCATAAGTTGCATAAAGAGGTTACCGATATCGAATCGCAATTAGATAACACCGGTAGCAAAGTATCTAGCCTTGAAACCGATCTAGTTAAGTCCAATAGTAATATTCTTTTGAAAACATCTGAAACAGAAAAGCTACTCAAACAAGATGAAGTGTTACGAAAAGAAATGGAATCGATATCTACTCAGTTCGATGCCAAAGTACAAGAAAGAAATACAGTCGATTCCAAAATTAAACACATTGAAGGAGATATCATTCTTGTCCAAAAAGAGTTACAAGAGCTTAATAGACACATAGATCCGATAACTGATCAGTATAAATTGGATTCGATTAAGATCAAAGAGGCGCAACTAGATAATAGCAAACAAGAATTGAAACATACGATTGTTGAAAAAGCTAAACTAGAGCTATTAGTCCAAAGTCTAAGAAACGATCTAGATAAGAAACGATTAGAACTTGAAACAAATCTCAAAACCACTAAAGAGCTACAAGGTTCCATTGAAGCATTGAAGGTAGAGCATGAAACACTCAAAAATAATTTCGCATCACAAACAATGCAACTTGCCACTATTGGTAGTAAGTATGCGGAACTTGTTGCTATGAATGAACAATTGCAAACAAAATTAGAACAGGAACATAAAGAGAAAGAACAAATAGAACAACAAAACCTATTGGCAATTGCAAAGATGAATAAAGATTTCCAAGAACAAATGCAACAACAATTCGAACATCAAAAAGCTAACCAAGAGCAACATAATGCTGAATTGAATCAGTTGCGACAAACACTCGCAACTGCCCAGCTAGATGCTACTGCAATGTATGATAAGAATCAACAATTGCAAGCAACGCTTGATGGAATCATTGCTCAAAAGACCACATTAGAATCGCAAAAGTTATCTAACGATACAGAATTAAATAATCTTCGTTCATTAGTCCAAAGTGGCACGGAGGAACTATCAAGTATTAAAACTAAATATGATCAATCGATTACTAGCTTAAAGCAAGACAGTGAACGACTAGCTCAACAAATTAGTAGCGATATCACTAGAGAACAACAAGAAGAATTCTTGAAACAAAAGAGTTTGCTACAACAAAGAATCGCTAGCCTTGAGGAACAAAGCATGCAAGAACAAGAACAAATACAAAGAATCTTAAATGCAAATATCACTAAACAAAAAGAGTTACAAGCTAAGAATACAGAACTTGCTGGTCAGCTTCAAAGAGCTAATGACATGAAAGACCAATATTACCACCAACTAATGGCTTCACAAAAGAAATCTTCGGCGAGCAACACTGAAATAGCCAGACTAAATGGTCTCATTGAACGTATGGAGTCTGATAATAAAGCTTTGACTGAAAGACTTCTCGCTGAAAAAGAACAAGAATTGCAACAACAAAAGGCCGATGCACTTGCTGCCCAACAAGCGCAATATGAAGCTGATTTAGAAAATGAACAATTGAGAACCACAGCTGCTGCTAAAAAGGCACAAAAACTTGAAAGGAAAATGAAAAGACAACAAGAAATTTCACAAGCGGCTATAGAAGCTGAAAGAAGTAAATTAATATGTTCCGAAACTAAACAGTTCTTATTATCAAACTTCTCATTCAATCATCAAATCAAGATTTTAGTTTCTCTTTCAGCCAGTGGGAAATTTACCAAAACGCTTTACCAAAAAGATGTGTTTGATGAAAAGTTCATTATCGATGCCGATAGCAAAAAAGAAATCATCTTGAATAAAGATACCCTGAAACTATTACTAGAGCTTGGGTTCTTATTTAAGAAAATAGGAGATGATGCTAGCAATAAGGTCCAACAAGATTACAACTCGCCACTTTACGAATTGAATAACAAACTTTCTGGACTAAGAAAGCAACTATACAATATTAAAAATGATATTCTAATTCTTAAATCAATTGGAGGAAATATGCTATGTCTATTCAACAGCATATATCAAGTGTTAAAGAGACATAAAACTATCAACAAACTCATTCAAAATATGAGTAACTGTGGAATGACTGAAGAGAAGAATCTACTAATCAATATGATTATTAAGATTATTGATCTAGGTGAGATTATATTTACTCCTAGTGATAAACCAAACAATGCTTCGACTTTAACTGTTATTGTTAAGAAGCTTGATATAACGACATCTAATGATCAAAGTAGATTTACCGATGCGGTATCTTTTGACCACAATACTTTACGTATATTATCTAAACTTGCTTATACAAACTTTGATTCTGAGAACCTCTCTTCCAATGTTTCAGATAATCTTCATTCATACGAATCAACCATATTAGATAAATTGAGTGAATCGAAAGATGAAGCGGCGCATAAACTCAATAAGAAAGCAGAAGAACTCAAATTCAATATGCAAAAATCGATAAATGATACCTCTAATGAAGTCAAACAAAGTATCGATAACGCGCTTCAACCGGTCAAACAAAGTATTGATAACGCACTACAACCAGTCAGAGCCGCGGTAATAGAAACAAAAGAAGCGTTTACAGAATCATTTGATGACATCCATAAAGATACAAGAGAACGTTTGAGTGTTCCAGAATCACAATCTACAATTAGTAATTTACTTGATAAGGCTAAAGAATTAGCATCTACAGCTGCATCAAACGTTGCTTCATTTGCTGAAGGCACTCAAGAGGCATTCCAAAAAACCAGTCAATCGATTAAAAAGATCAAAGATGATGCATCAACTGTAGCTAATAATATTGGTGACAGTTTTACTGGTTTGAGTAATGATATAAAAGACTTTATGTATACTCCTCTTGAGTTACCGCCTGAACCTCCAGCCCAACCATCAATGCAACCATCAATCACGAATAGAAATACTACAAGCAACCCGTCCAGTGCCGATGCGTTTAAGACAAGAGTAGTAGACAGAACAACAAGCGTTAATGGAAATACTAAAAATGTGAATGTACTACCTGCTATGCAGACAACTTCAGGTATCCCAATAGGTGAATTGCTTAAACCAAATTTAAGTTTGTCTAGTGCCGATGATGCTACGATAAAAAAAATCTTCAATGATCTGAACGCATTTAGATCCCAGATGTATGACATAATCTATAGTCGTAAGTTTAATGATGAGAATAAAGAAACACAGCAAGCACAAAAAAATGCCTTTGCAAATGCTGATAATAATTTAGCCGCAGCTTCTAGAATTCTCAAAAGAAGGCAAAACGCAGCCAACGCAAATATGAATACTATTACAGAGGCATGGCATGAAGATGAAACTGAACCTAGAACTGAACCAATAACTAATATCCCAAGTAAACACTATTTAGGCTATCATGGTAAAGCAACCCAAGCGTAACAGTCAGGCTGCTTTTATTATTCAATAAGTTATTGATGCGATTGTGCGTGTAGTAAACGATACGCTGGTTCTTCTCTTTCAAAGATACCATCAGAACGCGCTCTAGGTGGGAGCTCCTTACCCGTCAGTTTGTGTTTCATAAAGTAATTCTCAGACTCATCAATAGGAAGATCTCGGGTACGATCCTCTAGTCGCTTGTATAATGAACGTTCCCAAAATGGCGGAGGCTTGGACTTATAGGACAAGGTTCTTGTTTGTTGAACATACATGCCATTAGGGTTAACGACACTCTTGACTTGTTCAGGGTGAAATGGTATAATCATATCTTTAAAGTCTCGTATAAACTCAGCGTTGTAGTAATCAATCATGCTATTGAGTGACAAGAATTGGTCTAATTTATTGAACTTACCCATATCAACCCAGCCTTGTAGCAATTTAGAAATTTCGCTCTTAATATGAGCCACATTAATAGTAGCGTTCAACACTACTTGAGAGACTAGCCGCTGAGTTATTTCATTCTTGTTTTGATCGGATGTTAAGGCAAGGATGATATCTTTTTTTGTTACCGCATTTGGATTGATATCAGTCGAAAACGTTGCAACCGATTTGGTAGTTTCTCGAGGAGCTTGGCGGTATAGCAGATAATTGAACCCATTATATGCTAACAAATCGTCATCTCTTAATCGCCCATTTTGGGTATTACTTAATGAGCTCATTGGTCTATATCTCTTAATAGAAACCATATCAAACATGTAAGCTAATTGATTATCACTCACAAAAAAAGATCATTCAATCGATGCTATTCTCTCTCGCATCGATATTCATTATCGACTTATAAAGCGATACGTGATCCTTTCTTGACCTTACGTTTGATAGCTTTCTTTGTATGATACTCGACCCCATCGTATGGGATGTTGTATTTGATGAACAAATGACGCACTTGCTCGAAACGCTCAGCCATATCCAAACACAAAGTTCTTACAGAACCAAAGTTGCAATTGAAATGCTCTTCAAAAGCATGTGTGTTCATGTTAATCTTACTCGCAGTAATGAAGAAGTTGATGACAGCTAAGGCTCTTGTGCTTGACTTGGCATTGGGGTTGATTAGGTTATTTTTGATTACAAATTGTAGCAACTCAATGATGAACGCGATTTGCTCAGTAGTGAAGTTAAGAGAAGTCGCATACTTGTACGCATAACTCTCCTCAACTTGAATCTCTCGAAGATCCACATCCAATAAACCGTAGTCTAATAGCTCACGAACTTTCTTATCCCCTTTAGAGTAAGTACAAGGATCAATGTCAAACCATGTATAGATATCTATAGGTTTGAAACTATAACGGCGTTTCAAACATTCGTAGTAAGTCAAAGCTGCAAGTATAGCTCTGAAGATAGTACCACGAGCTACGTTTCCAGACTGGCCAATATGGCGATACTGATCTGCTACTGATAAGAGTACTTCCTTCGGAATAGAAATGTTCTTGCCAATGCGAGAGTTTCCAAAGAGAACATTCGATAACAATGTCTCTCTATTGGATTCAGTTGAGTTACAATTAGATCTCAAGATAGATTGATACTTGTAGGCATTGTTACCAATACAACGAATACCAGTAGCCATAACGCTGTAATTATTATCAGAGATATTGGACGTATGATCAGCTACCTCGACATTCTCTCGCATGAAACCACAACGCTCACATATATATTGGTTAGTTCTAACAGACATATGGACGTGGCAATTAGGACAAGAGCTGATATCAATCATTTCAAAATTATCTTCCATTGATCCGAAGTTTTCGAACAAGAATGCATCGACATCCGAGACAAGAGCAAAGCCATTCATAATTGAAGCAATTTATATTATATCATATTTGAATCAATTTTACACCCACATTGGCAAATATGTGCAAACTGATATAGCGAGACATGAACACTATCTCGAATAGGTTTGAAGTAGATACTTCATCAAATGCTTTAGCGAAATTTGGATTCGGCAAATGGGGGTGGAGGCTTTTCACTCGAAAGGCTAATCTTATATTACTATTATCCATAGCGCTGATTGGGCTCATTGTCTATCTTATTGTATTGGACTTTATGAATGGGTCATGCACCTCAGATAAAACACCGATACTAATTAAATTCCTACTAATATTCGGCATAACAATCTTTATTAGTAATGGCATATACCCACATACGCAATGGAGAAAGGTCCCAACTGATGCTTCCAATTTTATTGGCCATAATGCGGTCATCGCGCAACAAAGAGGAACTTATTATACATTGAATAAAGACACACTATATCCAATCAAACATCTACCTGATCTTAACGTTGATATAGTAAGAATTAATGATCAACCAATTCAACAAACTACAAAGGTAGCTGAGATTCCTACAAATGTAAATGCCACATCAACGAATACAGAAGTGCCACAAAAAACAAACATAATAAACCCACTAGCTAATATATCATTCCCAACGTCTATGACTCCTCCATTAGATCCGTCTTTACCTGGGTCATCATCAGCATTAAAACGAATGTCTTACCAATTCGATTTTGTTTAATGCTTATTAGCATGGATACGGTTGAGTAGGTAAGCCATGTAATCACAGATAGTTTCTTTATTGAAGTAAGTTCGAGCAAACACCTTAGCGTTGCGTACTATCTTCTTACATTCATCATCATTTTTTTTGCACCATATTATCTGCTCTTCTAAATCACTAAGATCAGCCTTTACAGGAACATAATGAACCCAAGCCTTCAAGTTGCGATCTATCCAAGTTGTATCGTTGAACAATGATTCTACTAATAGCATCAAACAACCAGATGATAAGATCCAACTAGTACGATTAGGCGCAGTATGGCCATCCATATTGATCAAATATTTATAACATACTTGCTCATTCATAGGAATCTTTGCTTTCAAAGAAACACCTCTTGCCTCCATCTCACTTGGCACAATAAATCGGACAACACCATTTGAGTCTATCTTGTCCGATAAGTTCCAACTGGTAATACCGGCATCTAATAGATTAGGCTTATCTTGTTCCCATTTAGTAGATAACTCCGCAAGCATGATACGTTGATTATGGACCTTATTATTGCGAACGAGCAAACGACCTGTCGCTGCTCCTCGAAAGAAAGCTATCTCTTGCTTATCATTCCAAGCAATATCAGTAGTGATCGGATAATAATTCTCCGGATTAGTTGCGATTGTCCAATCTTGGACAATTGGAATAGTAATGTCCAAATATTCCGGATTAGAATAAGAAGTTAAGATTGGAGCATACTTACTCTTCGGATGACTCACAAGAGGTGCACGCCCTCGATACAAGAATGTGTAAGGTTTGCGTAAGTCTAAACGTAGTACAGGATGATCGCGCTTATTGATAACAAACATTACGTTCCCAACAACGCGACTCGATACGCAAGCGTGTATCATATCATGATATTCTTGTAAACTATGCTGCCCCCAAACGTCAGGTCGAGGAGACATATTTAAGAAATGATGATTAGCCCACCAGTTAGATGGGTTCAACATTACATTACCTCGAGAACGCTTATTCTTACCATTGCTCAATACCATACTCTTGTATTCTAAATAGTCACGCACTGGATGCTTTGATGATGAATCCACACCGACGAAACTTAACTCGGAAGACCAATCGTTACGATATCGCGCATTAGCGAACGGCAAGAATGCTTCCAACTTATTATTACGAATAGAAACAAATATACCTGCTCTTGTCTCCCAATAGATGTAACGCAAGGTAGAGATTATTGCTTCATTATCTAAATCTTGATACAAAGGATTTTGCAATTTACTATTTATCTCAGCATATAAATGCTTACGCGAACGAGCATCCAATGTCGTAGAAGAACCACCGCGACGACGACGGATATACTTATCAATGATGCCACTTTGGATTTCTTCCCAGCTTGAAAGGATTGGAAACATCTTAATCGTATCGATTATATTATCTTAAGAACTATGCAATTTTAGACAAAAAAAAATGCAAACATACATATGTAATCATATAAGCATCCATGCGATTTCCAAATGATTAGTTAAATCATCATAGTCTCGCCGGGGTGATCTTGGTCTTGCCAATCGATTAAGATATGATCAAGATCAGTTAAAGATGCATAATCAATAGATTCAACCATGTTGCTTATAAAGTCTAATTCATTTTTTATCGTAATACTCGTAGTATTAGCAGCATTAGTGGCATTGTCGAAGAAATTGTTAGTAATATCATCTATGGGTTCTATGTTTGTGTCCAAGGAGAAATATGTACCAAACTTAACCATTGGATCAATAACACAATCAATTGCTTTCAAATGCTTTACCATTTCGATTCGACGACTAAAACTTTGATCACACCAATCGCATTTATAAACTTTTATTCTAAAACGACAAGTTGTTGTTTCATGTTTGCGGGTACTGGCTGATGAGGCGAAAAGCTTACAACAAAACTTACATTGACGATTTAAGTTTGGTTTTATTTGGTGCGCTGCATTATTCTTACCAATACATATAGCATTCAAAACATGATAAATCCAATTATGCTTGTTATTTAACACTCTAAAACAAATTGGACATAAACGCCATTTTGGATCATACAACTTTAACAATTCTTGCGCACCTGGAGTATTCAATAATTCATCAGTGATATCACGGGTAGATACACATGCAACATTTGATACATGGTAGAGCCAACTATTTTTACTTTTTAGTACCTTAGAGCATCGAGGGCAGGCCCGATTACTATGATTATATATATTGATCAGTGAATAGGAAGGATTAACATTTTGAGACAAACTCAATAGTTTAATTTCTTTAATCCTTGTAATAGGAGGACCTTTTTGTGCGACAGGTTTCACATTCGATGGATCAATTGGTAAAGTTGTAGGCGCATTAAATTGCTGAGCAGTTGATCTCATCATGTCTTCATATACCTTGGAATCTACTATTGAAAGACGAGAATTGCATATACCTAAACGTTGATGCTTACGGAGATTACATAATAATGTAAAATTAGTGAAACAATTTGCGCAGCGATATGATTGCTCAGTTTTCTTTTGCACACAAATACCAAAGTGAGTATGGCGTAGCAAATTCGCCTCAGATACAAATGATGAATTACAAATCAGACAACTATATTGGTTAGAATTATATGAATAGCATTTTCGATTCTTCAAATGATTACTTAAAGTCTCTAATGAATTATATTCATGATAACAAGATGGACAACGGAATGGGCCGCGACTATTAATGGTGCTAATAACCTTAATTTCAATCTCGATATGCTTGACCCACTTGTCAATACAGTTGAATGTTTCTTGGCAAAATCCGCAGCGCATCATAGTTGAGTAAAGGGCTTCTTTATGTTATTTCAGAAAAAAATCAATTTTTTACGAATGATTTGAGCAATAAAATCATGCACCTATTCGTAAATATTCGGGTTGCGAGCCAAATGTTCCAAGTACATCTCACCTCCAGAATCGATCACACGCTGATCCATTAATAGTATCAACAATGATTCTTCATCCATAAATGGAGATGAGAACAAATGGTGCAAGATATCTTTATCAATGAGCAACTCTACTTGTTGGCATAATAACAATACACCGCCTTTAAAGGAAAGCAAATTGAGCAAACAATCCTTACTCAAATGGGTCAAATCGTTTGCCAAATCAAAATCAAAACAATTCAGATCAATATCCATACGCACCGGTAGCAACTCCAAATTATACTCCAATATTGTTTCCAAATTAGTTTCCTCAAACCAAGATTCAAATGATTTTTTCAAACGACGCTTTGAAAGGGTGTCTAGCATTAGTCTCATTATATATATCAGGGATAGGCGCAATTTTAAGCCACAAAAAAATGAACATATCAAGATGGATACTACATGGAAATTTTTAATAAAACCATCCGCGTTTGTTGGATTGAATAATAAGAGCTTTCAATTCATCGAACTTCTTGTCAATACTGTCGAACTTCTCGTCAAGCTTCTTGTCAATACTGTCGAACTTCTCGTCAAGCTTCTCGTCAAGCTTCTTGTCAATACTGTCGAACTTCTCGTCAATACTGTCGAACTTCTTGTCAATACTGTCGAACTTCTCGTCAATACTGTCAAGCTTCTTGTCAATACTATGCATATGGGTATTGATGTCATCAATACTTTTCAGCAAGCAACCTGCAAGCCCCATTCCAGTTGTCAACCCAAAAACGCTAAATATTTTTAACCATTGCATATCAACTTTATGTACGTTTTTGAATTCGGTAAAATGTTTTTCAAATTCGGTAAGTTGTTTTTTGATTTCATCTTCAGCAATTTTTCTGCATGCAGAATTGATAACACACCAATTACAATTATTCGGTGTAAAACTTGTCGATCGGTTTTGAATAGTAAATGGATTAATTCTACTTCCTTTGATCATCATGATTGACTTTTTTGGAATAGAAGCAATTCGAAACATATCAATGTATATATTTAATAAAAAAAATCAATTTTTGTAGCTGAATGATTCAACCAAGTACCTTGGCTTTTAAAGCTTGAAAGCTCGAACACCCCATGCGACGAGAAGTTAACCATTGCCTTTCAATGGCAGCTTCTTCATCAAGTCTATTATTTACTGGACCGTAGAAGGACCAGTAGCGATGAATGAAATCAAAACGATTCGGATAATCACCTGCTTTATTAATCCATTTATCCGTATCATTTTTTATCTTACCAAATAAGGACATTCTGATACGAGCAACATTGTTAGTACTGTATTTACCATTATTCGCAAGAATACCGCTCACCATATTATCATGTCTTTTAACGAGCATCAATGGAGTGTCATTTGAATATTTAGGATCAATTGAGTAATATTCATATATAGGAATCATGCCTTCTTCGATTTTAGGATCAAACTGTTCGCGGTTTACTGTTGGATCACATATGCGACACTTACGCTCACTCAAAGAGAGATTCTCACTGGAGCGAGTATAGATAATCAACGAGCTACAACACAATACCAACTGATTGCTCTTAGACTTACCATGGTATGATAACACATAGGAACAAGGTAAATGATCTGTAATACGAACATTGAGTAAGTCACGCGATTCAACATTGCCAAGGCCTCTCTTATCGAATGATGAAATAGTATCTAGGATTGAAACATCTATATTAGCACGTTTAGTAACCGCCTTTTCTTGTTCGCCGACAAATGAAACTGGAATAGCATCCGATGGGAGATTACCTTCTAATGGCGAACACAACGATTCAATCTGAGATTGGACATCAGCAGCTATATCAGCGATTGATTGGGCTACAATAGTTAAAGTAATATCATCACCATCTTTGGTAAATAAGGTGCCTTCCTTCGATTGATCTAGCCAAATAAAGTTACTATAGACTTCTCCGCTTACACAAACTCGTTGAATTGTCTTCTTAGAAAGTTCTTTGCGTGTTTCCACATACTCACTTACGCATCGAATAGTCTCAACTACTTTCATAGTTGATGGGTCTACTTTGAATAGTCTCAATGATAAGCCACCACGACGAACGTTCTCAGTATGGTCAACCACTTCCAAGTTATTTGGGTGATTGTTTAAAATGTTTCCATCTTTATGATCAACTACTTTGGTAGTATCATCCAAGTCAAGACCATGATGAATATGGGCCATTAATCGATTAATACGAATACCCTTTGGTTTGTTATCGATATGAAATGTTGCATTATGGTAGCCATCATTACTTATATTTATTTTGACTTGACGTAGTTGATTATTGAATCTATATTTCGCGACTACATCAGTACCATCGTTTTTGATGTAATATTTTCCCCATTCTGAATACTCCTTTAACTCATCCTTTGTAAGATACACAAATTGGACAATATTTTCTGGATTAACCTTTTTTCGTAAATGTCCTAATCGAGAGCAATGTTGATCAGTTAATGATCCCCATTTAATGTTATTAGCATGAAGCGGCATTTCTGGATCTAAACGAACTGCTCGCATATTCTCAACATCATCAAGTTTTTCTTTGAAATAGTAAGCTAATAATGATGCAGCAATCACTCGATTATTAGCAGTTGAATAAAAGCCATTGATATTTGGCATATCAGCAATTGTGCCATCGGGTAATTTTTGCTTGGCGTTTGCCCAAGCAAAATGAATATTATTTATCAAAGTATTTTCATTAAATCCATTACCAGATTTTGTGCGTTTAAACAAGCGGCAATCTGGTGTAATGAAATGATCTTCACTAAACATCAATGGCCCATCACATGCAATAGCATCGGATGGAAGGATATTGATTAGGTTGCGGTGAGAAGACATGGCTTAGAGACAG
>JACCDK010148102.1_pt1 | contig 17871 bp, 15 predicted proteins | sample 7445871 | NCBI WGS metagenome assembly JACCDK01 (sample SAMN15323436, study PRJNA562643) | freshwater metagenome | isolation source: river surface water | place: USA:Blue River Watershed | collected 2017-08-15
ATGCGCAAACTTCCCCTGCTCCTCGGCTTGGCCGCCCTTCTTGCCGTTCCCGCAGTGGGACAGGCACTGCGCGGGCATAATACCAACTCACCCGTCGATGTTGAGGCGGACCGGATCGAAGTGCAGGACCGCGCCGACCGCGCTGTCTTTTCCGGCAATGTCATTGTGCGTCAGGCCGATCTGAACCTGACCGCCGCACGACTGACCGTCGCCTATGCGCGGGACAGCGGAACTGTGGATATTGACCGCATTGATGCCTCTGGCGGTGTCTTTATCCGCAGCGCCAGCGAAACGGCGCGCGGTGACTTTGCCGTTTATGACCTCAACCGGCGCATCATTACGGTATTGGGCAATGTGGAACTGAACCAAGGGGCCAATCGCGTGCGCGGCGGGCGGCTGGTTATTGATCTGGAAAGCGGCCGCGCCATCATGGATGGCCAGACAGCAGGATCTCAAGGCGGCCAGTCGCGTGTCAGCGGACGATTTACGGTATCGGATCGAAAAAACTAACCAATTGGCTTAGGTCTTCGACGAAATGGCGCAGGTTTCAGATACGTCGATATTGTGTTCCCTGCCCTGTATGCAATAATCCTGCCAAATGGGACAGATGCAGCCAATAGCCTCTGCACTTTATACTCCGTCGTTCAACAGGGACAATGATGACACACGCCGCACTTCTCGACGCTGCTCCAGCGCCCATGGTTGGCACCGATAATGGCCTCTCGGTCGTGTCGATTGCAAAATCCTATGATTCGCGGACGGTTCTAAGCGATGTGTCGCTATCGGTTGGCCGCGGAGAAGTCGTTGGCCTGTTGGGGCCGAATGGCGCAGGCAAAACAACCTGCTTTTATTCCATCATGGGGCTGGTCAAACCCGATGGCGGCCGGATTGAGCTGGATGGTCAGAACATCACATCCCTGCCCATGTATCGCAGGGCGATTTTGGGCCTGGGCTATCTGCCCCAAGAAACCTCCATCTTCAGAGGGTTAACGGTTGAGCAGAATATTTTGGCGGTGCTCGAACTGGCAGAGCCAGATAAGGAGGCCCGCGCAGGGAGGCTGGAACAGCTGCTCGATGAATTTGGGCTGACGCGGCTTCGGACCTCATCTGCCATGGCGCTGTCCGGCGGGGAGCGCCGCCGGTGCGAAATCGCCCGCGCCTTGGCCGCAGACCCATCCATCATGCTGCTGGATGAGCCCTTTGCCGGCATCGACCCCATTTCAATTTCGGATATTCGGGGCTTGGTTAAACAGTTGAAGAACCGCCAGATCGGCGTGCTGATCACGGATCATAATGTCCGCGAAACCCTTGATATCGTGGATCGTGCCTGCATCATTTATGATGGCCGGGTCTTGTTTTCCGGCAGCCCGCAAGATCTGGTCGCGGATGAGAATGTGCGTCGCCTCTATCTGGGCGAGAGCTTTAGCCTATAGCCATGGCGCTCGGCCCTCGCCTCGACTTGCGGCAAAGCCAGTCGCTGGTGATGACGCCGCAGCTGCAACAGGCCATCAAGCTTCTGGCGCTCTCTAACCTGGAGAATGAAGCCTTTATTGCCGAGGAAATGGAGCGCAACCCGCTGTTGGAGGCAGAGCGCGATGACCTTCCCGACGGCCCGGCGGACGCAGCTGGCGATGACTATGACCGCGATGCGGAAGACTTCTCAGACGAGCTGCCGACAACAGACCAGCTTATCCGCGCCGATGCAGGGCCCAGTGCAGAGGGGCCTTTAGATGCCGATTATGCGCAAGAGACATTCCACCATGACAGTGCCGCTGACGGCGGGCCGGGCCTGGACGGCGGACTGGGATTAAATGGTGGCCCGTCCGGCAGTTTCGACGACGATAGCCCTGATTTTGACAGCTTTGCCATGGCCGATATCTCGCTGCACGACCATTTATTGGCACAAGCGCGATCGGCGCTCTCCGGCGCAAATTTGGTCATCGCCGCACATATCATCGGGCACATTGATGAAGCGGGCTACCTCAGCACCACATTGCCCGACATTGCCGACCAATTGGGCGCAGAATTGGCAGAGGTGGCCGACGCCCTGCGCGTCATTCAGAGCTTTGATCCGACGGGGGTCGGGGCGCAGTCTTTGGCCGAATGTATCGCGCTGCAAGCCCGCGAGGCAGATCGTTATGATCCGGCCATGGCCCGGCTGATCGACAATCTGGATCTATTGGCGCTGGGGCGTCTGCCGCAGCTCAAACGCATGTGCGGCGTCGATGATGAAGACATGGCGGATATGATCCGCGAGTTGCGCAGCTATGACCCAAAACCCGGCCTAAGATTTGGCGGCGAGCCGACACAAAGCGTCACGCCCGATATTTTTGTGGTCGAGCGCGCCCAAGGCTGGGCCGTGGAAATTAATTCGGCGAGCCTGCCCCGGCTGCTGCTCAACCGAAGCTATTATGCCGAACTGGCCAGCGGTGGATGCGGGGATAAAAAGGCCAAGGTCTGGCTCAATGACTGTCTCACCTCTGCCAATTGGCTGATCAAAACGCTGGACCAGCGACAGCGGACCATCCTGAAGGTCGCGACCGAATTGGTGCGCCAGCAAGAGGCCTTTTTCCGCCATGGTGTCGCGCATCTTAAGCCGCTGACGCTGCGGCAAATCGCCGATGTCATCGGCATGCACGAATCAACCGTCAGCCGCGTGACCTCCAACAAATATCTGTCCTGCGCGCGCGGGATGTTTGAGCTGAAATATTTCTTCACCAGCGGCATTGCCGCGGCCGATGGCGGCGATGCGATTTCGGCCGAAGCCGTGAAGACCGCCATCCGCGCGCTGATTCTAGCCGAAGAGCCCAAGGCTATTTTGTCAGACGATACGCTGGTTGATCTGCTCAAAGATCAAGGCTTTGATCTCGCCCGCCGCACCGTTGCCAAATATCGCGAAGCCATGGGGATCGGCTCCTCCGTCCAGCGTCGCCGCCAAAAGGCGATTGGCGGCTAGAGCTCACCCGATTCTGTTCAACCAAACCAGCGCAATACTCCCGGCCACAATTCGATACCAAGCAAAGGGGCCAAAGCCATAGCGGGTGACGATGGCGAGAAAGCCTTTGATCACGACCAGAGCGACAAGGAAGGACACGACAAAGCCAATGGCGATATTGGTCACGTCCTGCGCGGCAAGGGCGGCCCCTTCCTTATACAAAGCAAGGGCGGTGGCCCCCATCATCGTGGGGACGGCCACGAAAAAGCTGAATTCAGCCGCGGTCTTGCGCTCAACGCCCATAGCGCGGGCGCCCATGATGGTCGCGCCAGAGCGGCTGACACCGGGGATCATCGACAGGCATTGGACCAGACCGATAGTGAGCGCCGTTTGCCAGCGCATCACCTCTACCGTGTCCGTATGGCTGTCCTTTGCGACGCGTTCGATCACCAGAATCGCAACGCCACCCAAGATCAGCGCCCATGCCACAATCACGGGCGTTTCGAGCATGGCCTTGATCGCGGAATAGGCCAGCGCACCGATGAGAGCGGACGGCAAAAAGCCGAGCAATATGTTGCGCGTGAAGATCACTGGCCCTTGCTGCCAAGAGAAGAGCCCGACCGCGACATCCCAAAAGCGACGCCAATAGAGCACGATGACAGCCAGAATCGCTCCCAGCTGAATGATCACATCAAAGGCGCCGCCTGATCCGTCTTTAAAGCCCAGCAACTCCCCCGCGAGCACAAGATGCCCGGGGGAGGAGACGGGAATAAGTTCCGTCAGCCCCTCCACAATGCCGAGCAGAATGACGGTCAGAAGTTCACTCATGCAGACGTCCCAAAACGGCCATGGCGGCGATAAATCAATAGCCAATCCTGCGCTACCGCATCCAACGGCGTTGCGTCCACACCCAATGCGGACAGGCCCTTGGCCTTTGTGCCGACGACATTGTCCGATTGCAGCATCAGCCATTGATCGCGTGTGATGGGTGCCCCCGGCAGCCAGCCGGTGAGCGTGGCCATCGCGCCGGCAATAACGTCTGGCACCGCCACAAAGACGGGCGTCCGGCCAATATGGCCTGCAATCCACTGCTGAAGCTCCAGCATGGAGAGGATTTGCGGGCCGCCCAATTCATAGGTTTTGCCTGCATGCGTCTTGGCCTGCCCAATGGCCTGGGCCACAGCATGGCCAACATCGCCTGCGAACACGGGCTGGAACCGCGTGCTGCCGCCAATGACGGGCAGGATCGGCAAAGCGCGGATCATCGCGGCAAAGCGATTGATGAAGGCATCTTCGCGGCCAAAGACAATGGAAGGCCGCAGGATCGTCGCTTTTGGGAAGGCGGCGCGCACCGCGGCTTCGCCCTCTCCCTTGGTCCGGCCATAGGCAGAGCGGCTGTCCACATCCTCACCAATGGCCGACATGTGTACAAATGTCTGAACACCCGCAGCGGTCGCGGCCCGTGCAAGATTGCCCGCGCCCTCCACATGAATGCGCTGCATATCGGCAAAGCTGCCAACCAGATTGACGACGGCATCCGCCCCTGCAACCGCCGAGCCAAGCGTGTCTGGCCGGGTAATATCGGCGGCAACATAGGTGATCTGACCCAGATTTGCCTGCGCCTTGAGGTAATAAGCGTTTTTCGGGCTGCGCTCCGCCACACGGACACGCGCGCCTGCCTTCAGCAGAGCTTGCACGACATAGCGGCCCAAAAAGCCACCACCGCCAAAAACCGTCACCAGAGAGTCTCTCATCGTTCGCATATTCCCATTTATCGGTCGCCCGCCCAATGCCCGCGCTCAGGCCTGTTGACAAGCACCAAAGCCCTGCCTAATCGCGCCTCTTCGTTCCGCAGAGATCCAAAGTTGGGATCCGCGCCGTGCCCAGGTGGTGGAATTGGTAGACGCGCTGGCTTCAGGTGCCAGTGGCCGCAAGGCCGTGGAGGTTCGAGTCCTCTCCTGGGCACCAATTTTCCGTTCGAATATGTTCGTCCTCGGCCTTGAAAGGCTCGGAAAATATACCTATTTTTGCTTTTGTTGTTCATCGCCGTTCTGGGCCGTTCGCCTACATACCTCCGCTAATGGGGGTACAATTGGGGGTATATGCAGGATCAGGTGGTAATACTGCGAAAGATACCCCCAATGGCATTAACCGATACCCAAGTCCGTAACGCTAAACCTCAGTCAAAGCCTTACAAACTAAGTGATACTGAAGGGTTGTTTCTATTCGTCACACCCGCAGGCGGGAAGCTTTGGCGACTGAAGTACCGGCTCGCTGGAAAGGAAAAATTGTTGGCGCTGGGGAAATACCCCCAAGTTGCTCTAGCGGAGGCTCGGAAGAGTAAGGACAAAGCGCGCAAATCTCTCGCCGACGGAGCAGACCCAGCGGTGCTGAAGCAACGCGCAAAGCACCAATCCTTTAATGACGGGGGCAATACTTTTGCTGCCATTGCCGCTGAATACATTGCAAAGCGTAAGCGCGAGGGACTCGCCCAACCGACGGTCACGAAGGCGGAGTACTTCCTTAAAAACCTAATGCCTAGGATTGGCCGTCTTCCTGTCAAAGACATCACAGCAGCAGATATTCTGGCATCGGTGCGAAAATTGGAACGCAGCGATGCGTTGGAGAGTGCGAAACGCACACTTCAATTTGCTGGACGTGTGTTGAGCTACGCCGTTGTAACGCAACGTTTGAAATCAAACCCAGCCCGCGACCTACGGGGAGCGCTAACTTCGCATGATGTGAAGCATCACGCTGCTATCCTAAACCCCTTGAAGGTCGGCGAGTTGCTGAGAGCGATTGATGGCTATGAAGGCTTTCCATTAACCCGTTTAGCGCTTCAACTGTCTCCGCACGTTTTCAAACGTCCCGGCGAAGTACGAGCTGCGCGGTGGACGGAAATAGATTTGGAGGCTGGCGTCTGGACAATACCGTCCCAGCGTATGAAGAAACGTCGCGAGCATAGTGTGCCTCTTTCCCAGCAGGCAATCGCAATTCTGAGCGAAGCAAAAAAGCTATCCGCACATTCTCCTTTCGTATTTCCGTCCGTTCGAACACCTACCCGGCCCATGAGTGAAAACACGGTGAACGCCGCCCTAAGGCGGCTCGGGTACACCAGCGAAGAGATGACCGCCCACGGGTTCAGGGGCACAGCGACAACGCTGCTGATGGCCAGCGGCAAATGGAGCCGCGAAATCGTTAAAAAGGCGCTTTCACATAAGGAAGGCGATGAAACATGGGCCGCCTATGAACGGGGTGACCATTGGCCCCAACGTGTCGAGCTGGCACAGTGGTGGAGCGACTACCTAGACCAGCTTCGCAAGGGCGCCCACATTGTTAACTTTCCGGACCGGGAGGCAGTTTCAGATGGTAAACAAGCTGCCCAGCACTAAATATGTCACAATCTCAGAAGCCTTATCTTGGCTTGCTTTCGGCGATGTCCGGAAACGAGAGGCGTTGAACAAGGAACTCGCGGATCAGGCATTCGGCATTCCATATAAGGCTGCAAAGCAGCGGCTGGAAAACGTTCTTTCTTTGTTCGTAAGTACAGCGCTAAATGGCAAAGTCAAGTTATATGGCCAATACTTATCTGATCTTGGCGCTGGCGCCGATGACGAAGTAACCGAAGAAATCCCTACAATAAAGTTAAGTGATTTCAAACAATTTGACATTACGGTTGACGGGCTGCGCTTCGGTAGCGGCTTAGCATGGCTGTCTGACGAGAAAACCGAATGGATTGTTAAATCGCCCAAGCGGGTTGATGGTTACATCGACGTAACTGCCCAGCGCTCAGACCTAATGCGGGTATTTTCCGCTGGGGGGATTACTTTCAATGGAACTGACAAGCAGGCATTGCCCTGCATCGGAGAAGGAACCCTCCAGAAGTGGTACGACCACCTTAAACCGGACGAGAAAGATCTTTCTGAGGAAATGCTAAAAGATTTAGCCATTATTGCCTTTCCGATGAACAAAATAACTCGAGACCAGATCCGTAAGTTTACGAAAGGTCGACCGCCAGGGCGTAAGCCTAATCCGCGATAAAATTTTGGCGCAATTGCCGCGGAAATCGACCGCATAATTCTAAGGAGACACATTGTCCTTGTTCAATTTGAAACGAGGACAAACCATGAGATCCAACCACGATCACCCACAAAAGTTAGCTTACTCAATCCGCGAGGCCTGCAATACCTCAAGCTTAGGAAAAACAACGATTTACTCCCACATCTCTGCGGGACGTCTTACAGCTATCCGCGTTGGCGGCCGGACCGTTATCCCTGCCGATATTCTTCAGGCCAATCTTAACGGGGGGCCTGCAAGATGACACCGATCGAACAGCAGCATCTCTTCTTTAATGAGCTTCCCAAAGGTCCCGGTTTCATCGGATGGAAAGCTCCTAATGGCCATTATCAGCAAGCGGCATTTGAAACTATCGCAGAAGCCCTTGCTCTAATCGCTGCCCAACGCAATGAGGCCAATATTTGGTGCGCAATGGCTGGGTTCAACCCTGACACCAGCCGCAATGCAATTAATGCTGTGCGCCTGAAGTCGTTCTGGCTCGATGTTGATGCACATGGCACGGGGCCTTACGAAACGCCTGAACATGCGCTTGATGCGGTAAAGAAATTCATCTCGTCTAACCATTTACCTAAGCCGAAATACGTTAACATGACAGGCCACGGCGTTCAGGCGTTTTGGACATTGAAGGAGGCCCTCGCCAAAACTGATTGGCAGCCCGTGGCAGACGACTTGCAGGAGTTGGCAAAACGCTGGGAATTGGATGCAGATAGCATCACAGCAGACGCGGCACGCATTCTTCGTATGCCCGGCACTTTCAATTTTCGGGACCCTGATAATCCTGTTGAAGCTGTACTGTATGAGACGAAGGCTGGCTACGTGGACCTCGACGCATTTCATGCTGCCATCAAGGCTGCGTTGGCAAAGCTTCCGCCACTGCCGTCCAAACCCAAGTCAACCAATAACCTGCCGCAACGCATCTCCGACACCCCGGAAAACCTTGCGCTCGTCAAAGCTATGCTAGCGTTCATCGATCCGGTCTGTGAGTACGAGGTCTGGCGTAACATTTGCTGGGCTATGGCTGCGTCTGGCCTCAGCCTTGCCGAGGAGCTAGCCGCCAACTGGAGCGCGGGGGGTGCTTCATGGGATGAAGATGCCTTCAACACGGTCTGGAATAGCTATGATTCCAGCCGCGAGAAGTCCGTCGGGTTTGGCACTTTGGTGCATCACGCACGCGCTGCTGGATACACGGGCGACATTCCTCAAGCCGAGGAAAAGTTCGACAAGCTGGAGTTCAAGAACGAGGCTGCTGCAAAGATAACTATCACGTCAAAGGGCCTTGTCACCCAACGCGCGTCCGACATCGAACCTGAACCAGTCGAATGGCTAATTGAGGGTGCAATCCCAATGGGGATGTTGGTCGTGATTGGTGGCCAGCCCGGCATGGGTAAATCCCAAATTGCGATCAAGCTCGCTGCTGCCATCACAACCGGGGAGGGCCTCCCCGATGTCTAAGTCCAAAATCATTGGAAGTGTGATCATCCTAGCTAACGAAGATGACGCAGCCCATACAATCCGTCCTCGGCTCGATGCAGCCGGGGCGGACGTCACCAAAGTCTACATTGTCGAAGGCGTGGCTCGCGAAGGTCAGCAGGTCGATTTATTCCAGCTTGATACTGATGTCGCGGCGCTGCGCGTCAGGGCTGAAGAAATTGGCGATGTCCGCTTGATTATCATCGACCCACCGTCGGCTTATCTTGGCCCAAAGGTGGATGCTTACAAGGAGTCAGACGTTCGTAGGGTGCTGGCACCGCTGACACAGCTGGCTCACGATACTGGGGCATTGGTCGTGCTGGTCGTGCATCTTAACAAACGCAGTGACGGCGGAGCACAGCAGCGGTTCGGCGGCTCGACAGCTTGGATTGCTGCGCCTCGAGCAGCGTTTTTGGTTGCGGAGGAAGAAGCTACCCGGCGTCGTTTCATGCTGCCGGTCAAAAACAATCTCGGCAACGACCGGCTCGGCTTTGAATATCGGGTTACGGAGACACTTCTGAATTACTCATCCGGTCCCATCAAAGCGCCGTTTATCGAATGGCTGGGTGTCAGCAATCGTTCTGCTGGTGAAATCCTAAATCCACCCAAGCCTAAGGCACCGCCCGCATTGGACATCGCAAAGGACTTCCTGCGGCAGGAACTGAGTTCCGGGCCAAAGCCAATGAAGGAGGTGCAAGTATCTGCCGAGGCAGTCGGCATTAGCAAAGCAACGTTGAACCGGGCCAAAGAAGTGGCCGGTGTGATTAGCCAGAAAACCTCCGATGGCTGGACATGGTCACTTATGGGGAGTGCGGGTCATGAGTGATTGGAAAGCAACTTCAAGGGGCGAATACGTCCGCAAGTTCCGCAATGGCCAAGTAGGCAGGATTCTTCGAACCGGGTTTATGTGGCGTGCAGTTCTCGACGATCGTCGGGTCGACAATATCTTTTTGTCAGCGGAAGAAACCATCGAATACATGGATATTTGGAATGATAGTGAGATGGAACTGACGTTCGAACCCGTAGACCGTGAGTGGTGGGGCGACGAAGATTGGGGATACTTCCGTGCGAGTAAGCAAGGGGAGCTTGAAGTGGAGCGGGCACCTTGCAAGCGCTGGACCATTAACCGGCTGCCCAATAAGTGCTTCGAGAATTCTACCGAGGCGCGTCGCCATGCCGATGAAAATTTGCCTTAATGGAAGGGCAAGGTACTCACCTCCCTTGTCTTGGTGATCTTGAGTACCTTGATCATCTTGAGATTCTTGACCCTTAATTTTCCGCGAAGATGCTCAAGATACTCAAGGTGCTCAACATTCTCATGGTAGGAGGCGTGAGTGCCTTGGCTTCATAGCCCCCGAATGTATTAATGTAAGGAAGCGGGAATTTTGGGATTTTGAAAACAAGCTCCTTGAGCGAGCCTCTACGTGTAATGATATTATAAAAATTACTCACATTATTACATTGCGCATTAACCCTTAGGGTTACGCCCAGCCAAAACCTTACAATACCCTCTGAATGCGGAATTCATTCAAGAATTATCAAAGGTAAATATAGGCTCCCAACTTGACCGGCCCCCACTGAGTGGTCCGTGCTGTTTGTCAGTGCATGATTGCCTCATGCGCCATGGCTGGCAGGTTTCAATAAGGGCCAACGGTGCCGACAGACTAAATCGTTGCGACAACGAGTAAGTTGTCATCAAGATGCCATCTAAACGTCATTCTGGTGAAACGGCCCCTGCCTAAAATTTAATATAATTACTAGCAATTTGGGGGATTCATGCATTACACTCGTTCGTCTCTGCGCGTCTGCAGCTTCAAAGGCTTCTTGCTTTGCTCGGCGGTTTTCGTCGGCGGTATATACGCAACTCCGGCAATGTCGGCCGATGTCGCGCAAGACGAAATCATCGTGACGGGGGCGCGCCCAATTGCTGAGTCAGAGGCAGCGGCGCTTCAAGTTCAAAAGAACGCGGATTCGCTCGTCACTGTCGCAGCCTCCGACTCGGTCGGCCGCTTGCCGGATCAGAACATCGCACAAGCTGCAGGCCGCCTGCCGGGCGTCGCGGTTGAACGCGATCAAGGCCAGGCCCGTTATATCTCGCTTCGTGGTGCCCCGAATTACTGGACGACATTGTCGTTTGACGGGATCAACGTTGTCAGCCCGGAAGGCCGTGACGCGCGTTTTGACTCCATCCCTTCCGCCATCGCATCGCAAATCATCGTGTCCAAGGCCGTTACGCCGGACATGCCGGGCGAGACAGTTTCCGGGAACGTAAATGTGATCACCCGTTCGGCATTTGACTATTCCGGCCTTCACGTTGCCGGCAAGGCTGGCGCAGGCATCGCAGAGCTTGGCGATCGCAAGCAATATGAAGGCTCGCTTGTTGTGTCAGACCGCTTCAAGGCGGGTGAAGGCGAAATTGGCATTCTGGTGTCGGGCACCTTCTATGAGCGCGGCATGATCACCGACAATTTCGAAACCGATTATGAACGCGTTTCGCAAGATCAACGCCCGGGAAGCGCGTCCCGCTTTTGGGCGCATGAAACCGAGAACAAACTCTACCGTTTGACGCGCCGCAATTGGTCTGCTTCGGGCCGTCTGGATTGGAAACCCGATAGCGCCAACACGATCTCTCTGCGGTCGGTTTACACAATCTTTAAGGACGATGAAGCGCGTGACAATTTCCGTTTCGACCTTGACGATCGACAGAGCGATCTGACCGCCAATACTGCAGAATGCACGATCGCGGCAAACACAACGCCGACCAACACGGGCTATGCCGATGTATGTATTGGCAATACGCCGTCCCAAGGAACGGTCTATGGCATCGACATTCGTCAACGCTCCACCTTGCGTGCATTCCGTCAGTCGATCTTCACCAATACGCTGACCGGTGATCATGAGTTTTCGGAAGGCTGGAAGCTCACATGGCTCGGAAACTTTACTGAATCTAAGGATGATCGTTCGGTCGTCGGGGAAGCCAGCTGGGATAGCCCAAGCACACGCACCTTGCGCCCCACGGTTTCCTATGACTTCACAGACCCCAATGCGGGCGCCCTACGCCTGTTCAACACGGTCCAGCTTTCCAGCCCGACCCGATATCAGGCTGGTACGGCCGTGACGGCCATCGATACCTTTACCAAGCCTCTTTCGTCCTTGACGATCCTAGACGCGGTGGACACGACCAAGGCCTATACGGGCAAGCTGGTACTCGCCCGCGAAACGGAATTTTTTGGCGGCGAGGCGACGTTCCGCGCGGGGTTCCAGTTCGACCAGCGCACCAAGACTGTGGATGAGAGCGAGATTAGGCTCACAACAGCAGCCCAGTTTACAACGGCGGGGATCCCGACAGACTATAACCAATTCTCGCTGGACCAGCCCTTCCTCGGCAAAATTCCGATGGGATATACGTTCCGCTATTTCGATACGGACAAGATGGAGCAGGTCTCCGCGACCGCGCGCAAGAACTTCACGTTTGTGCCAAATACCGGCAACATTTATGATGTTCGTGAACAGATTTATGCCGGCTTCCTGATGGGCAATGCCAAGTTTGACTGGGGTTCTGCTGTTGGTGGTGTTCGTGTTGAGCACGTCAAGAACCGGGGCGTCGCTGTCGGGACGATCGCGGGCGTTAGCGGCTCGGTAACGGCGGAATCGAGCCAGACCCTCGTTTTCCCCAGCATGCACGTCAACTATAATGTGGACGATACCAAGAAGCTGCGCCTCTCCTTCAATTCTGGCGCGGCCCGTGCGGATTATGATCAGCTTCGGCCAAACGTCACTGTCAACGACTCCAACCAGAGCATCTCTGGCGGCAATCCGGCCGTAAAGCCGGAGCGCGCTTATGGCGTCGATGCCTATTTCGAATGGTATATGAAGCCGCAGGGCTATTTGATGGCAGGTGTATTCGCAAAGAAGGTGAAGGATGTCCTTTACCGCGAAACCCGCACATTCGGGTCGGACGCACTGAACAGCAACAATGTTGATCGTTCGGCCTATACCTTCTCGGGAATTACCAATGGCGGCGACGGACGCATTTATGGTTTTGAAGCTGCCGCCCAGCTTCAGTTGGAACCTTGGACGAGTTCGCTTGGCCTGCCGGACTGGATGGGTGGATTTGGCGTCACTGCCAACTTCATTCTCAACGACAGCGAAGTGACGAAGCCAGCCATTGGTTCGGTGCCAGCCCGAAAGGTACGCCTGCCGGGCACGTCCGACGTCGTTTACAACATTGGGGGCTACTATGAAAAATATGGCCTCTCAATGCGTCTCCAATATCAAAAGCGCAGCACTTGGCTTGATGGCATCGCTGATGATTTGACGGATGCGGGCGACACTTATTGGGCTGCAGATGATGAACTCGATTTCTCGATACGCTATGCAATCTCTGAGAATGTCGAAGTCTTTGCCGATGCGACCAACTTACTGGACCAGCCGGGCCGTCGCTACTCAGAGCCTGGCAATTTGCTGACGGCGACAGGCACACCCGCGCCAGCGAGCACAAACCAGACAATCGAATGGGAACGGTTCGGCCGTCGCTACAGCGGCGGTGTTCGGGTGACATTCTGATACATATGTCGCCCGCCCTGGCCCTCGCGCTAATCTGGGCAGCCCCCGTGGCTGTCCAGAAACTGCCGGTCACTGCCCAAGTGACCGCGCGGGCAGAGACAGTCCCTGTCGGCACGGCCAACGACGATGCCGCAGATGATCCGGCGATCTGGCACAATAGGGCGCGGCCCCAAGCCAGCCTGATCGTGGCGACCGACAAAAAGGCCGGGCTTTATATCTATGGCCTTGATGGCCAAGTGAAGAGCTTCACTCCGGCCGGCCGGGTGAATAATGTTGCCTTGGTCAACATGGGAAAAAGCGGCGTGATCGTAGCCGCGAGCGACCGCAACGATCAGGCTCAGGCGTTGATACAGCTGTATCGACTTGATACCAGCACGGGGTCACTGGTCAGCCTGGGGGCTGTGCCCGGCGGCGCGGGTGAAGCCTATGGCCTGTGCCTGTTGCGCGAAGGGTCGCGGCTCAACGCCTATTCGGTGCTGAAGCACGGGGCGATCCACCATCTGCGGATCGACCTGAAAGACGCGCCGCTCGCAACCGAAGTCCGCAAGCTGCAATTGGCTACTCAGACCGAGGGCTGCGTTGTCGACCCACGCAGCCGCAAACTTTATGTGGGAGAGGAAGCGCGCGGGGTCTGGTCCTTTGATGCCCGCGCCGATGGCCCGATGGACGGTCAGTTGATCGCCGCAGTTGATAATGCCCAATTGGTCGCAGATGTCGAAGGGCTGGCGATCATGCCGACGGGTCGGCAGGGCGGCTGGCTCGTCGTCTCTAGCCAGGGCGACAATGGCTTTGCCCTTTACCGCTTGCCGGATCACCGCCCGCTTGGCCGTTTCCGGGTGACCGCGGGCATTGTTGGCAGTGTCGAGGAAACTGACGGGATCGATGTTCATCCCGGTTCTTTCGGGCGTCAGTTTCCCAACGGACTTTTCGTCGCGCAAGACGGACATAACGATCCATCCGCGCAGAACTTCAAACTGGTCTCTTGGCGCGATATCCTGCGTGCCCTAAAGGTAGCCGATAAAGAGATGCCGAAATGACATTGACCCGCCGCGGCTTTGCCGCGTCCAGCATTGCCGCCCTTGCTATTGGCGGCTGGACTCGGATGGGATCGGCGCAGGCGATCGACAGCTATCGCAACGAAGTACCGGGCTATGGCCCGCTGGTCGCAGACCCCGCAGGCTATTTTGACCTGCCGCAGGGCTTTTCCTACCGCGTGCTGGCCAAGGCAGGTCAGGTCATGGACGATGGCTTTATCGCACCGGACAATTTCGATGGCATGGGCTGCTTCCTCCTCCCCAATGGCAAGCTAGCATTGGTCCGCAATCACGAGCTGAGCCTCGGGAAAGAATTAAAGGGGCCAGCCGGCTCTGATCCGACGCTAGAGGCGCGGCTGGCCGCGTCCGCATATTTTGATCGCGGAGAGGAAGGACGCGTGCTTCCGGGCGGCACGACCACGCTGGTGTTAGATGCTCGTGGAAAAAACGTCCTCCGCCAGCACTTGTCGCTTGCAGGCACCTCCACCAATTGCGCAGGCGGTGTCACGCCTTGGGGGTCCTGGCTGACCTGCGAGGAAACGGTGATCGCTGCGCCGCGCACGGGCGCATCCCATGGCTGGGTGTTCGAAGTGCCCGCGAGCGCCGCAGGATTGGTTCCGCCCGTGCCGCTTAAGGCCATGGGCCGCTTTCGGCACGAAGCGGCCGCGGTCGATCCGCGCACCGGCATCATTTATCAGACCGAAGATCAGGATGACGGCCTCTTCTATCGCTTCATCCCCAGAGTGCGCGGCAAGTTGGCTGAGGGTGGTCGGCTTCAGGCTTTAGCTTTTGTCGATGGCCACCGAGACAGCCGCAACTGGACCACAGCCGATTTTGCGGCGCGCAGCACGCGCGCTGTGCGCTGGATCGATCTGGACGATGTCGAAAACCCCAAGGATGACTTGCGCCAGCGCGGCCATGCATCTGGGGCCGTTCGCTTTGCTCGCGGCGAAGGAATTCATCTTGGTCGCGGGGCACGCGGCGAGGTCGAGTTCTTCTTCACCTGCACATCCGGCGGGGCGGGCCGCTTTGGCCAGATCATGCGCTATATCCCTTCGCCGACTGAGGGTCGGCCGGAAGAAGCAAAGCACCCTGGCCAGTTGGAGCTATTCCATGAGTCCAAAGACCCGCTGCTGATGGACTATGCGGACAATCTGACAGTTGCCCCCTGGGGCCATCTGATTATCTGTGAGGACCGCTCCGGCAGCAAGGTCAACCACCTTCGCGGCGTGACGCCTGAGGGGCAAAGCTATACCTTGGCGCGGCTGAATGCCGACACGGAATTGGCCGGGGCCTGTTTCTCGCCCGATGGAGAAACCCTTTTTGTTAATGCCTATGCGCCGGGGCGGACTTTAGCGATCACCGGGCCTTGGGGGCATGCTCCTGTAGACCTAGTCTAATTGATCACGCGCCCGGCTGGATTTTGAAGCCGAAGGAATGCGCGGCCGCCCCCTGAGAGCTCTCTTGCGTTCCGCCTTTGCATCAACCTGCAATCGCCCTTCCACTGCGCCCCAGATGGCGCGCATCGCCTCTGCGGACCGAGATGTGCGCGCAAAAGCTTGGATGGGCGCTCGCTTGACCGCCATCTGCTCAACACTGGTCGCGTGCGGGATGGCGGGCCAATCAGGATGGTCTTCAAGAAAGGCTCGGTGAAGCGACTTACGGGTATCAACCATCGATATGACCGGCATAACGTCCGGCCCCTTGCTGCCGCGCTCCGCCAGATAGAATGTCATCTGATCCAGCGCCCTTAATCCCAAGGGGGTTGGAACGACGGGGGCGATGAGAAGATCTGCGGCCTTGAACACCTGATCACTGAGTTCGCTCAGCCCAGGTGGACAATCAAGAATGATGCGATCGTAGAGCGGCAAGAGATCCTGCAAGATTTTAAAAAGGCGTTTCGGCTTCGCGGCATCCAGCAGCAGGCGCTCAACTGCCCGCAGCGAGGGATCCGCCCCCAATATGTCGAGCTTTGGCCAATGTGACGGCGTAATAAGCTTTGCAGGAGCAACCTCTCGCTCGAAGATCGCCTTGGCAGCCCGGCCATGCCCCTTTTCGTCACAAAGGAAGGACGCTGATCCTTGAGCGTCCAAATCCCATAACAGTGTCCGATGGCCAGCGCACATTGCAGAGACCGCTGCCAGATTAAAGGCAAGGGATGTTTTCCCAACACCACCCTTGACGCTGTAAATTGCGATGATTTTCGTCATTGCTGCCGTCCTGATCAGTGGAAAGAAGTTTCGCCTAAACTTCCTCTCCACGCCTCATAAAGGCTCTGCGTGCAGCATGCGAGACTTAAAGGGCGCAACAAGAGGATGTTAACGGCATAGTCATCGATTAGGACGAACGCTCGATTATGCTGAGGAAATTCTAGACTGGAGATCCGAATCTAAGCCCGCTGGCACTGGTATATCTGGCGCGCTGGCGTTCAGCGCCTCCAAAAGAGCGCGTTCAAACTGCCTAGCGCTGGCTTCCCAACCAAAAGATTGACCCAAAACAGCGGCGTCAACGCGTTTGATCTTGAGCGCTTTTGTAATCGCCCGATTAAGATTGGCATCAACCGCGCCTGCGACATTCACTCGCCTATGTATTCCACCGCGACCATCCATGCCCAATATATCGAGAGGCCCGGCTATCGGAAATGCAGCCACAGGCACCCCACAGGCGAGCGCCTCAATAATGACCAATCCAAAGGTATCGGTTATACTTGGAAAAACAAATACGTCTGCCGCAGCATAAGCGCTGGCGAGTGCATCGCCGGAAAGAGTGCCCATGAAAATGGCGTTGGGGTAACGCCGTTGCAGATCAGATTTTGCAGGCCCATCACCCACCACTACATGCGTGCCAGTGGTCGGGCAGGACAGAAATGCCTCTAAGTTTTTTTCAACGGCCACCCTGCCAACCGAGAGCAGGATCGGCCGCTGAACGTTCTCCAATTGTGGATGAGGGAATAGGCGCGGTCGAAAGACCTTCTGATCTATCCCTCTCGACCATTGTCGCGTGTGGTTTATGCCACGCGTTACAAGCTCTGCCTGCAGGCTTGGGGTTGCAACCAAGACGGATCGGGAAGGGGCATGAAAGCGGCGCATCACGGGCCAAAATCTCTCCGCAGAAAGGCCGGTTCGAACCGCAAGATAATCTGGAAAGCGCGTGTGAAAGGCCGTCGTGAACGGAGTATTGTGCATCCTGCACCAGCGACGTGCGCTCCACCCAATGGGTCCCTCGGTTGCGATATGCACAATGTCTGGCGCGAAGTTTCGCAGAGATCTTCGAACGCCAGAGTGCGGCAACAACGCCAGCCGTATTTCATCATAGCCCGGACAAGGAATATTGGTGAACTGATCGGGGGAGATGACGTGCACCTCATGCCCAAATTGCCTTAAATGGCTGACGGTTTCTGTTAGGGTGCGGACGACGCCATTAACTTGTGGCGCCCATGCGTCTGTCGCCAGCGCAATCCTCACGCGGCCACTGCCTTGGCCTTGACGTTTTGAGCGTTGCTCCGCGCCCGCAAATGTGCGGCCCAATCGAGCAAATGCATATGGCCATCATGATCTTCGACCAATGCCGTGCAGCTCTCTACCCAGTCGCCATCATTATAATAGATGATGCCATCCATATCGCGGATTTCTGCGCTGTGAATATGTCCACAAACGACGCCGTCAACACCCCTGTTAGCCGCTTCTCGTGCGACAACAGTTTCATATTCGGTAATGAATTGAACTGCGTTTTTGACCTTCTTTTTCAGATGGGCAGAGAGCGACCAATAGGGCATCTGAAATCTGCGGC
>JACCDK010590864.1_pt1 | contig 17869 bp, 16 predicted proteins | sample 7445871 | NCBI WGS metagenome assembly JACCDK01 (sample SAMN15323436, study PRJNA562643) | freshwater metagenome | isolation source: river surface water | place: USA:Blue River Watershed | collected 2017-08-15
CCCACTATCATTGAGTCCAATCAATGGGGCTCCGTTTTTCATGGCTAAATCCATGATCTTGCAAATTTTCTGGGCATGCGCCTCAGCTAAAGACCCCCCCATTACGGTGAAATCTTGAGAAAAAACATAAACCAATCGACCGGATATTTTGCCATATCCTGTGATTACTCCATCGCCTAGATATTTTTCTTGATCCAATCCAAAATTGGTGCTTCTGTGCGTAACGAGCATTCCAATTTCCTCAAAAGTATTTTCATCCAATAGCACCATGATGCGCTCTCGGGCTGTTAATTTTCCTTTTTTATGTTGTGATTCTATTCTCTTTTCCCCACCCCCCAATAATGCCTGGGATTGAAGAGATTGTAGTTTTTTTACCGCTTCGTTCATGCAGCGAAAATACTTAAATCACCGACGCTAATAAGGATTTGGTGTAATCATTTTTAGGATGGTCAAATACCTCATCAGTGTCCCCAATTTCTACTATTCTTCCTTTTTGCATCACCATCACGCGATCCGACATGTACTTAACAACATGCAAATCATGCGAAATGAAAAGAAAGGTGAGGGATAGTTCTGCTTTTAAATCATTCAATAAATTGAGTACTTGAGCCTGCACAGATACATCTAAAGCCGCTACACTTTCGTCGCAAATAATGAGTTCGGGTTCACAGGCCAAAGCACGCGCAATGACGATTCTTTGGCGTTGTCCTCCTGAAAAGTGATGGGGATATTTTGATAGACATTGATTGGGGTGGGGCATCCCTACTTTTTCGAGCCAGTGAATGGCCAATTCTGTCCGATGTGCAGCGTTTGACCCAATACCATGAATGCGCATGGGCTCTGTTAGGATATCTTGAATGGTAAGTTTGGGGTTGAGAGAAGCAAAAGGATCTTGAAAGATCATTTGTATGTTTTTTCTATGGATTTTCGGAAAGGGCAATTGAGCGTGGGTCAATAATTGATTTTTCCATAAAATTTCTCCGGAAGACATGGGGAGTAATCCCATTACCATTCTACTTAAGGTGGTTTTTCCACACCCGCTTTCTCCAATCAATCCTAAAGTTTCTCCTTTCAATATTTCAAAGGAAATATCGTTCACCGCCAAAAATTGATCATATTGTTTGTAAAGTTTTTTAACAGCTAAAATGATTTCATTGCTTTTTTGCGCTGAGTGCACTTTATTTTCTTGAGGGACTTCATTCAAAGTCAGCAATCTTTCCCCTCTTTTTTTCCCATGAGGTCGGCAGGCCAAGAGACCCTTCGTGTACGGATGTTGGGGGTTGTCAAGAATGTTGGCGGCCTTGCCGCTTTCAACGACTCTTCCCTTTTGCATGACATACACGTGTTGGGCGATGTCTTTCACCACAGCGAGGTCATGAGAAATGAAAATTAAACCAATCCTTCTTTTTTCTTGGATTTCTTTTAAGAGCGATAAAACGGCTTTTTGAACACTCACATCCAGAGCCGTAGTGGGTTCATCGGCAATGATAATGAGAGGGTCACAACTGAGGGCCATGGCAATCATCACGCGCTGCCTTTGCCCCCCGGACATTTCATGAGGATATTTCTCAAAAGCAATGGAAGGGTCGGGTATTTTTACCTCTTCAAACAAGGAAACTACCTTTTTTTTGGCCTCTTCTTCGGATAAATTTAGGAGGAATATCATTCCTTCAGCCACTTGTTCCCCTACTTTCATAGTGGGATTCAGTGCCGACATGGGTTCTTGGAAAATCATCCCTATTTTTTTCCCTCGTAAATCTTTCAAGTCGTTATGTTGAGGGTTGAGGGTGCTGGAATGTGGAGCAATGGAAGGATCAAATTGAAGACATCCAGAGGGATAATTAAAGGAAATGGGATTCAATTGGAGTAAAGTCATGCACGATAGCGTTTTCCCACTCCCTGACTCTCCGACAATGGCGGTGCATTCTCCCGGAAAAACCGAAAAATGAACTTGGCTTACCAAGGTTTCATTTCCTACTTGAATAGTTAAATCTTCAACTTCTAAAAGCGATTTCATTTCCCCTCAAAATTCACTTTGAAAAGAAAGGAATTTCTCATGGATGGGAAAACTTATATACATTAATTTGTTGAGGTGGTAATGGGGAGCTTGCTACCAACATTCCCAAAAATCCAACCCACCTGCACTCCTCTCTCAAAGTAATGGATGTTTTGTTGGGCTCTCGCTGAGGAGCCTTTATTTTCCAATTGGATGTCTGTTAAAAAATTAAATCCGTTTTGAAACCCATACTGCACGAAAAAGCGATTTTTATGTACAAATCGAACGCCATACAAACCACTCATTCCCCAACCGCTGAGATGAAGATTATTTAAAAATCGAGTTCTGAAGAAGGTAAAATCTGTCCAACAAACAATAGCCCCTAATCCGGCACCGGCATATAGTTCTATAGCGGTTTTGATTTTAGGAATATCAAAAAGTGGAATTCGCTTTTCAATAGAGATTCTAAATTGGTTCATGCCATTGCTATGGTGAAAGTCCATGAATTCTCTGCGGTATAGAAGTGAATCTTGATCGGAGAAAGCACCAGTATATTGTTCTTCCGATGTGACAGAGGAATCCGCATTGTAATAAGTCAATGAGGAAGGATCAATGTATCCACCGATTTGAATATTTTGGGTGGGGGTCAGTCGATATTTGTGATGATCTACCCCAATGGAGATAAACCAATTGTTTTTCCATTCTGCCCCGAAGCGAACGTTGTATTGAGGAACAGAGATATTTTTTACATCGAAATATTGCTTCAGAGAAGCCGGCATATCATTCGCTTTGGCGTCATATAAAGTAAAATCGTAGTGTTCGCTTTTATAATGGATGTCGGAAGGAGCATAGAAATTGCGGTGATATCCCCAGTAAAAATAGTAGGAGCGTGATTTTTTTACAGCGTTCGTTGTGTTTTGAGACAACGCATAAATCGGCATAATTAATAGGAGATATGGAATAAGGATTTTTTTCACACCAAAATAATTTTGCGCAATAATATTGTGAAACATGGAAGAAACAACTATAGAAATTGGTAAAAGCGGCGAAAATCAGGCCGCAGAATATTTGAAATCGATGGGATATTCAATTACCGCACAAAATTGGCGTCAAGGGAAATATGAGGTGGACATCATAGCGGAAAACGAAACGGTGATATTATTTGTGGAAGTAAAGACGAGAACAGGCTTTGAAATACCGGTGGATAGGGTGGTCCGCCAACAACAAAAAATTAATATTATTAAGAGCGCTAATGCCTTTATTACCCAAACCCATTGCATGAAGGAGCCGCGTTTTGACTTGATAACCATTTACGGAGCAGGATCGAAATCACGCATCTCACATATCGAATGTAGTTTTTATCCTACATTGCTTTCTGCTCGCATGCTGTAGATTGCGTAATTTTGCCAAAAATCAAGATACATGGCAAGAGAGCAAAAACGTGACACCACTGGCGGAGGAGAAAGAAGAGGAAGAGGAACCCAAGATAAAGGAAGGGGCCGCGCTGAGCGCAATTCCAAGGGGCCTGATCAGCGCGGAGCAAGACCTGCCAGATCTGAGAGGCCGGAGCGTCCTGTGCGAAAGTATGATAGGCCGTCAAGAGAAGAGGGAGGTAGATCGTCTCGTCCCACAAGGAGTTATGATAAACCGCCAAGAGAAGAGGGGGTTCGGTCGGGAAATTCAAGACCCGGAAATGAGGAGTCCCGTCCAAGAAGATCACCCCATAGAGAGGGGGCCAAGCCTTATACGAGTGCGGAAAGAGGAAAAAGATCATTTGGAGAGAAAAAGTCTTTCGGCCCTAAAAAATCATTTGATCGCAGAAGAAAATCTGATGCATCGGAGGAAGAAGCCAAACCACGATTTAGGAAGAGTCATAAGGATTTGGATGTAGATTTTAATCCGAGAGGGGGGTATATTTCTCGAACAGAGAGAGATGGCTTAGTACGCCTGAATAAGTTTTTGTCCCAAGCGGGCATTGCCTCTAGGAGAGATGCTGATGAGTTAATTGCATTGGGTTTGATCAGTGTTAACGGAAAGGTGGTTACAGAGTTAGGCGAAAAAATCAATCCGCAAAAGGATGAGGTGAAATACGATGATCGAGTGATTCGTCCTGAGCAATACCGATATGTTCTTTTGAATAAGCCAAAAGGATTTTTGTGCACGCAAGATGATCCAGGCGGAAGAGAGACGGTGATGGATTTGGTGAGAAGCGCATGCAAAGAGCGCATTTATCCTGTGGGAAGAATGGAGAAAGACGCCATGGGTTTACTTTTGTTTACTAATGATGGAGATATGGCGAAGCGTTTAACACATCCTAAGCATGATTTCCCAAAATTGTACCATGTGGAGCTTTCGGAAAGGATTTCTCAAAAAGACTTGAATCGAATGCTCGAGGGAGTTCAATTAGAGGATGGTTTTGTTCAGGCAGATCAGATTGCATTTGTGGAAGGATCTAAAGATGGAAAACAAGTGGGTATTAGAATCAATAGTGGTAGGACCAACATTGTGAAGAGAATGTTTGAACACTTGGGTTTTAGATTGAAAAAATTAGATCGAGTGATGTATGCCGGATTAAGTAAGAAAGATTTAACTAGGGGTAGATTCCGACATCTATCAGAAAAAGAGATTGGTTTTTTGAAAATGATCAGGTAATGTTTTTAGTGGTTCCTACATTCAGACACGACGAGAATCTTTTCGAAGATTGGATGTTTGTTTTGTTTGTTTTGTGTTTGATTTTTTTTGCCTATTATTCGGCTTTCTATTCCGCTAAAATCAATAATGTTATTCGGGGTTTCAGAAGTGATGTGTTGATGAGACAATTGATGCGAGAGGAGAATATTACCCCTAGAAGTCATTTTTTTCTTGGTCTTCTTCACGCGGTTTCCTTGAGTTTATTGGTGGTATTAACGCTCATTCATTTTTTTTCATTTCAGGCAAGCTCTTGGAACTTGTTTTTCTTATTTGGATTGGGTATTCTGCTGGTGTATGCCCTTAAATGGATGGGGTTGAGAATCGCATACTGGTTGTTGGATGGAGATTTTACGCTCGGGGAATATAGTTACCGGACGTTTGCAACGAACCGTTTATTGGGAATGGTCTTATTCCCATTGCTGATCGGGGTGACGCTAATGGACAAAAGCGGCTTGAATTCCGCGTTGATAATCATTTGGCTGATCATCGGGATAGCCTGGTTCTGGCGGGTATTGAAAGGAGCTTGGGTGGCATTTCAGGCAAGAGTTCCATTATTCTTTATCTTTTTTTACATTTGCACTCTGGAAATCCTTCCCATCACTGTTGGTTTTAAAATATTTTTTAATTCAATAGGAAATTAGAGAGGGTTTTTTCAGTGTTTGTTATGGCAGAGAAAGTAAAATCTATTTTGATTACGCAGCAAGATCCGGGCAATGAAAAGAACCCGTATTACGACCTGAGTAAGAAATACAAAATCAAAATAGATTATCGTCCATTCATTCATGTAGAGGGAATCAGCTCAATTGATTTTAGGCAGCAGCGGATTGATATTTTGGAGCATGCAGGTGTAATTTTCACTAGCCGTAATGCAGTGGATCACTACTTCAGAATTGCCAAAGAGATGCGACTCACCATTCCTAACGAGATGAAGTATTTCTGCATGTCAGAAGCCATTGCTTTCTACTTGCAGAAGTATATTTTATTCAGGAAAAGAAAGATTTTTTACGGCACGGGCACCTTTCAGTCTGTATTGGAGTTTGTGAGTAAGCATAAATCAGATAAGTTGTTATTACCATGCTCAGATTTATTGAATCAAAGCATTCCAGCGACATTAGAAAAGGAGGGATATCAGTATTCCAGAGCCACCATGTTTAAAACGGTATGCAGCGATCTTTCTGATCTCGCTGATGTGAAATACGACATGTTGGTATTCTTTTCTCCTTCTGATATCGAATCGTTGTTCAAGAATTTCCCCAGGTTCAAGCAAAATAACACGCGAATAGCGGTTTTTGGCAACACAACCGCGGATGCGGCTAAAGAGGCAAAGTTGCGTTTGGACATCACTGCGCCCAACCCTCAATCTCCTAGTATGAGCGCGGCTATTGAAAAATACATCATAGAGAACAAATAAAATATAGGTTTTTCCTATAATTTATGAGCAATTCCCTTCCTATTGTCGGGGCAATTTTGCACGATGATGGATACAATGTTGGTACAGCAGGTGGCGTTGACTTTACTACCCGGCATCGGCCCTAAAAGAACGCGAGACATTCTACAATCTTTTGAGCATCCCATGGAGGTTTTCAGAGCCCCCTTGAAGGATTTTCAACACCTTGGTTTTTTTTCAGCTGAGTTGTATAAGTCTTTGCACTCAAAGGAAATAATGCTGAATGCCCAGCATATCGTGGAGAAATGCCAAAAGAATAGTATCGAAATTACCTTCTACACTCACCCCGGATTTCCTCATCGATTAGGGCAATGTGAGGATGCGCCCGTAGTGTTGTTTTCCAAAGGAAAGGCGCTAAGTAGCTATCCATTTATGTTGGGAATAGTAGGATCGCGTTCCACTACGCCTTATGGAATTCAATTTGTACAGGAATTTTTAACTGCGATTCAACAGCAGCCCGTCTGCATCGTTTCTGGCTTGGCTTATGGAATTGACCATGCCGCGCACGCACAATGTCTTGAGTTGGGAATTCCAACGGTGGGATGTGTTGCCCATGGCTTACATACTATATATCCCGCAGCTCATAGGGAGATTGCGGAGAGAATGCAGTTCAACGGAGGAGTCATTTCTGAATACCCACCGGGAATTGTAGCTGATAGAGAGCGATTTCCGATGCGCAATAGGATCATCGCTGGCATGACAGACGCGGTGATCATCGTGGAATCGGCAGAGAGTGGGGGAAGTTTGATTACCGCGCAGTTTGCCCAACAGTATAATCGGGAAATATATGCGCTGCCTGGAAGAATTACTGATGCGAAGAGTACGGGATGCAATGGTTTAATCAAAAGAAATATCGCCGAAATTATTGAGGATATCCCCTCATTGCTGCAAGATTTAGGCATGAAAGGGCAAATGGAGATAAACTTTTCAGAGCCTGAAATCTCACTGTCTGCTCACCCATTGTTGGAGTTATTAAAGGAGCATAGAAGTTTGCATGTGGATGAACTTTTGCTCAGATCAGGCATGGAAGCTTCTCAATTTTCGTGTGAATTGTTTGAATTGGAAATCAATGGTAGAATTCACAAACTTCCCGGCTGCCGTGTAGCATTTGCTCGATGAGCTTTCATTACCTTTGTCCACCATGAGCAGCACGGTTTCTCTTCAGCAAATTCAAGCGCCTATTCAGCATGAAATGCGGGAGTTTGAAACATTTTTTGCCAATAGTTTAAAGACAGACCATGGTCTGCTCGATAAAATATCGCATTATATCATTAAAAGAAAGGGAAAACAACTTCGTCCCATGTTGGTGTTTTTATCCGCTCGTTTATTTACTGAGCCCAAAGAGAAAACCTATATCGCAGCAGCGTTGATTGAGCTTTTACATACCGCCACTTTGGTCCATGATGATGTGGTGGATGAAGCCATGACCAGGAGGGGCTTTTTCTCTATCAATGCGCTATGGAAAAATAAGATAGCGGTTTTATTCGGTGATTATTTGCTTTCTCGTGGTTTGTTGCTCAGCATCAATAATGATGCCTTTGATCTTCTTAAAATTGTCGCCACCGCCGTAAAAGAGATGAGCGAGGGAGAATTGCTCCAGCAAGAGAAGTCCCGCAGAATGAAGGTGAATGAGGAAGTGTATTATCGAATCATTCAACAAAAGACAGCTTCGCTGATTGCAGCATGCTGCGCAATGGGTGCGGCGGCTAGTAATGCTTCTGAAGAGGATAAGCAAAAAATGTATGATTTAGGAATGAGCATCGGCATTGCCTTTCAAATCAAAGATGACTTGTTGGATTTGGGTTTTGGGGGCGACATAGGAAAGCCGGTGGGTGCCGATATCCAGGAAAACAAGATTACTTTACCCATCATTTTTGCGCTAGAAAAAGGCAGCGAAGGTCAAAAGAAACAGATTAAAGCGCTTTTGAAAAAGAAAAACATCTCATCTTCCGACCTTCTGGGATTGCAACAAATACTGATGGAGACAAAAGCGGTAGCATTTGCTCAGCAGTCGATGATTCGATATGCGGATCAAGCAAAAAATGTATTATCGAGTTTTCCTGAGAGCGAGGTAAGTAATGCATTTCAACAATTGGTAGACTTTACGATTCAAAGAAGCAAATGAGAATTTTATATTTTTTACCTTTTATTGTTTTGGCTGCTTGTCAAAACAAGCCTAAGGAAAGGGTATTATCCACCTATGGTGACGGCAAACCGATGATGATTGTGGTGGAAGACCCAAAGACAGGCGCGAAGCTGCAAGAAAAGACTTTTTACAATAATGAGCAGGTACACACGGATATATTATACCAAGACAATAAGAGGAATGGTACTTGCCGATCTTATTACAAAGATGGAAAGCCGTTCAGCTTGCACACCTATCAAGTAGGAGTTTTAAATGGTCCTTATCAATTGTGGTATGAGAATGGGCAAATGAGAATAGATGGATTCTATAAAGACAATGAAAAAGCGGGAATTTGGAAACGTTATAACCAAGACGGCACAGTTTTCAAAATAGAGGATTTTAATTCAAAAGATTCCACTATTATTGTTGCACCATGAAGCATCTTTTGTATTTATTTCTATTAATTTCCACAACAGCGTTGTCTCAAAAGTCAACAGAGTTGTACATTGATAAGTGGACAGAGGAGTGCATTCTTCAAATGCAAGAGCATGGTATACCCGCCAGTATAACAATGGCGCAAGGTATTTTAGAGTCGGGAAGTGGCACCTCTGATTTGGCGATGAAGGCCAACAATCATTTTGGAATCAAGTGCGGATCTGAATGGGAGGGTAAAAAATTCTTCAAGGACGATGATCGGAAAAACGAGTGTTTTAGGGTCTATTCCAACGCAAAGGCCTCTTTTGAGGACCATAGTTTATTTTTGAAGAAATCTCGTTATGCCTCTCTTTTCGAATTGTCTCCCACGGATTACAAAGGTTGGGCCAACGGACTAAAGAAATGTGGTTACGCCACTAACCCAAAATATCCTCAGCTTTTGATTGAGCTGATTGAAAAACATAAGCTTTACGAGCTAGACAAAGGAAATCAGGCGGTATCGCAGGACATTAAAAAAAAAATAGCCGACCTGTCCTCCTCAGAGACCATCGAATAAAATATATCATTGCAGAAGAGGGGGACACTCCTGAAAGTATTACCAAGGAGTTTAATTTAGGCCCTTGGGAAATCAAAAAGTACAATGATCTAAAGGTACAATCCTGGAAAAAGGGAGATTTTGTTTATCTCCAACCCAAGAAAGGAAGAGGGGAGAAAAAAGAGATAAAGGTGGAGCACGATACTACGCTGTGGCAAATTTCACAAGATCAATGCGTCAAGTTGAAACATCTCGCCAAATGGAATCAAGTGGCCCCCGATGCCTTGATATCAAAAGGAACTGTGATTTATCTGAGAAAGAAAAAAGGTCACCGAAGTGACCTTTGAATCGTTGCCCGAACTGGATTCGAACCAATACAAGCAGAATCAAAATCTGCTGTCCTGCCATTAGACGATCGGGCAAAGCGAGGCAAAAATAATACGTTTTTACTAAACAATGCAATTCTTTTACGAAATAGATACTTTTGTAAGAAAAAAAAGTGATTACGCTCTACAATTATATCAATGGGACGCTCGTCTCTGCGCGCTCCGGTGAATCTATTCCGAATGTATCTCCTAGAGATGGTAAGGTTTTTTCTTTGATTCCCGACTCTGATCATCAAGATGTGGAAGTAGCGGTGGAGGCGGCACAGGCAGCTTTTCCCACATGGAAGAAAACAAGCGCTGAGGATCGCTGTAAAATACTCACGAGAATAGCGGACTTGATTGCAGTGCATCAAGAGAAGTTGGTGCACGCGGAATCATTAGACAACGGAAAGCCCCTTGCTGTTTCAAGTCATGTGGATATCCCAAGGGCGGAGAGCAATATGCGCTTTTTTGCCTCGGGAGCTCAGCATTTTGCCAGTGAGAGCCATGTGATGGAGAATGGAACCGTAAATTACACGTATCGAAAGCCGATAGGGGTGGTGGGCTGTATTTCTCCTTGGAATCTTCCCTTGTACTTGTTTACTTGGAAGATTGCTCCGGCGCTGGCGGCGGGCAACTGCGTGGTGGCCAAACCCTCAGAAATTACACCTTACACCGCCTTTTTGTTTTCGGAAATTTGTATCGAGGCCGGTCTTCCAGCAGGTGTATTGAATATTGTGCATGGTACAGGACCTAAAGTGGGTGAGGCCATGGTGAATCACCCTGCCATCAAGGCAATCAGCTTTACTGGCGGCACCGCAACGGGAAAAAGAATTGCCTCCATTTTGGCCCCACAATTTAAAAAAATGTCTCTCGAATTAGGAGGAAAGAACGCTACCATAGTCTTTGAGGATGTCGATTTGGAAAAGACAGCATCGGCTGTCTCTCGGGCCGCCTTTGCCAATCAAGGTCAAATTTGTCTTTGCGGTTCTCGCATTTTTGTGCAAAGAGCCATTTATGAGGCATTCAAGCGCATGTTGGTAGAGAAAGTGAGCAAAATGAAAGTAATGGATCCGATGCTACCAGAGAGTAAATTTGGTGCATTGGTGAGTGAAGCGCATTTAGAAAAAGTATTGTCTTATATTACCACCGCCAAGGAGGAAGGTGGAACTGTTTTATGTGGGGGTCAATCTCCCGAAATGCCAGAGGAGTTGAGGGGAGGTTTCTATTTACTCCCTACTTTAATAGAAGGTCTTTCTCCAAGTTGCCGGACCAATCAAGAGGAGATTTTTGGACCCGTGGCCACTTTGATTCCTTTTGATACAGAGGAGGAAGTAATACAATACGCCAATGGTACAGTGTACGGGTTGGCGGCATCTCTCTGGACAAAAGATGTTTCTAGAGCACACCGAGTGGCCCATCAGTTGGAAACCGGAATTTGCTGGATCAACACCTGGCTGAACCGCGATTTGAGAACCCCTTTTGGCGGAGTAAAACAATCTGGCTTAGGCAGAGAGGGGGGATGGGAAGCCTTCCGATTTTTCACAGAACCGCAGAATATCTGCATTGATCCCTCTCATTGATATGGCGAAGCAAGTCAACGGGAATCGGTATCTCAACAAAATTGAAGCTCTCAATGAGCTGGAGCAAATGCGAAAGAACAAAGTTCCTTTGCGTGGCATTGAGTTATTTGCAGAGGAGAATGGCGAAATGACGAGCCATTATGAAAAGTCTATTTGGTTTAAAACACAACGGCTTTGTTACAGCCAAGGCAAGGGTTTTTTACAGAAACAAATGATTGCGCAATGGCAGTGGGCTGAGTTTAAATTGTGAAAATCTGTTAGCAGTTTTTTGTGAGATACTCTTTTGCCCTATCTTTATGAGTTGAAGATATGGCAGCAGCGGAAAGTAAAATTTTAGTAGAAAAATTGGATCTTTTTATTCGGAAGTATTACAAAAACCGAATGATCAAGGGATTGCTGTACACCATCGCCCTCTGTGTTTCTATGTTTTTGCTGGTGGTGCTTCTAGAGTATATCGGGCGATTTAGCTCTGTTGTAAGAGGTTTTTTATTGCTTCTCTTTGCCGCAACCACCATTGCCACCTTGGTATATTATATCATTTTACCAGGAATGAAATGGATGAAGCTAGGCGCTACTATTTCTAACGAGGAAGCGGCGCTCATTATCGGAAACCATTTTAGTGAAATCAAAGACAAGCTTTTAAATACGCTTCAATTACAGCAAGCCTCGCGCAAAGAGAACAATGAGCTCTTACTAGCGGCGATTGCACAAAAACAAAAAGAGTTGTCTCCTGTTCGTTTTCAAAATGCCGTAAATTATAGAGAGAATCGCAAGTATTTGAAATTTGCGATACCTCCATTGGCAGTATTGATAGTGCTTTTGTTTGCGGCCCCTTCCACCATTACCCGCCCATCCAAAAGAATCATTCAATTTACCCAAGCAGAGGAAGCCCCCTTTGAGTTTATCGTAGCGTCTAATCTCGCTATTCCGCAAAATCAGGATGCCGTTATCGACCTGACTTTGAAAGGAACAGAAATCCCGGAGCGGATTTTCTTGGTGAAAGACGGGCAAAAGATTTTATTGGAAAAACAGGATCTATTGCACCATCAAATCATGATTCCGCACGTGAGCGAGTCGTTTGATTTTCAGTTTCTAGGTGGCGATTTTCAAAGCCAAGTCTTTCATTTATCCGTGATTCCCCAACCTAAAATGAGCGCTTTGTCTGCACGAGTGGTGTATCCAAAGTACTTGAAAAAAGAGGAAGAGACCCTGAATCAAGTGGGCGATTTAAGCGTACCAGAAGGCACATTGATAGAGTGGTTTTTTACGTGTTCTAATGCCCAACAATTGGCGATTCAAGTGGGGGGTGATCTTCAGCAGGTGGTACTGAATGACAACGAAGGTTCTTATCAAGTGCAGGCATTACAATCCTTCCCGATCAGCATTATTCCTCAATCTTCACAGGCCAAGAGTCCGGATTCGTTGAGTTATTTTGTAAATGTTATCCCCGATCAATATCCCACCATTACCTTGATTGATAAGATTGACTCCACCTCGGTGAGTCAACATTTATTGACGGGAGATATTCAGGATGATTATGGCATCACCGCCCTTTATTTTTACTCTAAAATTCCTGGACAGAAGTGGGAAAAAAAGAAACTCAATGTGGCTGAAAACGCAACATCGGATATCTATTATTTACCATGGGATGTGAGTCAGTTCACTTTAAATCCGGGTGATACTTTACAGTATTACTTGGAGGTATGGGACAACGATGGGGTGCACGGATCAAAGTCCACCAAGACGGCAGTTCAGCAATTTATTTTGCCTTCATTGGAGGAGCTGGAGGAGCAGTCAGATGAGAAGAGAGATGATTTATTGGATGGATTGAGTCAGGCTCAAAAAGAAGCACAAAAAATACAGCAAGCTTTGAAGGATTTGGAAAAGAGATTGTTGGACAAAAAAGAAGCCGATTGGCAGGATAAAAAGAAGCTGGAAGATCTCCTTGAACGACAAAAGAAGCTTCAGGAAAAAATGGAGGAGCTACAAAAGGAGAATGCGGAGCATCAAAAGAGTCAAGAAAATCAAATGGAGCTTCCGGAAGAGTTGTTGGAGAAACAAAGGCAGCTTGAAAAACTTTTTGAACAGTTGATTGATCCCGAAACCAAGAAGATGATGGAGGAGCTCAAGCAAATGATGGAGAAGGTGGATAAAAACCAGCTCCAACAAGAGATGGAAAAGCTCAGAACCAATGAGGAGGATTTGGAGAAAGAGCTAGATAGAGCATTAGAGCAATTCAAGGAATTGGAAGTGGAGCAAAAAATGGAGAAGACCATTCAAGAGCTGAAGGAATTAGCAGAAAAGCAAGAACAATTGTCCAAGGATGCAGAGGAAGGAAAAAAGGATGCTGAGCAATTGAAAAAAGAGCAGAATGAGTTGAACAAACAGTTCCAAGATGTCAAGGATGATTTGAAGAAATTAGAAGAGCTCAATAAGGAGTTAGAAGATCCAAAAGACCTACCCAATACAGAGGAGCTGCAAAAAGAAATTCAAGAGGAGCAGCAGAAGAGCGGTGAGGAGTTGCAAAAAAACAAGAAATCCAACGCCAGCAAAAACCAAAAGAAGGCCGCTGAGAAAATGGAACAAATGTCGCAGGAAATGGAAGCGTCTATGGATCAAGAGCAACAAGAGGAACACGAAGAGGATATGGCCGCGTTGAGGCAGTTGTTGGAAAACTTAGTGACGTTGAGTTTTGATCAAGAAAAGTTGATGAATGATTTTGCGCGATTGAATACCACAGATCCCAACTATGACAAGTATGGTCAGCGACAGCGCAAGATCAATGATGACATGAAAATGGTAAAGGACTCGCTCTTTGCTTTGAGCAAAAGGGTTTCTCAGCTTTCAGCGTTCATCAATAAAGAAGTAGCGGAAGTTCAATCGCACATGGATGAGTCGCTCAAGTGGATTCCGGAGCGCCAGATTCCAGCGGCTCGATCCGAGCAGCAATTTGTGATGACAGGGCTCAATAATTTAGCGTTGATGTTAGACGAATCGTTGCAACAAATGCAACAACAGCAACAGCAGCAACAACAACAAAAGAAACCAGGAAAAGGGAAGTGCAATAAGCCGGGGGGTAGTGGAAAAGGGAAGCCGAAACCTTCCGCTGGGCAGATGAAAAAGATGCAGGAATCTTTGTCCAAACAACTAGAACAATTGAAAAAAGAGGGGAAGAATCAAGGCCAAAGTAAATCAGGAAACAATCCGCAATTGAGCAAGGAGTTGGCCGGTGCCGCGGCTAAACAAGCCGCTTTGAGGAAAATGATGGAGGATAAGGCAGGGGAACTTAATCAAGACGGATCAGGCGCGGGCAATGAAATGAAGCAGATTGCCAAAGAGATGGAACAAATTCAAAAGGATATCGTTAACAACAATATTACAGAGGAAACTTTGAGAAGACAACGCGATATATTGACGAGATTACTGAAGGCAGAGAATGCAGAAAGAACGCAAGGGGAGGATGATAAAAGAGAAAGCCAGGAGGGAGAGGAGTTCAATAATACACCGCCCCCAGGTTTAGAGGAATATATGAAAAAGAAAACCAAGGAGGCGGAATTGCTGCAAACCATACCTCCCCAGCTCAAGCCATATTATAAAAACAAGGCCAATCAATATTTAATGAACCAAACTCCATGAACCGTTGTTTTTATAGTGGAAATATGTTATTAATTACTTGGTGAAAACTTAGAATTGAATTACTTTTAGTGTAATATTTGAACAATAATTGAAAATGGCATCAGAAAGAACATTGACTTTTTCCTCGGAGATTGAGAATATTCATCTTGCGGAGCAATTGATTGATGATGTCTGCACCAACCATCAAGTAAAAGAAGAGTTTTTTGGCGAAATTCTTATTTCATTGACAGAGGCAGTGAACAATGCCATTGTTCACGGAAATCGTTTAGATCCACAAAAACAAGTCACGATTCATTTCTGGGAAGACGGTAAGTCAATGTATTTTAATATTGAAGATGAGGGTCCTGGATTTGATTATAATAGTTTACCAGACCCCACGAGCCCTGAGAACATTGAAAAGCCACACGGCAGAGGAGTTTTCTTGATGCGTCAATTGGCGGATACCTGTGATTTTGAAGATGGGGGCCGAATTGTCAAATTGTCTTTTGATGTAATTGGGAAGGCCGTGGAAGCCTAACCAAGATAGGTTTCTCCAATGGAAAGATTTCCTTTCCGGGTGACATAAAACAACACTCCCAATTTTATACTATTTTCAAAGGTTCTGAAGGCGGCTAACGTTTTTAGAACATCGTTTCTCACCTCCCCATTTGAGGGGTCAACGTTCACCATTTTACAGCGTCCACAAAGCTTAGCTTTTTGGAGGGTGACATTTTCAAAAGACAAAATATCTAGATGATCTTCTTCAAAAGGAATGTTGGTTTCTATCACGATATTAGGTCTGAAATAGCCGGCGTGGATGGTTGGATTCAAGTGTTCATTCAGAAAATTCAAAGAGGCGGTGCCGATGACATGAATGGGAAAGCTATCGGCCAATGAGGATGGAGTAAATGTCTCTTTTGGAGGGATGCGTTCTATCCGCGGAATGGAGAAATCTTGTTGAATCAATCGAACATTTTTGCCAAGAAAAGAGCTGAAAAAATCGTGGGCAGCAGCGCTTACTTCTCGGCCGGTTATAGGAGAGTTCCAAACTTTAGACTCAATGACAGTGGCGTTTTCTTCATATCGAAGACGGATCATCAATTGTCCTCGATCACTTTCCACCACCAAATGATCATTTTCTAGGGAAACTTGTAGCAAAGCCAATTTTGGAAACGTTCTTCTGGTAATAAATTGGTTTTGTTCATCTACGAGCATCCAATTGCGGTCCAATGGCAATCCCGTATCTGTCAAGACGGCTTGATGCAGCGCGATTCCGTTGAGTGATTTTATAGGATAACAATAGAGTTCCTTCAGGTGCATGATGCTAATGTAGGACAAATTGATGGCAGAGAACCGCGGCAACTAATGTTTAAGCTGGCGTTGAAAATCGCTCTCTTATTGCCTCTGCGCTTCGCTATTTGCGAGAAAGTACTTCACTCCTCGCAATAACAAGGAACAAAGAGTTTCGCTGAAACTCATCGATTATTAAAAATAACTTTCCAATTGGAATCCCTACACCACCCGCCCATCCATCATCTCAATGGTGCGATCACTGGCTTTTGCAAAATCATTGTCATGGGTCACGGCAATGATCGTCTGTTGGTGTTCTTGCGAAAGTTCTTTCAGAATATCAAACACCACTTGTGTATTCTTGGAATCTAGATTTCCAGTGGGCTCATCGCCCATGATGATCAAGGGATCATTGATCAACGCCCGCGCAATGGCTACTCGCTGTTGCTGTCCTCCCGATAATTTGGAGGCGGGCTTCAATGCCTGGTCCGCCAAGCCCAATAAGCGCAGCTTCTCCATCGCGCGATGCTCAATTTCTGCTGCCGACCACCTCCCCAATCGCAACGCAGGAATCATCACATTCTTCAAACAAGTGAAATCGGAAAGTAAATAATGAAACTGAAAAACAAAACCAATCTTTTCATTGCGTATCGCGGCTAATTGATTCTGGTTGTATCCTGTGACAACCTCTCCATCAATCGTTAGTTTTCCAGTGTAATCGGTATCCATCGTGGAAAGAATGTAAAGCAAAGTGGATTTCCCACAACCGGATTTCCCAACCAAGGTTAAAAACTCTCCTTTGTTCACCGTAAACGAAATATCATTCAGCACCTTGAACTCCACCGGATCATAGAACTTCTTTTCGATATTTTCTATCTTCAATATCATTTTCTAAAAATGCTGACAGGATCCACTTTTGCGGCTTTTTTGGCGGGGATGTATCCCGCTAAAAAGGTGATGAAAAGCCCAATTAAGATTCCTCTTAAAAATACCCAAGGCTCGAAACGAATGGGGAAATACCCAATGTCTCCTCCAATGTACACATGTTGCAATGCTTGCACGAGAATAAGGGCAAAGACCACTCCCAAAATCACTCCAATGGCTCCAATGGCCAGAGCTTGATACACGAAAATGCGCACCACATCTCGCCCATTGAATCCCATGGCTTTTAGAATGGCAATGTCATTGATCTTCTGACTCACCGTCATATTCAGAATATTGTAAATCCCAAAGCAGGAGACAATCAGCAAAGTAAAACTGATAAAAGTGATGACAATCTTTCGCATGCGAGATGCGGCCATATAAGCCTCGTTGGCGGCCTTCCAATCTTCTGCTTTATATCCTGTCAGCATACTTAATTCTGCCGCGATTTGTGGTGCTGTTTCAGGATCTTTTACATTCACATTGATGTCGGTGACAAATACGCCATTTTCTTTCAGCATTTGCTGGGCGGTGGCAATGTTGACATAGGATTTGCTTTTGTCTTCTTTGGAGTTATTGGTTTTGAAAATCCCTACCACAGCCAATGTCATATTCACCCCTTTGGAAGAGGTGATGTTGATGTGGTCTCCTGTGATGATGTTCATTTTATCCGCAATCCCCGAACCGATGACGATGCCATTTTGGTTTTGTGCCAAGGCGTTGATATTTCCTTGCACCATGTAAGAAGCAATGTTGTACATGCGGTTTGCTTCGTCTGGAGGAAAACCAATGGTGGTTCCGGTAATTTGTGACTGACCATTGTTGTAGAATACAGGACAATTTACTTGTGGAAAGGCGACCGTAAC
>JACCDK010013257.1_pt1 | contig 17866 bp, 14 predicted proteins | sample 7445871 | NCBI WGS metagenome assembly JACCDK01 (sample SAMN15323436, study PRJNA562643) | freshwater metagenome | isolation source: river surface water | place: USA:Blue River Watershed | collected 2017-08-15
GCCTCGTGCTCGAGCGCGAGGTCGGCGCGGAGCACTTCCTCGACCGTCTCGCCGACCTTCAGCTTGTGGATTGCCTGGAAATTGGGCAGCGCCTCGAGAAACAGGATGCGCTCGGCCAGCTTGTCGGCGTGCTCCATCTCCTCGATGCTCTCGTGGCGCTCGTAGGCGGCGAGCTTCTTGAGGCCCCAGTTGTCGAGCACGCGGTAATGCAGCCAGTACTGGTTGATCGCGGTCAGCTCGTTGGTGAGCGTCTGATTGAGATAGTCGATGACCTTCTGGTCGCCCTTCATGGGAATGTCCTTTGCGTGATGTCAAAGCCGGGTCGCGGCATTGGCGTCATTGTAGCCGCCGCAGGACCTTGTCCGCAAGGGCAGGCGAAGGAATTTCTTTGCGAATCAGTTGCTTGCGATCCGTTCGCAATCGCGATTCAAGCGGCCTCTACTGCGAGGAAATCGCATCTAGCGGCGGCGCGCTCGGCGTCGATGATTTCCTGCGCCTCTTCAAGGCACTGGCCGCAATTGGGCCGCTTGCCAAGGCAGGCATAGGTCGCCTCGGCATCGCCGTCGCAGCTCAATGCCGCTTTGCGCAAATCATTCTCACGGATCGCATTGCAGATGCAGATGTACATGGCCGCTCGAATCACTCCTGCGAGGCGTTTGCAGGAGGGAGTGTATGCGAACAATTCTCAATAACAAGGATTCTTTGCTCCGCACGCCCTCCGGCGCGCGAAATCCTCGCTCACAGGCCCTTCGGGCCCGTCGCTGCTGGGCGCGCACTCGCGCTTGCAGCGAGGCTTCGACCGCCGATCACCGCCATATGCTGGTGTGGTGCCTGACGCGTTTTACTTCTTCAGCGGGAAGAGCGTCCGGTAGGTCAGGCAGCGCCACAGCCATTCCAGCGGACCGTAAGCGAAGCGATCGAGCCAAGGTTTCGACCACGCCAGCATCACGATCCACGCCAGGACCACCACCACATAGAGCTGCGGGCGGTTCAGCTGGCCGAACAATCCGAGTGCCCAGCCCTGGAAGACGAACATCATCACGATCGAGGTGCCAAGGTAATTGGTGAAGGCCGCCCTGCCCGCCGCGCGGACGCGCTCGGCCAGCCAGCCGGTCCAGCCGGGCGAATAGGCTATCATCAGCGCCGCCAGACCCAGCACCATCGGCAGGCGCGGCAGCGGGCTCATGCCGAGGAACGCCGCCTGGGTGCCGAGCACCGAAAAGCCGTCAGCCTGCATCACGAACCCGATCGCAAGGTGCGCCAGCGCTCCGGCCAAGGTGCCGATCCAGCCCCAGAACACCAGCTTCTCGCGCGGCACCGCGCCCGAGAAGAAGCCGAAGCGGTACAGTGCCATGCCGATCAGCATCAGCGGCAGCGTCTCGAGGCTGAACAGCAAGGTGTTCGTCACCGGTTCCAGCGTCTGCTCGCCGAGCCGGTGCCCGACCAGCTTCGCATAGTCGCCCGAGGCAAGCGCCGCATTGGGCACATCCTCGCGCGCAAGCTGCTGTTCCAGCCCCGCGATCACGCTCGCGCGCTGCTCGGCCATTTCGGGCGACGAGGTGCCCAGATCGGTCGATACCAGCAGCCACGGCATGACGATGCCGGCATAGAACACCGCACCCAGCACATATCCCGCCAGTCCGACGAAAAGCTGGACCCTGGCTGCCCAGCGTAGGCAGGTGAGTGCGATCAGGCCGAGCATCGCATAGCCGAACAGGATGTCGCCGAGCCAGATGAAGTGGAAATGCAGGAAACCGAAGCCCATCAGGATGACCAGCCGCCAGGCCTGCAGCCACCGCGTCGCGCCCCGTTCCCACGCCTTCTCCATGAACAAGACCATCCCCGCGCCGAAAAGTACGGTGAACAACCCGCGCATCTTGCCGTCGATCAGGATGAACTGCGCGATCCACATCCAGCCCTGCGGATCGCCGGCTGGCACGAGGAACTTGCCGGGCGAAAAATAGGCGAAGGAGGGTTGGCCGAAAGCGACGATGTTGGCGGCAAGGATGCCCATGACGGCAATGCCGCGGATGAAATCGAGTGTCTCGATGCGCTCTGTGCTGGCGACGGGCGCGACTGCCGCCACCGGCTCGCCCGCCAGATCCTGCGCCGCATCCGGCGTGGTCGCTTGGTCCATGGATTGATCCCCCAGCCTTGTGAAGGACATGAACTTAACAGCCTGAGCCGCCTTGAAAAGCCCCTCTTGCCACTGCGCCGGCGTGCGGCTGCCAAGCCCGGCCGGAAGGGGTCGGCAGCCTTAACCCAAAATTAGGGGTATGCTGCGATCTCCCTGTTTATCCATCCGTTGTCAGGCGCTGCAATAGGGTAGCGCGGAAGCGGTTCAATCCATGGGGGACCCAAGCGTTGCGTGTACTCGCTTTGGCATCGCAGAAAGGTGGATCGGGCAAGACCACCCTGTCCGGACATCTCGCCGTCCAGGCGCAGCGCGCGGGCGCTGGCCCGGTCGTGCTGATCGATATCGACCCGCAAGGCTCGCTCGCCGACTGGTGGAACGAGCGCGAGGCGGAATATCCCGCCTTCGCCCAGACCACCGTCGCCCGGCTCGCCAATGACCTTCAGGTGCTGCGCCAGCAGGGCTTCAAGCTGGCGGTGATCGACACTCCGCCGGCGATCACCATGGCGATCCAGTCGGTCATCAGCGTGGCCGAGCTGATCGTCGTGCCGACCCGCCCTTCGCCGCACGATCTGCGCGCCGTGGGAGCCACGGTCGATCTGTGCGAGCGCGCGGGCAAGCCGCTGGTGTTCGTTGTCAACGCGGCCACCCCCAAGGCCAAGATCACCTCCGAAGCCGCGGTGGCCCTGTCGCAGCACGGCACCGTGGCTCCGATCACGCTCCACCACCGCACCGATTTCGCCGCCTCGATGATCGACGGGCGCACGGTGATGGAGGTTGACCCGGAGAGCCGCTCGGCCGCCGAGATCGGCGCGCTGTGGCGCTATATCGCCGACCGGCTCGAAAAGAATTTCCGCCGCAACGTGTTCGCGCCCACCCCCAACGGCGCGATGCAGATGGGCGGCGTGCCGCGTCCGGTCGGCGGCTTCGGTCGCCGGGTGGCCCAGTAGGCGCGCATGGGGTCCGAGGGCATGTCCGACACCAGTTTCGCCTCGCTCGGCCCGTCGCTGCTGGCCCGCAAGGGCGGTGCCAAGCCGGCGATGCGGCCGCAGGTCGCCCCGCTCGTCGCCGACGAGGAGGCGATTGCCGCACTCGCCGAGGAGCAGTTCGAGGACCTCGGCTGGAACGACATGGGCCATGAGAGCGAAGCCGAAGGCGGCGCTGAGGTGGTGCCGATCAACGGCCGCGTCGCGCCGGATGCCGACGCCTCCGGCCCGATTGTCCGCCGCCAGCAGCGCCGCCCCGAGGATCGCGTTCTCGCCGATGCCGCAATGACCGGCCCGGACGACCGCGAGCCCGACTACGACGAGGAAGAGGATTACGACCTCGGCGCGCTCTTTGGCGAGAGCCACGAGGGCGAGGAAAGCTTCAACGGGGAGGAAGGCGACGACGTCGCGCTCTACACCCCGCTCGCCCCGGAAACCTCCCGCGAGCATTGGGCGGAGCCGGCCCCGGCAACTCTCCCGACTCCGAAAAAGACCCGCGTGCCAGCGGCCCAGTCGGGCCGCCGTGCTGCCTTTACCCTTCGCCTTGATGCCGACCGCCACCTCAAGCTGCGCCTGGCCGCCACGGTGCAGGGGGTGAGCGCGCAGGCGCTCGTCACCGAAGCGCTCGACCGCCTGCTCGCCGAATTCGACGAGCTCGACATCATCGCCAACCACCTCAAGCGGCACTGAACCCCAGCGCCCGCTCTACCCACTCAGCCCGAACAGCGAAGATCAACAAGGGAATTCGAGAATGGACCGCAGCATCAAGACCGGCCGCCTGACTGCGCCGCGCCTCGCGCTGGCCGTCACCACCGCCATTGCCGGGCTCGCCCTGTCAGGCTGCATGACCGCGGCAGCACCCCGCGCCGAGGTCTCGTCCGCCCACGCCCAGACGGCAATGTCCAAGGGCAAGTTCGACAAGGCGGTCGCTCATGCCGAAGCCGCCGTGCTGGCCGATCCGCGCAACCCTTCGTTCCGTGCGCTGCTCGGGGCTGCCTATCTCAAGGCGGGCCGGTTCCAGTCAGCCGCGACCAGCTTCGGCGATGCGCTCGACCTGGGTGATGCGAACCAGCGCACCGTGCTCAGCTACGCGCTGACCCGGATCGCGCTCGGCGATCACCGCGCTGCCCTTGCCGCGCTCGATGAACATTCCGACGCACTCGATCCGGCAGACTACGGCCTTGCGCTCTCGCTTGCCGGAGAACCGCTGCGCGGCACCGGGGTGCTGGTCGCCGCGGTCCGTGCGAGCGAGGAAGCCTCTCCCAAGCTGCGCCAGAACCTTGCCTACAGCTATGCGCTGGCCGGCAACTGGCGCGCGGCGCGGGTGATGGCGGCCGAGGATGTGCCCGCCGACCAGCTCGATGCGCGCCTGTCGCAATGGGCCGCTGTCTCAGGGGCCGAGATGTCGTACCAGCGCGTCGCTACCTTGCTCGGCGTCACCCCGCAGGTCGATGCCGGACTGCCGCAGCGGCTCGCACTCGCCAACTTCCCGGCGCCCGAGGTGATGGTTGCCGAAGCCGCTGCGCAGGCGGTGCCGGCGGCCCTCCCCGAGGCCCCTCCCGCCACCACCTTCGCCGAGGCCTTCCCCGCCAGCCAACCCTCGTTCGCCGTCGTCGGGACCCAGGGCGCCGGTCCGCGCAATGTCGCGGCTGAAGGTCCCTCCGCACCCCGTAGCCGGACCACCGCGAGACCCCTCGTCGCCCAGCCCGTCACGGCAAGCGCTCCGGCACCCGCACTCGCCAGGGCCGGCGGGGGCACGCATCTGGTGCAGCTTGGCGCCTTCACCACTAGGATCGACGCCGAGCGCGGCTGGACCATCGCCACGGGCAAGTTCCCGCAGCTCAAGGATCGCAAGCCGGTGATCACCCAGGCGCTGGTCAACGGACGCACCTTCTGGCGCCTGGCGGCCGGCGGCTTCGGCCAGCAATCCGCCATGGCGATGTGCTCGAGCATGAAATCGGCCGGGCACGGCTGCGTTGCCTATGCCGCCGCAAACCCGCCGAAGGGCGCGGTGGCTCGCGACGTGCGGGTCGCCTCGCGGAGCCGCTGAGACCCCGATCCATCCCCCTCGGTCGACCCGGGTTCCCGGACGGCCTCGCCTCGCGCCGCCTCCGGGAGCCGCTTCCTGTCAGCCGCCGAGCCGCACGCCGCCCTTCCACAGGCCCAGCACACGGCCTTGTGCGCCCTGACGATCGAAGGGGGAGTTGTCGGCGGTCGCGGCCATCTTGCGGCGGTCGATGATCCACGGCGCGTCCGGGTCGATCAGGGCAAGGTCTGCCTCGAGCCCCGCCACCAGCGCGCCCGCCGGCACCCCGAGCAAGCGCGCAGGCTTGCCGGCGGTGAGATCGAAGGCGCGGCACAGGTCGATCACGCCATCGCGCACCAGCCCCAGCACCATCGCCAGCAGCGTCTCGGCCCCGGCCATGCCCGGCAGCGCATCGGCGAAGGGCAGACGCTTGTCCTCGGGCCCGCGCGGATCATGGCCGCTGGCGATCACATCCACCGTCCCGTCGGCGATGGCAGCCAGCGCCGCCTGCCGGTCAGCCTCGCAGCGCAAGGGCGGCGAGAGACGGGTAAAGGTGCGGAAATCGGCGGTGGCAAGGTCCGACAGCATGAAATGCGCCGGCGTGATCCCGCAGGAAACCGGCAAGCCCCGCGCCTTCGCTTCGCGCACCAGCGCGAAGCCCCGGGCAGTGGTGACCTGGCGAATGTGCAGCCGCGCGCCCGCGAGTCCGGCGAGCGCAATATCGCGGGCGATGGCGAGCGCCTCGGCCTCGGCGGGCGCGGCGGGCAGGCCGAGGCGGGTCGCGATCTCGCCGGCGGTAGCGCAAGCCTCGCCCACGAGATTGCCGTCCTCGGCATGGGTGACGACCACCATGTCGAGCATTGCCGCATATTGGAGGAGCCGCAGCATCACGCCCGAATCCGCGATCCATCGCCGCCCGGTAGCGATGCCCTTCGCGCCCGCCTCCTGCATCAGCGCCAGCTCGGCGAGTTCGCGCCCTGCAAGGTCGCAGGTGGCCGCCGCAAGCGGGTGGACCCACAGATCCGGCTTGCCGCTCTTGGCGATGAAGCCCACCCGGCTCGGCAGATCAAGCGCGGGCGACTGGTCGGGCATCAGGGCCGCACGGGTGATCCCGCCGAAGTGGAAGGCGGGCTTGTCGACCGCGAAGACCCCGAGGTCGACGAGGCCTGGCGTAAGGAGCTTGCCCTTCGCATCGACGATCGCGTCGCCATCTTCGGCGGCAATATCGCTACCGAACGCGAGGATCACGCCGTCGGCACAGCGCAATGCGCCGGAAACCACGCCTTGCGGCGTCACGAGCTGCGCGTTGACGATGGCGAGCGGCTGAACCTGCTTCATGCCCAGCCCTCCACGCCCCGCGCCCCGCGCGTCAGGATGTCGAGACACGCCATGCGGATCGCCACGCCCATCTCGACCTGCCGGGTGATCAGCGAGCGGCCCGCGAGGTCGGCGACCTCGCTGTCGATCTCGACCCCGCGGTTCATCGGCCCCGGGTGCATCACCAGCGCATCCGGCCGCGCGAGCGCGAGGCGCTTCGTCGTCAGTCCGTAGAGGTGGCGGTATTCGCGCGGAGACGGAATGAACTGCCCGCTCATCCGCTCCGATTGCAGGCGCAGCATCATCACCACCTCCGCGCCGTCCAGCGCGGCATCGAAATTGTGGTGAACCTCCACCCCCATCGCCTCGACCCCGGCGGGCATCAGTGCCGGGGGCGCGCAGACCCTGACCCTGGCACCCAGCGCGGTAAGGCACAGGATGTTCGATCGCGCCACGCGGCTATGCAGGATGTCGCCGCAGATCACGACGTTGAGCCCGGTGAAGTCCTCTGCCCCCTCCCCGCGCTCGGCCAGCGCATGGCGCAGGGTCAGCGCGTCGAGCAGGGCCTGCGTGGGGTGTTCGTGCTGCCCGTCCCCCGCGTTCAGCACGGGGCAATCGACCTTGTCCGCGATCAGCCGCGTCGCGCCCGACGAACCATGCCGGATCACGATCGCATCGGCGCGCATCGCGTTCAGCGTGATCGCGGTGTCGATCAGAGTCTCGCCCTTCTTCACCGAGCTTTGTGCGGCGTGCATGTTGACCACGTCGGCGCCCAGCCGCTTGCCCGCAATCTCGAAACTCAGGAGCGTGCGGGTCGAATTCTCGAAGAAGGCGTTGATGATGGTGAGGCCCGCCAGCAGGTCCGAATGCTTGGTGCGCTGGCGGTTCAGGGCCACCCATTGTTCGGCCTCGTGGAGGAGGTAAAGGATCTCGTGGCGCTGGAGATGCCCGATGCCGGTGAGGTCGCGGTGCGCAAAGGCCAGCCGTCCGGCCGGAAAGCGGCCCGCGGCATGGTGAGGATCGGAGGTTGCCATCAAAGCCACGCCCTTAGTCGAGGCAGGTTCCCCGCTCAACCCCATGGGCAAGCTTTCCGTTGGAACTTGTGCCCTAAAGGCCCTAGACCGGCGGATCTAGGCAAAAAGGACACAAGATGAGCTTCGTGGGGAAGGTGTGGGCAATCCTCGTCGGGATCAAGGACGGGCTTGTCCTTGCGTTCATGCTTTTGTTCTTCGTCATGCTGTTCGGCATCCTCTCGGCGCGGCCCAACCCGGGGCAGGTGCGCGAGGGTGCCTTGCTCGTCGACCTGTCGGGTTTCGTGGTCGAGGAGAAGTCGTCGCTCGATCCCATCCAGGCGATCCTCTCGCGCAGCGCGCCGGTCGAGGAGACCCGTGCGCGCGACGTGGTGCGCGCCCTCGATGCCGCTGCCAGCGACAAGCGAATCAAGGCCGTGGTGCTCGACCTGACGACGTTCCTCGGCGGCGGGCAGGTCCACCTCAAGGAGATCGGCGCGGCGATGGACCGCGTGCGGCAGGCCAGGAAGCCGGTGCTTACCTACGGCAAGGGCTATGCCGATGATCACATGCTGATCGCTGCCCATGCCAGCGAGGTGTGGCTCGACCCCATCGGCGTGGCAGTGATCTCGGGGCCGGGACGCAACAATCTCTATTTTGCCGGGCTGCTCGAGAAGCTCTCGGTCAATGCGCGGGTGTACCGCGTGGGCGAGTATAAGGCCGCAGTCGAGCCGTGGTCGCGCACCGGCATGACCGATGAGGCGCGGGCCAATATCGGCGGGCTCTACGGAGCGCTGTGGGAGGAATACAAGGCCAACGTCTCGCGCGCGCGGCCTCGGCTCCAGCTCGCGCGGGTGACGGGTGATCCGGCGGCGTGGATCGCAAGCTCGGGCGGAGACATGGCCGAGGCAGCCCGCGCTGCCGGGATGGTCGACAAGCTCGGCGACAAGGCGCAGTTCGGCGCACGGGTGGCCGAGCTTGCCGGCAAGGACCCGTGGTCGGAAAAGCCGGGCAGCTATGCCGCGAGCGACCTCACCGCCTATCTTGCCGATATCGGCCAGCCGCAGGCGGGCAAGAAAATCGGCGTCGTCACCATCGCCGGCGAGATCGTCGATGGCGATGCCGGACCGGGGATCGCCGGCGGCACGCGCATCGCCGACCTGCTCGACGAGGCGCTCGACGATGATCTTGCCGGCCTGGTGGTGCGGGTGGATTCGCCGGGCGGTTCGGTGACCGCTTCGGAGGAGATCCGCCGCGCGATCCAGCGCTACCGCGATCGCGGCATTCCCGTGGCGGTGTCGATGGCCAACATGGCGGCAAGCGGCGGCTACTGGGTCTCCACACCCGCGGAGCGGATCTTCGCCGAGCCCGAGACCGTGACCGGCTCGATCGGCGTCTTTGCGGTGGTGCCGACCTTCGAGCAGACCGCTGCGCGTCTCGGCGTGACATCGGACGGCTATCGCAGCACGCCGCTGTCCGGCCAGCCGGACTTCATCGGCGGCTTCACGCCGGCGATGGACACGCTGATGCAGACCACGATCGCGGGCACATACAAGGATTTCCTCAGTCTCGTTTCCAAGGCGCGGCGGATGCCGGTCGAACGGGTCGATGCGATCGCGCAGGGACAGGTGTGGGACGGGGGCACGGCGCGCCAGAACGGTCTGGTCGATGCCTTCGGCGGCCTGCCCGAGGCTCTCGCCTGGACGGCCCAAAAGGCGGGCGCGAGGGAGGGCGAATGGCATGCGGTCTACCTCGGCGAGCGCGGCGGCGATTACGATTCGCTGATCCGCCGGTTGGTGACGAGCGAGGGCGGAGCGCGAGCGCCGGCGATCAGCAACGGCGATCTTTTCGCCATGGCCGCGACGCGCAGCGAGAGCCTCGGCGCAAGGCTCGCACGTGATGTCGAGCGGCTGCTCGGCACGCGCGGCGTGCAGGCCTTCTGCGTCGAATGCCCGGGCCGTCCGGCCGTGGTCCAGCCCCCCGCCGGGCGCCCCGAAGGAATGCTGGCGCTGCTGGCATGGCTGGCGACGAACTGAATCGTGCTGCGGGTGCTTGCCAAGCGGCCAAGCCCCCATTAGAGGGGCCCCCCTGTCCGGGCCACATGGCCCTCGGGACGGGCGCGTAGCTCAGCGGTAGAGCACACCCTTCACACGGGTGGGGTCACAGGTTCAATCCCTGTCGCGCCCACCATTTTTCCAATGACTTAGGAAAGATGGTAACGCCGTCCATGGAATAGGCATGAAAAAGAGCCTATGGGATCCTCGTGCGCCCGCCTCGCGCTTCGCCTACCCCCACCCCCCAAGAAATCCACCAGACCAGCACCCCACCGGGGTGGCACCCCCCATTTCCGTCAGATGGGACCCACGCTTCCTTCATACATAAGATTGTGCGCGTTGGATGAGGTGGGATTGGAATTTGCCTGCGCGGATGCCCACGTCAGCTAGGCTGATCTCAAGCGGAACATCGGTCTCGTCCCAGCGCAGCACAAGTGGTGGCCTGCGGCTGTGCAGGCTGGAAGGAATTGATCTGAATTGATCCGCCCCCTTCTGAGTAGCCCAATTTCTATTTTTGGAATCGCCACGAAGGAGGGGGTAGATCACCTAGAGTTTCTGTGTTGCGCGAGCCGAAACTAGAAACTAGCGTCTGAGAACGCTCAATGTGGAAGGTTTCGTAAAATGGGGGATTGGCGTCACACTTGCGTATTTTTGGCGTTCACCGGAGCCTTCACACTTTGCTCTGCCGCACACGCAGGGGACCAAGGTGCTAACGTGCACAATATTGATTTTGCTGAAAAAATGATTCAACTCGATGCAATGATGTTTGTTACCGACAGGGTATGCCTCTTAAAAAAACAGTCGCTTGGCTCATCATATCTTTCTGCACAAAATAGTGTTAGCGATATAACTAAAGCATCAGACGAATATTTAGAAAAAAGATATCATGAATTTCATAAAGATTCTACTTATGAGCAAATGATAGTATCGACTCTAAATACCTATGGCCAAGGTCATAATACTTTCGAATGCGCTAATCTAGCTGATCACTTAATTGAATTGTCTACTTTGCAGGACAATCAAGAAATATATAAAAAAGCATCATTCTTGCTACAGGGAGCGCCCAATCACGGGCACTTGCCAGGAGGAGGGGGTAAGGCGAGCGCGCTCAAGCCAAACGCGCTTAATTCCGATCAAATTGAGGAGGCGCCCAAAATGGGGGACGTTGCCCGCCCAGCGAACGCCCTGCCTGATCTTAACGTCAAGACGCCAATGAAGGCGGAACCCTCAAGCGGGTCGTCCACGCTGGAAAAAGCTAAGACCCAGTGGCTTGTGGAAACGCAGAACTATACAGGCGGTGCGTTCATAAAGGACTTCTAACTCCATGGGAGAAGATGCGATGCAAACTTTTGTCGAGCGATACACCTCCAATGAGGTGCTTCAGGCATTCAAAGCCGCTACGGTATCGGTGGCGATCGTTGCCGCAGCGACGGCGAGCGCTCAAACCGCAAATTCGACTGGCTGCGATGCCTACCCCTACCAACCCAACGACACACTGATTGAATTTGGTGAGGATGGGAAATTCAAGATTGTTACAACTGCTGCGGCATACGTGGATTTCGATGACGGGCAGGTGGTGGCGTCAGCGGAGAGGGAAGCAGAACTCCTTGGGAAACGTTTAATTGCTGAATACATTAATCAAAGATTGACTAGTGAAGATTCTATTGAAAGTGCGATAAACACTGCGCGGACCCTCACTGGGTCGACTACCGGCGGCACCCTCACCACTACACAAAGGGAAGAGGTTAAGACGCAGTTGTCTTCAATTAGTGGGAGAGCAGATGCCCTGCTTGTGGGGGTTTCCAAACTTGGAGGCTGCTACACAAAAGGCCATCAGGTGCGTGTTACGGTAGGCATCAAATCGGATACGTTCCAAAACGCTCAAAAACTAGGAACCGTGATGGGAGCCGCTGCCGCGAGCGATTACGGTCAGAATAATCCGAAGTCAGAACAGGGCCAAAAGCAAACCACGGACCGTGGACAACAAGGTGTGCAAGCGGGGACCAAAGATTATACCGGTGGTCAAACGATCAAGGATTACTGATCTGCCCTTGAGATGTTTTTCAAGGACGTTGTTTATGACCGGGCGGCATTTCAAATCTTAGATCATTGGAACGCTGCTCGTTGAGGCAACGGAGGCATCACTGGCAGCGGTTAACTGGTGGCTACAGATCAGTGCGATTATCGAAACGGTCGATTACAGCACAATGGTTGAGCTAGCTTGCGAAAGCCTTGCAGCCTTTCAGATTACGACAACCATCAATATGGACTAATCGACCTTGGTCCTACAGGAATATGGCCTAGAGATCCGGGTGGGGGCGGAAATGAATGGACATTGCGCGAGGGTAGTCTCCGGCCCCCTCAGAACCAAAAGCAAGCGGATGGCTACCATCCATTTGCTGCTCTTTACAGCCATCGGCATCCAGCCCCTCGCTGTCCACGCCAAGGAACAGCGTATCCAAAACGTCACTGGATATGGCGAGGACGAGACCCTTGCTATTCGGCAGGCTCTGCGGGACGCAGTCGCGCGCGCTTGTGGCGAACGCATTAGCTCGACACTCGACTTAAATAGCCTTTCGAGCAATTCAAAAAGCCTGTCGAACAATGGGCGAGATGATCGGAGTTTTAGCAGTTCGAACGAGACGAGTTCGAACATCTCCACGACAACAGACGGTGTCGTGAGCCGCTATGATCTGATAAAATCTCAGCGTGATGAGGCAGGCAATCGGCACGAAGTTACACTCGATGTTGTGGTCGGCCAATGTTTAGTCGAGGTGGACGTCAACTCTCTGAACAACCAGATGGCGCAAGTGCTCTCCGAAATTGTTAAGGTTGGCCAAACCGGAGGCCTTATATCGGATCCGAACACCTATGCTGAATTTTACCACAATGCCAGAATTTTACAGCAGCGTGGTGAAATTGATCTCGCGATGCAGGCCTATGAGCAGGCTTTGTCTGAGGGTTACCTCTTCGTCGATCCACTTCTTGATCTACTTGATTTGGCCAATGCGCGATATGGTGAGGATGGTACAAAGATCTATTTTGAAGATAGAATCAAAAATAGAATCCCGAAGCAACTTAGCGACATAGGAGAGCTTGCCCTAAACGATGATATTGTGACCCTTGTTCAGCCGATCTTAGATGACAAGTTAAATTTTTCACCACTTCTCGTAAGCTGGCTTCAGTCAAGTTACATCAACTGGGATGAAATGGATACTCTGACTGTCGGAAAGGCTCGTACGAAAGCGGTAGAATTGATATCGAGAGACTATAAATCAGGAAAGCTGCAGAGTTTCTTTATCGATAAAATCCGTGGTGCTGCTATAGGGCAATCGGCTATACAGGAGTACAAGTCGTGGACACCCTCAACGCAATTTTCGCTTGATCGGGATACGGTCTCTCGGGCTTCCGTGAGGTTCGAGCGTATAGGCATGATTGATCGAATGGGGGTGATTGATAGCACGCCCTACATTGGACAAATTCAAATTCAAGATCGCGTGAACTTGACGCAGCCCATTACGCTATGTGCCAAGGTGTATGGAGGGCAACTGACTTGCAGAAATCTCGATCATGGCAGAAATGCCTATAAAGACTCTTCTGGGTATGGATACCACTCTGGTACTGAGGGCTATGACGTGAACACTCGGGCGTATTTTCCATCAATGCTGAATTGGACATTCGGAATGCACTGTGCCGTCAGTGTTTCATACACCGATTTGCTTGGCTTCAAGGTCACGTCACCAGTGCTTGTAGGTCACGAAAATCGAGAAGAATATGCGCCGAAGGACTTAGACAAGATTATCAAATGCGCAGGTGACCATTATCGTCCACGTGGTTGATCAACGCTGCGATCGCGAACCTACGTGCGTATCTCGTCGCGCAGAGCGGTTAAATGCTCTTTCTCGTAGTGACTGCGAATGCGGCTATAAGTTAGACTCGTATTCAACATCGAGCGGTTACATCTGCCAGTAAACCCCATAGTAAAAGCCTTCAACGTAGCCCTTGACCTTGATTAGGGCCGCAAGCACGAGGTTTTCTGCGACTTCACGCAGTGCTCAATTACCACGCCAGCACATAACTGCGATGCGGCCCGCGCGCGTATGATCGTTCATGCGTCACGTCGACCTAACACCCAGAACCCCCAGTTTTCTGCCCTTCCTTCAGGCCAGACTCTATTCCCAGCGGGGGTGGGGGGAAGCGTCACTTGGTCCATGAGGGTCGATGAACGGCGTGATGATGCCATTCACACCTTTGGTTTCCTACCCCTCGTGCGGGTCGAACCCGGCGCGACCATATCCAGCTTGTGCATCAGGTCCTCCACCTCATGGAAGAAGACGGACATCTGATGGCGCTCCTGCCGTTCAGGCAGCGTCTGGCCTGCGCCTTGATAGTTCCAATGCGCGCTGCCCCGCCGCACCTTCTTATGTCCCCCGTGCGAGGGACAGGTCCGACAGGACCCCACGGCTAACTTCTTACATTGCTTGCCCGTGCTGCGCGCACGGGCTCGGCACCTCCTCGCAGTGCCGTTGGCGACGTTGGGAAGCATGGGCAGTTCCTTAGGTTGCTGCTCACGGCAGCCGAAGAGCCTGCTTGACGAGGGCTGAGAAAGTTTTCCGCTTACGCAAGGATGACGGATCGCACGTTGGATTTATCCGCTAATTGGCCCGCTGAAGCCGAGACCTACGCTCCCCAGTGATCGCAAAATCTGACGCAATCCTCAGCGATCTGAGCAGCATCGGCGCAAAGATAGGGCAGGAGCGAAGTACCCACGATAAGCCGTCTGTATTCCTGAGCAATGGGCTGGCGGAGCAGTTCCCTTGCGCTTTCGCACTCCTTCAGGAAGAGCCGGATGCGTACCTTAATTACTGCGATGAAAGCATCGATGGCAGGCTCGGGCACCCTGTGCAGGTTCAGGTTCTCTATGCCGGAGATGACGTTGTAACCAAGCTGGCGCTCAATGCTGTTGGGAATGGCGCATATCCTCCCGGCCGACCTGTCTTCCTGCCCGCTGCTGATGAAGCCGATCGAATGGGACCCGGTGGTCCGCCCCTTGCAGGAGCTCCTCGGAAGAGGTGGGGGCGATGATGTCCTCTCAACGCGCACCCATCGGCAATGAGGCGCTCGGGCCGGTGAACCAGGTCGGGGCCCCGCGCAGAACTCAAGTCCTTTTCCGCATCCGTCAATCACCCCTCCCCGCTTGACCGCGCCGCCCTTGTCACGGCATTGCACGCCTTTCTCTTTCCCCCGCAGCGGCTTGGCGAGGAACATTCATGCGATACGGTTTCAGGTGTGCCTGCCTTCTCGTGGCTGCGGCGCTATGCGGCACGGCAACTGCACCCTTGCAGGCGCAGTCCTTTGTCGAAGCGGACTTCGACACCGCGATCCCGACCCTCACACAAAGTGCCGGACACGCGCCGGGGACGCGGATCACCCCGCCCGACCAGGCGATAACCTACCTCAAGGCTCTGGCCGCCGCTGCCCCCGATCGGACGCGCCTCGTCCAATACGCGACAAGCTGGGAGGGCCGCCCGCTCTACTATCTTGTGATCTCCTCGACAAAGAACATCGCGAAGCTCGACGCCATCAAGGCTGACCTCGCCACCATCGCCGCCGGCAAACCCGGAAACGGCGCCGCCATCCCCGTGACCTGGCTCGCTTACGGCGTGCACGGCAACGAGATCTCCTCGACCGATGCAGCGCTGATGACTGCCTATCACCTGCTCGCCGCCAAGGACGATGCGCGCGCAGCGAAGATCATGGGCGAGACGATCGTTGTGATAGACCCGATGCAAAATCCCGACGGGCGCGCACGCTTCCTCGGCAACTTCCTCGCCTCGACCGGGATAGCGCCCGATGCCGACCGCCAGGCCGCCGAGCATGACGAGCCTTGGCCGTCGGGGCGCGTCAACCACTACATGTTCGACCTGAACCGCGACTGGTTCACCCTCTCCCAGCCCGAGACCCGCGGCAAGGTCGCCGCGATCCGCGAGTGGAACCCGGTCGTCGTCGTCGACCTGCACGAGATGGGCGGGGACGAGACCTACTTCTTCTCGCCCGCAGCCCAGCCCTTCAGTCCCAACCTGACGCCAGCGCAGATCCGCGCCTACGAATTGATCGGCCGCTACAACGCGGCCGCTTTCGATGCGCGCGGCGAACCCTATTTCACCCGCGAGGTCTATGACCTGTTCTACCCCGGCTACGGCGACACCTGGAACGCGCACCAGGGCGCGATCGGCAGCACTTACGAGCAAGGCTCCGCGCGCGGGCTGGTGTTCGAGCGGCGGGACGGGACCACCCTCTCCTATGCCGACGGAGTAAGGAACCACTTCACCGCGAGCCTCGCAACCGCCGCAGCGGTCGCCGACAATCCGCAGCGGTTCCTCTCCGATTTCGCCGCCTACCGCGCCGCCAATGCCGCAGGCGCGGCGGGGAAGGCTAGCTACGTGATCGACCTCGGCAAGCGGCGGTGGAACGCGGAGCGCCTCGGCCGCCGCCTGGCCGCGCAGGGCATCACAGTGCTGCGGCAAGAAGGCGCCTCGACGGTTTGCGGTAAGTCCTATCCTTCGGGCTACCTCGCCGTCCCGCAAGCCCAGCCCGCAGCACGGCTGGTGCGGAGCCTGCTCGACCGTGACACGCCGCTTCCGCCCGACTTTCTCGCCGAGCAGGAGCGCCGCCGGTCGGTCGACCTGCCGCACGAGCTTTATGACGTCACAGCCTGGTCAGTCGGCCCGATGGCAGGGGTCGACGTTGCGCTTTGCAACGCGGGGGTCAGCGGCGAGGCGCTGGCAGCGGATGCGCCGATTGTCCCCAAGGTGGTGGGCAGCGGCACCTTTGCCATCGCCGTTCCCTGGAGCGATAGCGGGCAGGCGCGGCTTGTCACGCTGGCCTTGCGCGAAGGCATCGATGGACGCGTCACCGACAAGGCCTTTACCACCGGGGGGCGCAGCTTCCCGCGCGGCACCGTGGTCTTCTCGGCCGGCAGCAACACGCCCGAAAAGATAGCACGCCTCGCAGCACTAGCCCGCGAGGTCGGGGCCGAGACAGTGGCACTGGAAAGCGGCTGGGTCGACAGCGGCCCGAACCTGGGCAGCGAGCACTTCGCGCGCCTTGCCCTGCCGCGTGTCGCGGTGGCGTGGGACGACGGGGTCTCGCCGCTCAGCGCCGGGGCGCTGCGCTATGTGCTCGAACAGCGCATCGGCCTGCCGGTGACGCCGATCCGTACCGCCCGCCTCGGCCGTGCGGATCTCACCGAATACGACGTGTTGCTGGTCCCGGAAGGCAATCCTGCCGACGCTTTGGGGGAGAGTGGCCAGCGGGCGATCCGCAGCTTCGTGCAACGCGGCGGGGTGCTGGTGGCCATCGGCGAGAGCCTCGATGCCTTCAGCAGCGGCGATAATCCGCTGCTCGCCGTGAAGCGCGAAGCTGCGCTCGGGCGTGATCCCGAAGCCAAGGACGACAGCAAGAGCGAGCTTGCCCAGGGACAAGCCATCGCCAGCGATGCGGAATATCGCGAATCGATCAAGGACAAATCGGCGCTGCCCGACACCTTGCCCGGCGCGCTCCTCAATGTGGTGGGCGAGCCCGACCACTTCCTGTCCGCAGGATATGACGCTGGCGCAGTGGTGCTGGCCACGGGCACGCAAATCTTCACCCCGCTCGACCGCGCGAAGGGCATCAACGTGCTGCGCTTTGCAGCGCCCGCAGGCCTCGTTGCCAGCGGCTACGTCTGGGACGAGAACCGCAAACAGCTCGCCTACAAGCCTTACCTTATGGCGCAGAGACAAGGGCGCGGCCTGATGATCGGCTTTGCGCACGACCCCTCGACCCGCGGCTATCTCGAAGGGCTCGACCTGTTGATAGCGAACGCGGTTCTGGTCGCCCCCTCGCGGGTCAGGTGACGCGGGCGGTTAGCTGATCTAGGATAAGAGCCCGGATTGTGTCATGCTTGCCGACATGACGCTGTTTCACGCGCTCGTTCTCCTTCATGTGGTCACCGGTGCGGTGGGGCTGACGGCGTTCTGGGGGCCAATCGTCACCAAGAAGGGGTCGCTAAGGCATCGCAAGTGGGGGCGGGCGGCCTGCTACGGCTTTCTGGGTGCAGGCGCGCTCGCCATTGCCATGTCGTTCCTGTCGCTCTGGGGGCCAGAGCACCGCCACCCTGAGATCGCCGACCGCGAACTTTTCGACGGTCTGTTCGGCTGGATGATGCTCTACCTCGGCACACTCACCATCGGCTTCGTCGACTATGGCCTCGCGGTGGTGCGCCACAGCCGAAAGCGCAAGGCGCTGCGGCTCTTTCGCTATCAGGCGATGATCGCCGCCGTGATTGTCACCGGCGC
>JACCDK011695329.1_pt1 | contig 17849 bp, 14 predicted proteins | sample 7445871 | NCBI WGS metagenome assembly JACCDK01 (sample SAMN15323436, study PRJNA562643) | freshwater metagenome | isolation source: river surface water | place: USA:Blue River Watershed | collected 2017-08-15
CACGTATTCGTCGCCGGCATAGGCCTTTTGCATGTCGGGCCACTGCGCCAGCAGCTGCCGTGCATCGGCGCCCATCTGCGCTTCCCGCTTGACCGCCAAATCAATGGCGGCCTCCGCCGCGCGGGGCTTGTCCGGCTTGTCGACGCTGAGCATGCGCGCGGCCTCACGCAGTTGCTGCACCTCTCGGGCCAGGCGCACCTGTTGCGCCACCCGCCGCTTGTAGCCGCGCACCGTGTCGGCAATATCGGCCAAGTAGCGCATGCGCGCGGCCGGCACGATGGGTGTTTGCTGGGTGCTGTGCCGGGTGTGCACCGCCGGCAGGCGGCCCGGGCGCAGGGGCAGCCCCAAGGTCTGCAGGCGACCCTTGATGCCTTGATACAGCGCGGTCACCCCATCATCGTTGAAGCGGCTGGCCATGGTGCCGTACACCGGCATGTCTTCGGTTTTGAGGGTCCAGGCTTCACGGTTGCGCTGGACCTGCTTGGCCACGTCGCGTAAGGCGTCCATGGAGCCCTTGCGATCGAATTTGTTGATGGCCACGAACTCGGCAAAGTCCAGCATGTCGATCTTCTCAAGCTGGCTGGCCGCGCCGAACTCGGGCGTCATCACGTACATCGGAATGTCGACATGGGGCACGATGGCCGCGTCGCCCTGGCCGATGCCGGAGGTTTCGACGATCACCAGGTCAAAGCCGGCGGCCCGGCAGGCCGCCACCACATCGGGCAGGGCCTGCGAAATCTCGCTGCCGGCCTCGCGCGTGGCCAGGGAACGCATGAACACCCGAGCGCCGGTGTCGCCGGCCGAGGCTGGGGATTTGGACCAAGGGGAAATGGCGTTCATGCGGATGCGGTCGCCCAACAGGGCGCCGCCGCTTTTGCGCCGGGAGGGGTCGATCGAGATCACGGCGATGCGCAGCGCGTCATCCTGGTCCAGCCGGATGCGGCGGATGAGCTCGTCGGTGAGCGAGGACTTGCCCGCACCGCCGGTGCCGGTGATGCCCAGCACGGGGATGGCCCGGGCCGAGGCGCTCTCACGCAAGGCGGTCAGCATCGCGCCATCGGCGCGGCCATTTTCTAAAGCCGTGATCAGTTGCGCCAAGGCGCGCCAGGCCGATTCGCTGTGGCCTTGCACCGCCTGCAGCTGCGTGGGCGCATGGGCCGAGAGGTCTCGGTCGCAGCGCATCATCATCTCGCCGATCATGCCCTGCAGGCCCATGCGTTGACCGTCTTCCGGGCTGAAGATGCGCACACCGTGCTCGGCCAAGTCGCGGATTTCCGCCGGCACGATCACGCCGCCACCGCCGCCAAAGACCTGGATGTGAGAGCCCCCGCGCGCGCGCAGCAACTCCACCATGTACTTGAAATACTCCACGTGCCCGCCCTGGTAGGAGCTGACGGCGATGCCCTGCACATCCTCTTGCAGCGCAGCGGTCACCACTTCGTCCACCGAGCGGTTGTGCCCGAGGTGGATCACCTCGGCGCCCATGCCCTGCAGGATGCGCCGCATGATGTTGATGGCCGCGTCATGCCCGTCGAAGAGGCTGGCAGCGGTGACGAAGCGCACCTTGTGCGTGGGGCGGTACTGGGCCAGGGCCTTGTAGTCGGCAGACAGATCGGTCATGGGAAACCTCGGATACACAGGGGCGAAAGGGGCGCCATTGACGTTAACGTAAACGTCAACTGCCAATCATGCCACCGAATGCCGGTGTGTGGGCCGGCGCTGCCGTGGCCGCCGGCGCACGGCGCCCCGCTCTGATAACCTGCTTTCCATGAGCTTTTTGGCCATCGACATCGGCAACACCCGGCTGAAGTGGGCGCTGCACGAGGCCGCTACGCCGGGCGCCGTGCCGCGCCAGCAGGGGGCGGTGTTCCTGGAAAACATCGACGCCCTGGCCGAAGGCGATTGGAGGGCCTTGCCCGCGCCGCGTGCCATCCTGGGCTGCAATGTGGCCGGGGACGCGGTGCGCCGCCGGGTCGAGGAACAGTTGGAGTTGTGGGACACCCCGCCCAGCTGGGTGGTGCCTTCGGCCCAGGACGCCGGTGTGCGCAACGGCTACGACCACCCCACCCGGCTGGGGGCCGACCGCTGGACCGCGCTCATTGGGGCGCGCTGGCATGTGCAACACCGGGGCCTGGCGCAACCGGCGCTGGTGGTGATGATCGGCACGGCCGTGACGGTGGACGCGCTGGACCCGGATGGCACCTTCTTGGGCGGGCTCATCCTGCCGGGGCACGGCATCATGTTGCGCGCCCTGGAGTCGGGTACGGCCGGTCTGCGCGTTCCCACGGGTGAGGTGCGCCTGTTCCCCACCAACACCTCCGATGCCCTCACCAGTGGTGGCAACTACGCCATCACCGGCGCCATCGAGCGCCTGCACCGGCACCTCAAGCAGCGCACGGGCTTGCAGCCCCTGACCCTGATCACGGGTGGCGCGGGGTGGAAGGTGGCGCCCCACCTGCAGATCGAGCACGAACTGGTCGAAGGCCTGATCTTCGACGGGCTGCTGGCCCTGCAGGCCCAGCGACAGTCCCGCTAGCGCGGGCGGGTCAAACCCTCAAAGGATGAAGCGCGACAGGTCTTCGTTGCGCGCAAGATCACTGAGCTTCTGGTCCACCTGTTGAGCCCCCAGGGTCACCCGGGTGCCCGCACGGTTGGGCGCATCGAAGCTGATCTCGTCCAACAGGCGCTCCATGACCGTGGCCAGGCGGCGCGCCCCGATGTTCTCCATGCGTTCATTGACCTCGAAGGCGATCTGCGCCAAGCGGCGGATCGCGTCGGGTTCGAACACCAACTCCACCCCTTCGGTGGCCAGCAGGGCCTGGTATTGCTTGACGATGCTGGCGTGGGTGCTCGTGAGAATGGCTTCAAAGTCTTCAACGCTGAGGGCGCCGAGCTCTACGCGGATCGGGAACCGGCCTTGCAGCTCGGGGATGAGGTCGCTGGGCTTGGCCAGGTGGAAGGCGCCCGAGGCGATGAACAGGATGTGGTCGGTCTTCACGGGGCCATACTTGGTGCTCACGGTGGTGCCCTCCACCAGCGGCAGCAGGTCGCGTTGAACCCCCTGGCGCGAGACCTCGGCCGTGCCGCTGCCCTCGCTGCGTGAACACACCTTGTCAATCTCGTCGATGAAGACGATGCCGTTGCCTTCGGCATGCGCCAAGGCGGCTGACTTGATCTCGTCTTCGTTGACCAGCTTGGCCGCCTCCTCTTCGACCAGCAGCTTCAGTGCATCCTTGATCTTGAGCTTGCGGGCTTGGCGCCGGCCGGCGCCCATCTGTGAAAACAGGCCCTTGAGCTGCTCGGCCATCTCCTCCATGCCCTGGGGGCCCATGACCTCCAGGGTGGGCCGCGACTCGGCCAACTCGATTTCGATTTCGGTGTCGTTCAGGGACCCCTCGCGCAACCGCTTGCGAAAGGTTTGCCGAGCGGCACTGTCGGCCGGTGCGCGGCTGGGGGCGGAGGACTCGCCGAAGCCGAAGGGCGCGGCGGTGCTGCTGGAGCGCGGCGGGGGGATCAGGACATCCAGGATCCGGTCTTCGGCGGCGTCTTCGGCCAGGCTGCGCTTGGCACGCACCTGGCGCTCACGCTCTTGCTTGACGGCCACGTCCACCAGGTCGCGCACGATGGTGTCCACGTCCTTGCCCACATAGCCCACCTCGGTGAACTTGGTGGCCTCCACCTTGATGAAGGGCGCATCGGCCAGTCGTGCCAGCCGCCGCGCGATTTCGGTTTTGCCCACGCCGGTGGGGCCGATCATCAGGATGTTCTTGGGCGTGATCTCGTGGCGCAGCTTCTCGTCGACCTGTTGGCGGCGCCAGCGGTTGCGCAGCGCAATGGCCACTGCACGCTTGGCCGACTGTTGGCCCACGATGTGTCGGTCAAGCTCGGAGACGATCTCCTGCGGGGTCATGGCGCTCATGGCGAATCCTTCTGCGAGGCGCGTGTGGCGCCCTCAGTCCAACACTTCGATCGTGTGGTTCTGGTTGGTGTAGATGCAGAGTTCCCCGGCGATTTCAAGGGCGCGCTTGACGATGTCGGCGGCGGCCATCTCGGTGTGGGTCAGCAGCGCCTGTGCCGCGGCTTGGGCATAGGCACCACCCGAGCCGATGGCCACGATGCCGCGTTCGGGCTCCAACACGTCGCCGTTGCCGGTGATGATGAGGCTGGCGCTGCGGTCGGCCACCGCCAACATCGCTTCCAGCCGGCGCAGCACACGGTCGGTGCGCCAGTCGCGGGTGAGTTCGATCGCCGCGCGCGCCAGGTGGCCTTGGTGCTTCTCCAGCTTCGCTTCGAACCGCTCAAAGAGGGTGAAGGCGTCGGCCGTGGCGCCGGCAAAGCCCGCCAGCACCTGGTCTTTGTGCAGCTTGCGCACCTTGCGCGCGCTGGCCTTGACCACGATGTGGCCCAGGGTGACCTGGCCATCACCGCCCAAGGCCACCTGCCAGCGGCCATCGGGCCGTTGCCGGCGCACGCTGACGATGGTGGTGCCGTGATAGACGGCCGCTTCGCTCATGGCCTGCCCTGTCGGCAATCAGTCGCCGAACATGCGCTGCTTGAGCTCCCGGCGCTGTTGCGCCTCCAGCGACAGCGTGGCCGTCGGACGGGCCAGCAGACGGCCCAAGCCGATGGGCTCGCCGGTTTCTTCGCAGTAGCCGTACTCGCCGGCGTCGATGCGCGCCAGCGACTGGGAAATCTTGCGCAGCAGCTTGCGCTCCCGGTCTCGGGTGCGCAGCTCCAAGGCGTGCTCTTCTTCGATCGTGGCCCGGTCGGCGGGGTCGGGCACGATGGTGGTGTCCTCGCGCAGGTGCTCGGTGGTTTCACCGGCGTTGGACAGCAGGTCTTCCTTCAGCGCGTTCAGGCGCGCCTTGAAGAAATCAATCTGCTTGTCGTTCATGTACTCGCTGTCGGGCATGGCCAACAGCTCGGGCTCGCTCAGGTCGCGCCCGGCCTTGCTCTTCCAGGCGTTGGCCAGCTTGGGATCCGGCTTGCCGGCGGGCTTCGTGTCCAGCATCGGCTCGGGCAGATGCCGGGCACTGGGCTTGGCCGGGGCGAAGCGGTCGGCAAAGCGGTTGGCCGGGTGAATGGGGGCGGCCGGCACGGGCTGGCTGTTGGCTTCGGCGCGGCTGAGCCGCGTATTACCGCTGCGGGGGGCGCTGGTGGGGGCCTGTGCTGCGGTGGCTTGAACGGGGGCGGAGGCCGGTGTGGCCGGCGCTGCGTTGGATTTCACGGATGCTTTCTGGGAGGAGGCGGTCACCGGTGCGGGGCCCGCCGTCTTGGATCGGTTGGCCGCAGGGGCCGATGGGGCCGGTTTGCCTGCGGGGGTGTTCTTCAGGGGAGCCTTGCTGCCGGGTTTGCTGGACGCGGCCGGCTTGCCGGCAGGCAGGGCTGGGGATGGTTTCTTGGGTGTGCTGGTCTTCTTGGCGGGTGCCAGTTTGGCCTGGGTGGCGGCCTTGGGCTTGATTACGCTCTTCGTACCCCCCTTGGGCGTGGGCTTTGCCGTGACTTTTTTGGCAGCTTGGGCACCGGAGGGCTTGCCGCTGGGTTTGCTGGCGGCCTTGCCCGTGGCTTTGGCCATGGGCTTGGTGGACTTGGCGCTCGCCTTGGCCGTGGGTTTGGGTGCGGCCTTGCTGGCGGGTTTGGCGTTGGGCTTGGATGCAGGTTTGACCGCTGCCTTGGCAGGCTTGGCCGCTGCCTTGGCAGGCTTGGCCGCCGTTACGGGCTTCTTCACCGCCGAGGGCCGGGTGGCTGCCTTGGCGGTCTTGCTTGCCTTGGAGGTGGCTGGCTTGGCCGTGCTCTTGCTCAACGTCGTCTCCTCATCCGATGGGGCCAAGAGTAGGCCCTTCATGGGGCATGGAGTCTCTTCCTCGCCCTTTGATCGGCGTATCCGGGCCTACCCCTAGCGCGGCCCTGAAGCACGGGTGGGCCCCAAAGGTTGCCCCGCTGCCCCACCCGCAAGGCGGCGCGATTGTAATCACCCCCTCTGTGGCCCGCGGCCAGGTCCCACAAGGCCTCAGCTCAGACACTGCTCCAGGCCCTGCAGCAGGATGTCTCGGGGCAGGTCGATGCCGATGAAGACCATCTTGCTCTGTTTCTTCTCGCCGGGGGTCCACTTGGGGCCCAGGTCGCTGCCCATCAACTGGTGCACGCCCTGAAAGATCACCTTGCGGTCGTGCCCCTTCATGTACAGCACGCCCTTGTAGCGCAGCATCTTGGGGCCGTACACCTGCACGATGGAGCCCAGGAAATCCTCCAGCCGCTCTGCGTGGAAAGGCCGATCGGCACGGAAGACGAAGGACTTCACATCGTCGTCATGGTGATGGTGGTGGGGGTGGTCGCAGTGTTCGCCGTGGGCGTGGTCGTGGTCATGGTGGTGATGGTGATCATGCCCATGCCCGTGGCCGTGGTCGTGCCCATGGTCATCCGCCTTGAGGAAGTCCGGGTCGATGTCCAGCTTGGCGTTGAGGTTGAAACCCTTGAGGTCGAACACCTTGTCGATGGGCACCTGGCCGAAATGCACGCTTTCGATGGGCGCGCGCGGGTTCATGTGGCGAAGGCGGTGGGTCAGCACGTCGATGTCTTGCGCGCCAACCAGGTCGGTTTTGCTCAGGAAGATGCGGTCGGCAAATCCGGCCTGGCGGCGGGCTTCCTGGCGGGTGTCGAGCTGCTGCTGCGCGTGCTTGGCATCCACCAGGGTGATGATGGAGTCCAGCTGGAAGCTGGCGGCCACTTCGTCGTCGATGAAGAAGGTTTGCGCCACCGGGCCTGGGTCGGCCACACCCGTGGTTTCAATGACCACCCGCTCAAAGTCGAGCTCGCCCTTGCGGCGCTTTTCCGCCAGATCGGCCAGGGTGGCGCGCAGGTCTTCGCGGATGGTGCAGCAGATGCAGCCGTTGCTCATCTGGATGATCTGCTCGTTCGTGTCGGCCACCAAGATGTCGTTGTCGATGTTTTCTTCACCGAACTCGTTCTCGATCACGGCAATCTTTTGGCCGTGGGCTTCGGTGAGCACCCGCTTGAGCAGCGTGGTCTTGCCCGAGCCCAGGAAGCCGGTGAGGATGGTGGCGGGGATCAGGGAGGGGGTCATGGTGCGCGCTTTTCGATCAATCCCAACAGTTGGGGGCGCCGCACTGTGGTTCAAGGGGGGTGATCTGTCAAGCTGCGGTATCCTGCGCCTTCCTTCACTGCCGACACCCGCTGTGTCAGAACCCCACCCTACAGGGCGCGTGTCCGCGCCCCCGGTTGACCGCCGCACCCTCCTGGACCGCCTGGTCGACTTCATCTCCCCTGGTCCGGATTCCCGCGAAGAGCTGCTCGAATCGCTGGCCGATGCCGAGCAACGCAGCCTCATCGAACCCGACGCCCGCCGCATGCTGGAAGGCGTGCTGCGCCTGTCAGACCAATCCGCCGGCGACGTCATGGTGGCCGCGCCCCGGATGGACGTGCTGGACCTGGCCCAGCCCTACGAAGACCTGTTGGAAACCGTCATCCGTACGGCCCACTCTCGTTTTCCGGTGGTGGAGGGTTCGCGCGACAACATCATCGGCATCCTGATGGCCAAGGACCTGATCAAGCTGCAGCGCGCGCCAGAGTTGCACCTGCGCACCCTGCTGCGCCCGGCGGTGTTCGTGCCTGAAAGCAAGGCCCTGACGGAGTTGCTGCGCGACTTTCGCTCCAACCGAAACCACATGGCCATCGTCATCGACGAGTTCGGCCAAACCGCGGGCCTGGTGACCATCGAAGACGTGCTGGAAGAGATCGTGGGCGAAATCGAAGACGAGTTCGATGTGGCCGATGGCGAATCCGCGGTCTACACACTGGCCGATGGTTCCTACCGGGTGGCAGGGGACGGCCCGATCGCCGAGGTCAACCGCATCTTTGGGCTGGACTTTCCCGAAGACGAATTCGACACGATCGGTGGCTTGGTGGCCCATGAGTTGGGCCGCGTGCCGCGCCGGGGCGAATCGGTCGATGTGGGCGGCCTGCACTTCGTGGTGATGCTGGCCCGCGGCGGCGCGGTGCGCTGGTTCCGGGTGACGCGCGCCACCCCGGCCGACCCAGCAGACGAACCGCCCAAGGCCCCGGTCGGGCCGGTTGCCAAGTCCTGAGCCGGCCCCGCAGGCCCGTGAGCCCCGTATGACGCTCCTGTGGATGCTGGCCTCGGGCGCGGCCGGCGCCATGTCCACCGTGCCCCATGTGCACACCGAGTCCTGGTGGTGGGGCCCCCTGGCGGCCGCCGTGCTGGCGCACGCCGTGTGGCGCCACCCGCCACGCGTGGCGGCGGCCTGTGCCTGGGCCTTCGGTACCGCGTGGATGGTGGCGGGCACCTGGTGGTTGTTCATCAGCCTGAACCGCTACGGTGGCATGCCCGCCCCACTGGCGGCGGCATCGGTGTTCGCCTTGGGCGCGGCGCTGTCGCTGTACTGGGCGGCGGCCATGGGCCTGGTGGCACGCTGGCGCACCGGCCTTGCGCGCTGGGATGTGCCGGCGTTTGCGGCGGCCTGGTTGGCCGTGGAGCTGGCGCGCGGGCAGTGGTTCACCGGTTTTCCCTGGGTGGCCTCGGGCTATGCCCAGGTTGATTCGCCCTTGGCCGCTTGGGCGCCCTGGGTTGGGGTGTATGGCTTGGGGGCTTGGGTGGCCTTGCTGGGCGCGGCTTGGGCGTGGGCCTGGGGGGCGGGTGCCCAAGCCCAGGCCCATGACCGCGCGCGTTTTTCGGCGGCTTTGGGGGCATCGGCGTCCGCCGCGGGCCCGCGCGGCCGCCTCGGCTTGCGGCGGCTGTGGCCCGCGCTGTGGGTGCTGGCCAGCTGCGCAACGGTGGCCGTGCTGCCCCAAGGCTTCACCCAGTCCACCGGCACGCTGACCGTGTCTTTGGTGCAGACCGGCGTGGCGCAGGACGAGAAGTTCGACCCCACGCGGCTTCAGCGCCTGCTGCAAGAGCTGCAAGAGGCTCTGTCCCAGGCCCAGGGCCGCTTGGTGGTGGCCCCAGAAACCGCCCTTCCCCTGTTGCCACAAGACCTGCCAGAGGCGGTGGCGGCCGAGCTGTCGGCGCCCTTTACGGCGTCGGCCGGCATGCGCGCGGCCCTGGTGGGCCTGCCGCTGAGCACCGATGCCGGGGGCTACAGCAATTCGGTGGTGGCCTGGGGTGCACCGCCCGAAGGCCCATCCGACCGGGCCTATCGATACGACAAGCACCACCTCGTGCCCTTTGGTGAGTTCATCCCCTGGGGCTTTCGCTGGTTCGTGGACCTCATGCACATTCCCCTGGGCGACTTCGACCGTGGCGCGCCCGTGCAGCCCTCATACCAGTTTGCAGGCCAGGCCCTGGCGCCCAACATCTGCTACGAAGACCTGTTCGGTGAGGAACTGGCGCAGCGCTTTCACGACCCGCTGGGCGCGCCCACGGTGCTGGTGAACCTGAGCAACATCGCGTGGTTTGGCCCCACGGTGGCCGTTGATCAACACCTGCACATTTCCCGCCTGCGCAGCCTGGAGTTGCAGCGGCCCATGCTGCGGGCCACCAACACCGGTGCCACCGCGGTGATCGACCACCGGGGCCAGGTTCGGGCCTGGCTGGAGCCCCAGGTGCGTGGGGTGTTGGAGGCCCAGACTGAAGGCCGCCAGGGCATGACACCCTACGCACAATGGGCCGGCCAGCTGGGGCTGCTGCCCTTGTGGGGCCTGTGCGCCGTGGTGTTGCTGGGCGCGGCCTTGGCCGCCCGCACCGGCCGCCGGTGGCCCCTGCCGGGTGGCCGCGCGCCCTAAAATCGTGGGTTTGCGCCTGCCAACTTGCAGGGGCTTCTACACCGCACCCCACATGACCACCCTGACATTCCAGCAAATCATCTTGCGCCTGCAAGATTATTGGGACCGCCAGGGCTGCGCCTTGCTGCAGCCCTACGACATGGAGGTGGGCGCGGGTACCAGCCATACCGCCACCTTCTTGCGCGCCTTGGGCCCTGAGCCCTGGAAGGCGGCGTACGTTCAGCCCAGCCGCCGCCCCAAGGACGGACGCTACGGCCAGAACCCCAATCGGCTGCAGCACTACTACCAGTACCAGGTGGTGCTCAAGCCTGCGCCTTCGAACATCCTGGAGCTTTACCTGGGCTCCCTCGAGGCCTTGGGCTTCGACCTGAAGAAGAACGACGTGCGCTTTGTTGAGGATGATTGGGAGAACCCAACCCTGGGCGCTTGGGGTTTGGGCTGGGAGGTGTGGCTCAACGGGATGGAGGTCACCCAGTTCACGTACTTCCAGCAGGTGGGAGGCATTGACTGCCGGCCCATCACCGGTGAGATCACCTACGGCCTGGAGCGCCTGGCCATGTACCTCCAGGGTGTGGAAAACGTCTACGACCTCGTGTACACGGCTGCAAGCGAGTCGGCACACCGCCCTACACAGGCCAATTCAGCCCCAGCGGCGGGCGAGCGTCCCGCGGGCATGATCACCTACGGTGATGTCTTCCATCAGAACGAGGTGGAGCAAAGCACCTACAACTTCGAACACTCCAACGTCGAGTTCCTCCTGCAGGCCTTTGCGGCGCACGAGGGCAACGCCCAGCACCTGATGTCGGAGCAGCTGGCGCTGCCGGCCTATGAGCAGGTGCTCAAGGCCGCCCACACCTTCAACCTGCTCGATGCACGCGGTGCCATCTCCGTGACCGAGCGTGCGGCCTACATCGGCCGCATCCGAAACCTGGCACGCAGCGTGGCTGCCAGCTACCTCGACAGCCGCGCGCGCCTGGGCTTTCCCCTGGCGCCCAAGGCTTGGGCCGATGAGACCCTGGCCAAGATGGCCGAGCAGCGCGAGCAGCAACAGAAGAAGGCGGCCTGAACACCATGTCCAAACCGAATGCACCGGTGGCCAACCTGCTGGTCGAGTTGTTCGTTGAAGAGCTGCCGCCCAAGTCGCTCAAGAAGCTGGGCGCAGCGTTTGCCGATGCCCTGGTGGCCAGCCTGCAGGGTGCAGGATTGGCGGGGCCCGAGAGCGTCGCCACGCCCTTTGCCACACCGCGCCGTCTGGCCCTGCACCTGACGCATGTGGCCGCGCAGGCCGCCGACCGACCGCAGCAGGTCAAGCTGATGCCCGTGGCCGTGGGCCTGGATGCCACCGGGGCACCGACCCCGGCCTTGCTCAAGAAGCTCGGCTCCTTGGGCCTGGATGAGCAGGCGGTGGGCCGCTTGCAGCGCCAAGGCCAAGGCAAGGCGGAGACCCTCTTCCTGGACACCGTGGTGCCAGGCGCCACATTGGCCGACGGCCTGCAGAAGGCGCTGGACGAGACGCTACTGGCCTTGCCCATCCCCAAGGTGATGTCCTACCAGCTGGAGCAAGGCGGCCCGGAGGTTCAACCCGGCTGGACCAGCGTGAACTTCGTGCGGCCGGCGCACGGCTTGGTGGCCCTGCACGGCCCGTCGGTGGTGGACGTGTCGGTGTTGGGCCTGAAGGCACAGCGCCACACCCAGGGCCATCGTTTCGAAGCTAGGCTGCCCACCATCGAGCTGGGCCACGCCGACCACTACGAGCAGCGGCTCGTTGAAGACGGCGCTGTGATCCCTCGCTTTGAGGCGCGCCGCGCCGAGATCGTCCGCCAATTGGCGGCCGCTGCGGCCGCCTTGGGCCTCAAGCCCATCGAAGACGAAGCCCTGCTCGACGAGGTCACGGCGCTGGTTGAGCGCCCCAATGTGCTGACCTGCCAATTCGAGCCCGAGTTCCTGGCGGTGCCGCAGGAGTGCCTCATTCTCACGATGAAGGCCAACCAGAAGTACTTCCCCCTGTTGGACCACGCGGGCAAGCTCACCCACCGCTTCCTGGTTGTGAGCAACATTTCGCCCCAGGACCCGTCGGCGGTGGTGCAGGGCAACGAACGCGTGGTGCGTCCCCGCCTGGCCGACGCGAAGTTCTTCTTCGACCAGGACCGCAAGCGTCCTTTGGCCGACCGCGTGGCCGGCTTGGACAAGGTGGTCTACCACGGCAAGCTGGGCACGCAGGGTCAGCGCACCGAGCGCGTGCGGGCCCTGGCCCATGCGATCGTGAACCAACTGCGCATGGCCACCGTGCCCTACACGGTGGAGGCCAAGGACGAGTTCGAGGTGCTCGACGGCAAGGTGCAGCAGGCCGCCCTGCTGGCCAAGGCCGATCTGCTGACCGACATGGTGGGCGAGTTTCCCGAACTGCAGGGCATCATGGGTGCGTACTACGCGCGCCATGAAGGCCTGCGCGACGGCGTGGCCATCGCCATCGAAGACCACTACAAGCCGCGCTTTGCCGGCGACGCGCTGCCGCGCAACCACACCGGCACGGTGGTGGCTTTGGCCGACAAACTGGAGACCCTGGTGGGCCTGTTTGGGATCGGCCAATTGCCCACCGGCGACAAGGACCCGTTTGCCCTGCGACGCCATGCCTTGGGCGTGATCCGTATCCTGTCGGAGAAGAACCTGCCGCTGCAGTTGCCCGAGCTCGTGGCCGCGGCCCGGCCGGTCTTCGGCGAGCTGATCAACGACCCCAGCGCCGCCCTGTTGGACTTCTTCTACGACCGCTTGGCGGTGGCCTTGCGCGAGCAGGGCTACACCGCCCACGAGGTGGATGCGGTGTTGAGCCTGCGACCCACGCGCCTGGGTGATGTCGGCAAGCGGCTGGAAGCGGTCCGGGCCTTTGCCGCCTTGCCCGAGGCCGCCTCGCTGGCCGCGGCCAACAAGCGGGTGTCCAACATCCTGAAGAAGACCGATGGCGCCATCCCGCAAGAGGTGCAGGCTGGGCTGCTGCGCGAAGCGGCAGAGCAAGCCCTGGCGGCCGCCCTGCAGGCTGCAGCTGCGGCTGCCCAGCGGCAGTTTGATGCCCACGACTACACCGGCTCCCTGCAGGCCCTGGCGGTGTTGAAGGCCCCGGTGGATGCCTTCTTCGAAGACGTGATGGTGAACGCCGAAGACGAGGCCCTGCGGCGAAACCGCTTGGCCCTGCTGCAGCAGTTGCACGGGGCGATGAACCAGGTGGCCGACTTGTCCCGCTTGGCGGCCTGAGCATGCCCCACATTGCCCACCATGCGGTCAAGCTCGTCATCCTGGGGCGGGATGGGGTGCTCAACCGCTACCGCGAGGACCATGTCAAGGAGCCTCAAGAGTGGGAGCCCCTGGAGGGCGCGCTCGAAGCGGTGGCCCGCCTGAACCACGCGGGCTGGCACGCGGTGGTGGCCACCAACCAGGCCGGCATCGGGCGCGGGCTGATCGACATGGCTTCGCTCAACGCCGTTCACCAGGCCATGTATCGGCGCCTGGCTGCGGCCGGTGGGCGGCTGGACGCGGTGTTTTTCTGCCCGCACGCCCCCGAGGAACAGTGCGACTGTCGCAAACCCTTGCCCGGGATGATGCTGCAGATCGCACAGCGATTCGGCCTGGAGTTGGCGCAGGAGCCCATGGTGTGCGACATCCTGCGCGACCTCAAGGCAGCGGTGGCGGGGGGGTGCCAACCCCATCTGGTGCGCACCGGGCGCGCGGCGGCGATGGACGACGAACAGCTGCAGGCCTTGGCCCAGCAGGTGCCTGGCCTGCGGGTACACCGCGACCTTGCCGCCCTGGCCGAATCCCTGTTGCAACCCGCATGATCACGGTGATTCGCTCGGCGGCCTTCTTTGCGTGGATGGCGCTGACCGTCATCCCCTGGGCCCTGGCCGCCCTGGTGATGTCGATCTTTGTGCGGGGTGACCCGCTGTACTGGTTTTGCATGGCCTGGCTGCGCCTGGCCATCTGGGGTGCCCGGGTGATCTGTGGCGTGCATCACCGCGTACAGGGAATGGAGCACCTGCCGGCACCGGATGCGCTCACGCCGGTCATCCTGTGCCCCAAGCACCAGTCCACGTGGGAAACCTTTGCCTTTCCCACCTTGATGAGCCACCCCTTGGCCTATGTGTTCAAGAAGGAACTGCTCCTGGTTCCTTTTTTCGGGTGGGCCATGGGACGGTTGGACATGATCCACATCGACCGCAGCAAGCGCAACGAGGCTTGGGCCAAGGTGGCCGAGCAGGGGCGGCGCCTGATGGACCGAGGGGTGTGGGTCATCATGTTCCCCGAAGGCACGCGCACCGAGCGTGGTACGCAGGGCAGCTACAAAACGGGCGCTTCGCGGCTGGCCGTGGTCACCGGCGCCTACTTGGTGCCCATTGCCGTGACCTCGGCGCGATGCTGGCCGCGCAAGTCCTTCCTGCTGCGGCCGGGCGTGGTGGACATTTCCATTGGCCCGCCGATCGCCTCGGCCGGGCGTGACCCCGAGGGCCTGATGCAGGACGTGCAGGCCTGGATCGAGGCCGAAATGCGGCGTCTGGACCCCGAGGCCTATGGACCGCTGCTGCGCTGAGGCGCGGCCGCGGGCGCATGGGCGCTGAAGGCCCGGCTGGGCTTGTCGCAAGCGCCTACACTTCGCCTTCATGGCGGGCTTTGAGCAACTGGCGTTCGGCTTTGATGATGGGTCCAGTGTGGGCGTCTCTGCGTCGCCCGGCCCGGTGCTTCAGCACCCCCAGACGGCCGCACCTTCACCGGTTGTTGTCCCGGCCCCCCTCTCTCACCCCCAAGCCAGCCGCGAGGTGCTGCTGGCGGGACAGCGGGTGCGCTACGCCTTTCGGCGCGGAAAGCGCCGCACCATTGGCTTCGTGGTGGGCCCCGAGGGCTTGAGCGTGAGCGCCCCGCGCTGGGTGGGATGGGGCGAAGTGGAAGCAGCGCTGCAGGAAAAGGCAGCCTGGATCCTGCGCAAGCTGCAGGAACAAGGCGAACTCAGCCGCCGACTGCAATCGGCCCGCATCGTGTGGGCCGACGGTGCGCTGGTGCCCTATTTGGGCCGCCACATTCGCCTGGTGCTGGATGCATCGGGTGTGAGCGCCCCCGGTGGGGCGTGTCTGGACGACACACCCGGTGATGCGCCGGCCGTGTTGCGCCTGGGCCTGCCCGCTGATGCCCAAGCCGAGCGGATTCGCGATGTCGTGCACAGCTGGTGGCAACGACAGGCCAAGCAACTGTTCGAGCAGCGCTGCCAGCTCTACGCGCAACAGCTGGGGGTGCAGGTCAAACGCCTGTCTCTGAGTGCAGCCCAGACCCGCTGGGGCAGCGCCACCGCAGATGGGGCGGTGCGGCTCAATTGGCGCCTGATTCAGTTCCCGTTGAGCACGGTGGACTACGTGGTGGTGCACGAGCTGGCCCAACTGCGCGAAATGAACCACAGCGCTGCCTTCTGGGAGGTGGTGCGCTCCGTCTTGCCCACCTATGAGCAAGCGCAGCAGCCCTTGAAGACGGCCGTGCCCCTGGGAGATTGAAGGGCCGATCCAGCCGGTGCTGCGGCCCTTGCCGCTCTTGCGCCCCTTGCCAGCCCTGCCGCCGGGGCTCGCCCTCAGCCCGCTGAAGCCGGCGAGAACCGCCAGACCCCATCGGCGCTGCGCCTGCGAATCAGCTCCCCCCGGTGCCACAGGGCGTGCAGGTGCGCCACCGCTTCGCCCATGGCGAAGGTGGTTTGGTGCAGGTCCAGGTTGGGGCGGAACAGGACCGACAGCAGGTCGGCCGCACAAGCCGGGCTTTGGGCGCAGCGGCGCAGCGTGTCGGCCAGGCGCTCATCATGGTGCTGGCGCAACTGGGCGATGCGGCGGTGCAGGCCTTTGAAGGGACGCCCGTGCGATGGCAGCACCAGGGTGTCGGGGTTCAGGCTTTCGTAGCGCCCCAGCGATTGCAGGTACAGGGCCAAGGGATTGGCCTCGGGCTCCAGGTCGATCACGCTGACATTGGTGCTGATGCGCGGCAGCACCATGTCGCCCGAAATCAGCAGCCCCAGACGGTCGCAGTGCAAGGCGATGTGCTCAGGCGCATGCCCATAGCCACTGATGCAGCGCCAGCCATGGTCGCCGATGCGCAGCACATCACCATCCATCAGGCGCCGGTACTGGTCGGGCACGGCCGGCACCATCGAGCCGTAGTAGTTGCTGCGTTGGCGCACCTTGTCCAGGGCCTCGGGGTCGACCAGGCCGTGGCTGCCAAAGAAGTCGGCCGCCGCCTGGCCGCCATGGCCGATGGTGGAGCGGCTGGCCATGCGCGCGGCGTTCCAATCCGTGCCGCTGATCCACAGGCGGCAAGGCTGCTCGGGCGTGCTCCACTGATCGGTGAGCCATTGCGCCAGCCCGATGTGGTCGGGGTGCATGTGGGTGACGATGACCCGCAGCACCGGCAGCCCCTCGAGATGTTCCTCAAAGACCTGCTCCCAGGCGGTGCGCGTGGCCTCGTTGGTGATGCCGCAGTCCACGATGGCCCAGCCCTCGCGCAATTGCCCCGAGGGGTCCTGCAGGCGGTCGCGCAGCAGCCACAGGTTGATGTGGTCCAGGGCGAAGGGCAGGCCCATACGCACCCATTTCACGCCCGGCGCCACCGTGAGGGCGGATCCCGGGGCTGGCAACTGCTCGGCCAGGGGGTACTGCAGTTCGTGTTCCTGTTGGTTGGCCATCCGCGTGCGTTCGCCTTACATTTACGTTTACGTTAACGTCAGTCTAACCAAGCCACCCATGAGTGCAAGCCGCAAGGCCGCGCCACCCGCGACCACCCTCACCATCACCGAACTGGCGCAGGAGTTCGACATCACGCCGCGGGCCATCCGCTTCTACGAGGATGTGGGCCTGCTGACGCCCGGGCGTCAGGGGCGCAACCGGGTGTACACCCACCGTGACCGCACGCGCCTAAAGCTCACGCTGCGGGGCAAGCGCCTGGGCCTGACGCTGCAGGAGATCAAGCAGCTGGTGGACATGTACGAGTCCCCGGATGACACCGCGCCGCAGCTCCAGGCGTTCCTGGGGGTGTTGCAGTCCCATCGCCTGCAGCTGGAACAGCAGCGCAAGGACCTGGAGGTGACGCTGGCCGAAATCGCTCAGCACGAGGCCCGCTGCCGCGACCTGTTGGGTGCTGCTTCGCGCCGTGCCGCACCGCGTCGATCACGCGGCAAGCCCGCCTTGGCGGCTTGACGCGGGCGACAAGCCGCCCTGCCTAGAATTGACGTTTACGTAAACGTAAATCAGTACGCGCCCACATCCTCGGAGTCCCCATGAACCTGCCCGGCCTGAACTTTCAACTTGGTCCCGACATCGATGCCCTGCGCGACGCCGTGCGCGCCTTTGCTGAGGCGGAGATCGCCCCGCGCGCGGCCGAGATCGACCGCAGCGACCAGTTCCCCATGGACCTGTGGCGCAAGATGGGCGAGTTGGGCGTGCTGGGCATCACGGTGGGTGAGGAGTACGGCGGGGCCGGCATGGGCTACCTGGCCCACATGGTGGCGATGGAGGAGATCAGCCGGGCCAGTGCCAGCGTGGGCCTGAGCTATGGCGCGCACTCCAACCTGTGCGTCAACCAAATCAAGCGAAACGGCAGCGACGCGCAGCGCCAGAAGTACCTGCCCAAGCTGATCAGTGGCGAACACGTGGGTGCGCTGGCCATGAGCGAGCCCGGTGCCGGCAGCGACGTCATCAGCATGAAGCTCAAGGCTCAAGACCAGGGTGGCTACTACCTGCTCAACGGCAGCAAGATGTGGATCACCAACGGACCCGATGCTGACACCCTGGTGGTGTATGCCAAGACCGAGCCTGAACTGGGCGCGCGCGGCGTGACGGCCTTCCTGATCGAAAAGGGCATGAAGGGCTTCTCGATTGCCCAAAAGCTCGACAAGCTGGGCATGCGCGGCTCGCACACCGGGGAGCTGGTGTTCAAGGACGTGGAGGTGCCGGCGGCCAACGTGCTGGGCGCGGTCAACGGCGGGGCCAAGGTCTTGATGAGCGGCTTGGACTACGAGCGCGCTGTGCTGGCGGCCGGGCCCATCGGCATCATGCAGGCGGTGATGGACAACGTGG
>JACCDK011346210.1_pt1 | contig 17848 bp, 15 predicted proteins | sample 7445871 | NCBI WGS metagenome assembly JACCDK01 (sample SAMN15323436, study PRJNA562643) | freshwater metagenome | isolation source: river surface water | place: USA:Blue River Watershed | collected 2017-08-15
ATCTTCAGATTTATTTTTTAGGATTTTTAATAAACAAAAGTATTTGACGAGCGCTATAAAATATATTATTCCTCCAATGGTTGCAATGCTTTTAAACTCTGAAAAATCATGACTAATGTTTACACTCCACCATCCCAATTAGAAGAGTTTTTTAGGCAATATATTAAATTAAACGGCTTCATACCATTGAATAAGTTTATGCAAATCGCAATACATTATTATTATGCTAATTGCAATCCGCTTGGCAAAAGTGGTGATTTTATTACATCACCTGAAATAACTAGTATCTTTAGCATTGCAGTTGGAATGTGGGTGGCATCTAAAATAGAGGGGCCAATATCTATCATAGAGCTTGGATCTGGAAGTGGAAAAATGATGCTGGCAATACTGTCGTATCTAGAAATGATAGGGCTTTTGGAGGATAAAGTTAAACATGTATATATTGTAGAAGCATCTGATGCTTTAATTTCAATGCAAAAAGAAGCCCTCAAAAAATTTATTACTAAAATTTCATGGATTTCAGATATAAAAGATATACAAACTAAAGGGGCTATACTAATAGCAAATGAATTTTTTGATGCTCTGCCTATCACACAATACGAAGTTCAAAATCAGACACTATATCAAAGAGCTATCACATTAAATGATATGGGGGAATTTTCATGGTGCCTGCAAGAGACTCAATCTAATCCAGAGAATAATTATAAAAATGGTGACATTATTGAAGCGCCAATAGCGGCATTAAGAATGCTTGACTGGATTGTGCACCACTTTTGCTCATTTTCAATGTTAGTCATCGATTACGGCTATATAACATCGCCTAACTGCAGCACTGTTCAAGGTGTATATAAACATCAAATTGCAAATATCTTTTCAAATATTGGCCATACAGATATCTCATCCCTGGTGAATTTTGGTGCAATACAAAACCATCTGCATAACTTAGGCATCAATTCTGACATTATTACGCAAAGAGAGTTTTTGCTAGGCTATAATGTCTTGGATCTGCCTGACATATATCATATAAAAATTGATAGACTGATTAATAATAAAAAGATGGGGGAATTATTTAAAGTCATGACGTTTTGCAAATAAAATTAGACTTCTTTTTAGAACGCTTTTGCTATACATATTATCAACATGGACATAATTGCAATCATAGTATAAAGTCCCACATTAAAAGATCTGAGTATTTTGTGCATGTTATTATTATTAATCTTATCTTCTGCAAATTTATGTTTATTTATCATATCATTTGTTTATATCAAAATAATCGTTACATCATTAAATAATTCATTAGAAAAGCATGTATCAATCAATATACAACGAGTATTGGACGCTATAGACATGCAGTTCAAGACTATATCTATGCAAAATCATGATATAAATAAAGATATAGAAGCGAGATTTAATGCAATATATTCCAATATTGATGATAAATTTTATAAATTGCAAAGAGATAGTGGTGAAAAATTAGAGATAATAAGGCAAACAGTTGATGAAAAGCTTCATGAAACATTAGAAACGAGGCTTGGGCAAACGTTTCAAATTGTTGCAGATAGGTTGGAAAAAATGCATCAAGGCATCGGAGAAATGCATAACTTAGCAAATGGGGTGGGGGATTTGAAAAAGATTTTGACCAATGTGAAGACCAGGGGCGTGTGGGGCGAAGCTCAATTGCATGCTATTTTAGAGCAGCTACTTACGCCATCACAATATTTGAAAAATGTTAGAATTAAGGCAGAGTCTGCCGAAAGTGTAGAATTCGCAATAAAATTACCATCTAAACATGACGATTCAAACATTTTATTGCCTATAGATGCAAAGTTGCCCCTTGATATATATCAAAGGCTTTTAAGCGCACATGAAGCATCTTGTGCTGAAGATGTTCAGTTATATACAAAAGAATTATTATATGCCGTAAAAAAACAAGCAAAACTTATTGCAGGAAAATATATAGAACCCCCTATTACAACGGATTTTGCTATAATGTTTATACCAATTGAAGGATTATATGCTGAAATCCTAAGAATTACTGGTTTATTAGAACTCCTTCAGCAGGAATTTAAAATTATCGTAGCTGGACCTACTACTTTGTCTGCAATTTTAAATACACTGCAAATTGGATATAGGGCGATTGCAGTGCAAAAGCATTCAAATGAAGTCTCAAAGATGCTGACTATTGTAAGAAAAGAATTTGCTAAATTTTCTGATTTACTAGGTAAAACACGAATCAAATTAGATCAAGCCAGCAAAAGCATAGGAGATGCTCAAAATAAAAGTCATAATATTCAAAAAGAACTCAAAAGCATTGAAATGGGCTCATTAGATTATGATGTAGCTAAACCTTTATAAAATGGCTATGAAAAATCAAGCATTTTCTCCTAAATTTTTTAACTATATTTCAACGACGACTAATTATGTGCTGTAAATTGCTCAGCCATTATCCTGTGTTGGATATGATTATCTGCATCAAATAATAACCTAATAAATATATCCTCCCTTTGAAAAATCTTGATTTTCGATATATCTCTGGTTTCATGAAAATCAGCAACAGCGCTTATGGGTCTATTAAATGGCTCAATAGTAATGCATTCCACAATATTTTTATGCGATAACAAAGCACCACGCCATCTGCGAGGGCGAAAAGGGCTGATTGGTGTGATTGCTAAAATATTTGATCCAAGAGGTATAATCGGCCCATTAGCCGCAAAATTATAAGCAGTACTGCCTGCTGGTGTGCTAACTATAAGACCATCAGAGACTAGACAATCTATTCTCTCTTCTTTATCAATTAATAGCTTAATTTTGGCTGCCTGATTATTCTGGCGAAGCAATGACACCTCATTTATGGCAAGCTCTTTTATAACATCACCATGGATCGTTTCAGCTACCATTTCTAATGGATAAAGTCTAAATTCAACAGTATTGTTTAATTTTTGCATCAAAATGTGCGGCTCATATTCATTTAATAAAAACCCTATAGACCCTCTGTTAATGCCGTATATAGGAATATTGGAATGCATAAATTGGTGCAACACTCTTAACATCAAACCATCACCACCTATTGCAATAATTAAATCGCTTTCTCTAATATCGCTAACAAAAGTGTAATGCTGAATAAGCTCTTGATATGTAGAGGTAGCAGCAGCTGATTTTTCATCAACGATACATCCAATTTTTTGGTATCTTAGCATTTTATATATCACCCATTAAAGCGTCTATTATCTCAATCCGACCTATAATTTGTAAGATTTTAAAGTATGTTGTGACAATATCCATTTGGGCATCACGGTGCATAACCTTTGCATCAAATAACTCTTTCTGTGCATTTAGCAAATCGATAGTTGTTCTTGTGCCAAATGCAATTTCTTCTTTGACAGCGTCTAATGCTTTTTCAGCAGCAGAAATCGCAGTTTTTCTTGCTACCAAAATCGACAGTGCTGTATTATAACCATTCCAAATAGCAATTGCGCTTTCTTGAAGTTGGCTCTGCATATTGTTATATGATGCAGACTTGCTTTTAGCTTGATATTGTTTTTTTCTGATGCCAGCATATTCAGCGCCGCCTTGAAAGATGGGGATGCTAACTTGCAACGAGTAAGTGTTAGAATTTGCATCTGGCTTTATTGTATAAGCATCATCCATCCTATTGAATTTCCCAATAGCAGAAACTGATGGTAATAATTGTGATGCCTGAACCTTGATGTCATTATCTGCAATCTCTGAGTCTAGTTTTTTTGCTATTAATCCTGGGTTATACATGAGAACTAATTCAATAAATTCCTCTAAGTTTGCAGGAATAGCAGATGTATTGATGTCAATTAAAGACATTTCTTTAGGTGCTGGAACGCCTGTGACTTTATGAAATGATGCTTCAGCATTTTTCATATCAGCGAAAGCTTTTTCCTTTTGAGCCATAGCATTTTGCAGCCTCACTTCTGATTGCAAAACATCAGTCAGTGTCACAACTCCAGATTCAAAACGTATTTTTACATATTCTAGATTTTTCTCAAAAACAGCAAGATTTTCCGCGCTAAAATCATATTTTTGCCTTGCTGCTAATACTCTTTCATAGCTTTCTATTGCATCAACAGCCAGTGCATTAGCAGCAGATTTAAGTGTTAGGTATGCTGCAGCAATAAGTTTTTGGCTTGAATCTAATCTTACAACTGAAGACCAGCCATTGAAAAGTGGCTGCGAAATTGTTGCATCGTAAGAGCGTGTCTTAGGATGCTGATTGATCATTTCCACTCTAGAATCTTGATATTTTACATTATTATTTGTATGAGTTGCAATAATTTTTGGTAAAAATTCAGTTAATACTTCAAATTTAATTAATTTTTGAGCTGAGTAATTGTGCATCTCTGATTGCATTTGATAATTGTTGTCAAATGCGGATATTATAGCATCTTCTGCTGTATTTATGGCAAAAGCTGCATTAATTTGTATTATGTGCAATAATATAGCAAGAATAACATTAGGCATAAGACCACTTATTTTATAATCATATTACTTGGCAATGTATATGCCAACTGAGTTATATTACCAGCTCCCAAAAATATTACAACATCTCCTTTTTTTGCAATATTATTAATATGGGCGATTATCTGAGTGCTATCGCTATAGTAATAAGCGTCTTTGCAAGATATAACCTGGATTTTCTTTGTTAGTTCATATGATGTAATACCTGGCCTTAAATCTTCACCTGCTGCATATATATCGGTGATTAATAATGTATCAGCATTGCTAAAAGATTCGGCAAATTCATACATCAATTCTTCGACGCGTGAGTATCTATGTGGCTGTAATATTGCGATGACTTGGCCATCTCTAATATTGGCAAGCTCCTTAGCAGTCATGAGAGTTGCTTTAATCTCAACAGGATGATGGGCATAATCATCTACGATTAAAATGTCATTAATTTCAGCAACTTTAGTAAATCTACGTCTTACACCACTAAAATCTTTGAATGTCTCCTTAATAATGTGAGTTTTAATCCCTAATTCTATGCCTATTGCAATTGCAGCAAGAGTATTGCTAATATTATGCATGCCATTTAAACCAAGTTCAATATTGGCAATAATATTAGAGTCTAAGGATTTTTTCTTTGCATAATAATCAGAAATTTGAACATCAAATTGCACAAAACCTTCTGATGAATGAATATTGATCGCCCTTAAATCGGAGTGTTGATAATCTATGCTATATGATATGATCCTGCGATCCTTGATGCTTTGCCCTAGTTGCCTTACAATATTGTGATCATAACACAAAACGCCAAATCCATAAAATGGCAGGTTTACAATGAAAGTGCGATATGCCGATATAGCATTCTCAAAAGTTTTATAATAATCTAGATGCTCAGGGTCAATATTGGTGATTACCCCTACATAACTTGGAACTTTTATAAACGTCCCATCAGATTCATCAGCTTCAGCTACTGCATAAGGGCCGTCTCCCATATAAGCGTTTGTGCCTTTGTGATTTATTATCCCACCATTGATGACTGTTGGTTTCATCCCTGCTTTTTCAAGTAAAAATGCTACTAAAGATGTTGTGGTTGTTTTGCCATGAGTTCCAGAGATAGATATAGCATGTTTAAAGCGCAATATCTCAGCAAGCATTTCAGAGCGCTTTATAACTGGTAAACCCATTTCTTTTGCCCTTACTATCTCAGGATTATGCATATTAATTGCACTTGAACATACCACTAATGAACTATTTTCAACATTACTAGCTCTGTGTCCCAAAAAAACATTAATACCATTGGTTTTAAGGCGTTCTACAACATAGTTTGTAGATATATCTGACCCTTGGACTTTATAGCCTAAAGAATGCAAGACTTCAGCAATGCCGCTCATCCCAATGCCGCCAATACCAATGAGATGTATTGTCCCGATATTAATGGGGAAAACACAGTTTAACGATCTATAATCAGATAAATTATCTAACATTACCATAACTCCTTTTGAATTTTTTTATACCACGGCTTGTTGAGTTCTTCATCTCTTTTTCCATCCAAAACCTGCTTAGCCTTTATTGCCCATATATTATTTGGATAATTATAAGAGAGTATTAATTCATTAGCCTTAGCATTTTTTAAATCAACTAATATATAATATATTTCTGTTAATCTGTACAATGCCTCTTGTATAAAAATAGTATTTTGATATTTCTTCACTATATTATTTAGTCTATTTATAGACGCTATAAATTCCTGCTTTTTTAAATAAAAACGTGCTATATCCATTTCTTTGCCCGCTAAAAGATTATGTATATACTCGAGCTTTAGCAACGCATCTTTGGCATATTTTGTATTGGGGAATCTATTGATCAGCGAATTAAAAGCATCCTGTGATTTGATAGATAAATCTTGATCCCTACCTACGTCTAAAATTTGATCATAATAACATAACGCCCTCAAATACATCATATATGGTGCAAAATTATCAGCTGGATGTTGTTGTAAAAATGATTCTATAGCATCAATAGCAGCTTCAAATTGTCCAGCTAAATGCAAGACATAAGCTTTTTGTACGTGGGCATTTAATGCAAGTATATGGGTTGGATATTCTCTTTGAAGTTGTTCAAATTTTTGTGATGCTTCTTGATATTGCCCCTTTTTTTGCATCATCATGCCATGTTCAAAAAGCTGCTGCGGACTTACTGCTCCATCTTCTTGAATTTCTGTGTTACTAGCGCAACTAACAAGCAATATTGCGCTTATGATGATGCATATAAATTGTTTCATTTTAATATCAATGATTCTAAAAATTACCCGTGTCTTTCAACCAGCATGCCTTTGATTTCAGAAATAGCTTTAGCTGGATTCAAACCTTTTGGGCATACTTTAGCACAGTTCATTATGGTATGGCAACGATAAAGTCTAAAAGGATCTTCAAGAAAATCTAATCTTTCTGCAATCGCATCATCTCTACTATCTACAATCCATCTATATGCTTGCAGCAAAACAGCAGGTCCTAAATATTTATCACCATTCCACCAATAGCTAGGACAACTAGTGGAGCAGCACGCACACAGTATGCATTCATAAGAACCATCAAGCTTTGCTCTATCTTCTGGGGATTGCAAGTGTTCTTGTCCAGTTTTACTGTTTGACTGAAGCCATGGTTTGACAGATTTAAGTTGCCCATAAAGATGACTTAAGTCTGGCACAAGATCTTTGATCACAGGCATGTGTGGTAGGGGATATATGTTAATCTCACCCTTAACCTCATCGATAGGCTTAATGCATGCTAAGGTATTGGTGCCATCTATATTCATTGCGCAACTGCCGCAAATACCTTCTCTGCATGATCTGCGAAATGTTAGGGTGCTATCTATAGAGTTTTTGATTTTTATCAGTATATCTAAAACCATTGGACCACAATCGCTTAGGTCTAGATAATAACTATCTACTCTAGGATTTTTTTCATCTTCTGGATTGTAGCGGTAAATATTAATCTTTCTGGGTGATTTACCATGCGGTTGATTATGGGTACTGCCCTTTACAACTTTCGATTTTTTCGGCAATGTTAGTTCTACCATATTTTTTCCTCTTTATCTTAAAATTTTAACCACAGTGCAATAGATTTTATAGATCATTTTTATAGCCTCGCAAGAAATTATTTATATAACTGTTCTAGAAATTATTTCTGATATACATATGAACCAGGAGCCTCTGATATGATGTTTTCTTCTTTTGGAAGGCTTGCGGGTATTAGATCCCCTGCAAAAGGCTTAATCCAATTTTGCCAATCCTCCCACCACGATCCTGTGTGCTGGATGGCATTTTTCAACCAATCTTCTGGATTGCTACAATAACTATCATTGCTCCAATAACCATATTTGCCAGACTGTGGTGGATTGACAACTCCTGCCACATGTCCTGAGCCACTTAAGACAAATTTTTTGATAGTGCTGCTATATATATCCATTGCTTTATATGCAGATTGCCATGGCACTATGTGGTCTTGCTGTGTTGCTAAAATATATGTTGGTAAGTCATTTAATGCAATATCTATTGGTACGCCATCGATATTGATGCCACCTTTTTTGCATAACAGATTTTTGTGATACATATTCCTTAGATAAAACGAATGCATCTTGCTAGGCAGTCTTGTAGAGTCTGCATTCCATGTCAAGATATCAAATGACATCGGCGCTTTACCCATTAAATAGTTGTTGATATAAAAATTCCATATCATATCATTTGCCTTTAACATGCTGAAAACTTGCGCCATATCAAAGCCGCTAATAAAGCCATTTTTTGACATTTTCTTTTCAATTGCGCTGATTTGCTCTTCATCAATAAAAACACCTATATCTCCTGCCTCAGTGAAATCGATTAATGTAGTTAAAAAAGTGGCGGTATTAATTGGGTAATTTGATGTATAAATGGATTTTAAGTAAGCTATTGTTGCAGATAACAGTGTACCGCCCAAGCAATATCCAATAGCATTCACTTTATTGCAAGACATGAGCTCTTTAATTCTTTCAATCGCTGCAATAGGCCCTTCTTGCATATAATGCACAAAATCTTTATCTGCATATTCTTTTGTTGGATTGGCCCAGGAGATCATGAACACTGTATGACCTTGATCAACAAGCCATTTAACGAATGAGTTCTTCTGACTTAAATCTAGTATATAATACTTATTTATCCATGCTGGTAGTATCAAAAGAGGTATGCTGAAAGCAGATTTTGTGGTTGGAGTATACTGTATTAATTCAATCAATCCATTTTGAAACACCACATGCCCATTTGTAACTGCTAGGTTTTTGCCTACAGCAAAAGCATTTGCATTAGCTGTAGTAATGCTGAAATTTTCTTTAGACATGTCATATAGGAAGTTTTGTATACCATCAATTATGCTTTGCCCGTTTGTGCTTATTGCTTCATTAATTGCATCGGGGTTGGTGAGAAAAAAGTTTGATGGCGCTGCTGAATCTAAAAATAATTTAGTGTAAAATTCAACCTTCTTTTTTTCTAGACTATTTAGCGAGTCCAAATTCTTCACTAAATTCATGATTGCACTGCAATAGTTCAAATATAAACTAGATATCAGCATATAAAAATGCTGTTCCTTCCAATAAGAGCTGTGAAATCTTTTATCTTTAATGGCAGTTGAGTGGTCATACAAATTAGAGAGAGTGTCAATAAATGTCTTGGTAACACTTATGTATAAAGTTAATATATGGTTTGGATTAGACCATACTTCAGTTGTGGCAGAAGCCATAGATCTGCCTATATTGAGTGGATCTATAGCTGTAGTAGTGCTATGCTTTTTTTGCATATACTGCGACATCATATTTTTTGAGAATTTCTGAGCAATATTAAAAGCATTGCTATAAATTTGGGATAGTTGTTGGAAAGAATTTGTATAGTTTTGCATTGCTAGCCAATAAATTAAAGCGAAATGTAATTTTATCTTAACACAAATAATCTATTTATACCATATAAAAAAATATAAAAAATAAGTTTTAATTCATATATTTTTATACTATATTGACTAGTAACAGAATGACGGAATAGTTTTTTATGATTGGCAATACGGCAGCATCATCTTGGCTGAACAGGCGATTTATTATTGCAGTAATGGCATTGATATTTTGTGGTATAGCAGCATATCTTATTTTTTCCAATAAAGTGCTGCCAGAAGCTGAGGGTAAAGAGAAAGAGGTGTTGCAAGAAGTTTATGCAATGCGATCCTTTGCTGCAAATAGCGGTATTAGAGCTAGATTTAGTGGTATTACAAAAGCATATAAAAGCGTCAATCTCAGGCCTGAAATATCTGGTATAATAAAGAAGATTCATGTAAATGATGGTGATTTTATTAAGCAAGGGGATGTTATATTAGAGTTTGATGAGACAGAGTCTGCAACAAACATTAAAAAAGCCCAAAAAGACTTAGATGCATCTTCTTTAAAGCTAAAGAGTGCAAAGGCATTGTATGATAAGGGTCTTAGTTCCCAGGAGTCTTATTTAAGTGCTCAATCTAGTTATGACAAAGCGAAAGTAGAACTTTTAAAGGCCCAAACAGCTGGCAAAGAAAGAAATGTTAAGGCGCCTTTTGATGGATATTTGGAAAAAATTTTAGTGAAAGAAGGCGAATATATTTCAGAGATGTTACAATCTGTGCTCGCAACTCTGAACTCTATTGATACAATGCTTGTTTCAATGCATGTAAGTACGAGTGGCATAAAAGTGATTGAAAATGCTACAGATATCACAGTTGCAAAAGATGATGTGAATGCAAAAGCAGAGCGCCATTTCATTAGCAAATCTGCTGATCCAACAACTAGAACTTTTGCTGTAGAAGTGATTTTTAAAAACCCAGCATTTAATTTTAAAGCTGGTGAGCCTGTAAAAATTGATGTAATTTATTCATGGGATAAACCTATACATTATATACCAAAATCTGCTATTATACTAAGTGATAGTGGCGATATTGCTGTGAAAACTGTTGATACTCACTCGGTAGTCGCTAGCGTTAAGATTGATATTAAAGATGAAGATGAGCAAGGTTTTTGGGTTTCAGGTCTGAGAGATGAGGAAGTTATCATTATAAGAGGTGGGGCTTATGTGGCCGATACAAATAAGGTTGTTGTAGTGTATGATAGTAAAACAAGAAATTGATATTGATATAAGTGCTTTAGATCTCGTTGCTAAAGAAATTGCAGATTCTGTGGGTTTGTGCAATATCTTTCTATTTTATGGAGATTTAGGAGTAGGTAAAACAACCTTTATTAAAATGTTGTGTAATCGACTTGGCATTGATCCAAACATAGTTTCAAGTCCAACTTTTAACTTGGTGCATTTATATGACGCACCCTCCCATCTTACAATATGGCATTATGATTTGTATAGGCTGACAAATAAGTCTGAGACCTTAAATATAGGGCTAAGCGATGCTATGGCATCTGGCATTACATTGGTTGAATGGCCAGAGATTATAGAGGAGGATATGACAGGTGTGCCATATTATAAAATTACCCTTGAAATGGGTTCAGAAACTGGGCTGCGTAATGTACGCATAGACAAATGTTGACATATATAGCTAAAGCAGTATAAAAAGACTACGCTAATACTTCGTCTTTTCTCCTAAATTTTTACCAATTTTATCATTGAAATATATCAATATTCCTGCTGAAAAATAGTTAAAAATTTACGAGAAAATGCTTGATTTTCATAGCCATTTCATACTGCTTTAGCTATAGCTAAACTCTACAATAAGGAACGTAATATTGTGGATGATACCATATTACCGCAATAACGTACTTCATTGATTGATGTAGTGTTGAAGCCATATTTTTTACCATGTGCATAAAGCATATTATGATCACCCAGTCCTTTTGAACCAAATCTAAAATTATATCCAATGACTACGAATTTTACATTCAGAATATCAACTAATATTGAAGAAATGAAGGTTTCTGCGCTAATTAATGCAAATTCTTTTGTAAAATCTTGCAAAATAATAAAATCCACGCAAAAAGCTGAGATTTTCTCTGTTTTCTCAGCAATGGGCATTAGATCGATATGATGTTGATCTGGGGATAAAACAGATCTAGGATGAGGATGAAATGTCAATACACCAAATGGTATCTTATGTTCATTAGCATACAACTTTGCCGTTTTTATTAACTCTATATGGCCTAAATGTAGGCCATCAAAATTTCCAATTGCAATGACGCAGCCAGTATGAATATCGTGTAAATCATATATAGACTTATATACAGTCGTCATTATAGCGCTTTATTTAGCCTTAGCATCAGGTTGCTTTTTCTTTTTTTTACTGTAAAAGATTGCTGGTTGCTTCTTTTCGTTAATGACGCTAGCATCTAAAACAACTTGTTCTATATTGTCAGCATGTGGAATGTCATACATGACATCTAATAGATTTTCTTCCATAATCGTCCTTAAACCGCGTGCACCAGTTTTACGTATTATTGCTTTTTTTGCAATTGCTTCAAGTGCCTCTGGTAAAAATTCTAGGGTCACACCCTCCATTTCAAATAATTTATGATATTGCTTAACAATAGAATTTTTTGGCTCAGTTAATATTTTTACTAACGCTTTTTCATCTAAATCATCTATTATCGCAATTATCGGCAATCTCCCGATAAATTCTGGGATCAAACCATATTTGAGCAAATCCTCAGGCTCTATTTTTGCAAATAATTCAGATAAATCCTTTTCATCCTTTGTTTGAATATCTGCATTAAATCCAATACTAGATTCTACACATCTGTCTGATATAATTTTATCAAGACCAGCAAAAGCCCCACTACAGATAAATAAAATGTTAGACGTGTTAATTTGCAAAAACTCTTGTTGCGGATGTTTTCTGCCACCTTGCGGCGGTACAGATGCAACAGTGCCTTCCATTAGCTTTAATAGAGCTTGCTGCACACCTTCTCCAGAAACATCACGTGTAATTGAAGGGCTATCAGCTTTTCTTGAGATTTTATCAACTTCATCAATAAAAACGATGCCTCTTTGTGCTTTGTCAATATTATAATCAGCAGCCTGCAGTAAACGCAATATGATGTTTTCAACATCCTCACCCACATAGCCAGCTTCTGTTAAGGTCGTTGCATCTGCAACTGCAAATGGAACATCTAAGATTCTAGCTAAGGTTTGCGCCATCAGAGTTTTGCCGCATCCTGTTGGACCAATCATCAATATATTAGATTTTTGTATTTCAACAGAATCAGTATCAGCAATATTTGCTAGCCGTTTGTAATGGTTATACACAGCCACAGATAATATTTTTTTTGCTTTATGCTGCCCAACAACATAATCATCTAAAACATTATAAATATCGCGGGGCTTTGGCAATCCCGATTTTTTTACAACCCCCCCTTGCTTTTTATCCTCTCCTAGAATATCGCTACATACTTCTACACACTCGTTGCATATACAAACCGCAAGACCAGCAACTAGCTTCTTTACTTCATTTTGACTCTTACCACAAAAAGAGCAATAAAGTGTGCTTTTTGAATCAACTATACCAACCATGCAATTGCCCTCTTAGATTATTTAATTATTACTCATTATTTCTTTAAATCCATTCTTTTTTCCAATACCATATCTATTAAACCAAAATCCATTGCTTCTTGTGCTGTCATAAAATTATCTCTTTCCACGCTATTTTGTATTACAGATATGCTTTGTCCAGTATGCTTGACATATAACTCATTCATTCTTTGCTTCGTCTTTAATATATGCTGAGCATGAATCTCGATATCAGTGGCTTGCCCTTTATATCCACCTAATGGCTGGTGTATCATAATGGATGCATGTGGTAACGCAATTCGCATACCATGATGTCCAGCTGTTAAAAGCATAGAGCCCATGGAGCATGCCTGCCCTATACAAACCGTGCCAACGTTTGGCTTAATAAATTGCATTGTGTCGTATATCGCCATACCAGATGTAATAACGCCACCAGGAGAATTGATATACAAATAGATATCTTTATCAGGATTTTCTGACTCTAAAAAAAGCAACTGAGCAACCACTAAAGAGGCCATACCATCCTCTATAGATCCATTTAGCATAATCACCCTTTCTTTTAAAAGGCGAGAGAATATATCAAAAACCCTCTCACCTCTAGGGGTTTGCTCTATAACCATGGGTACAAGATTCATGTTTATACTATCTTCTACTAAATTATTGAAACTGCCTCTATACATTACACACTCCGGTACAAATTATATATAAAAAAACCTACAACTAGTATAAAGCATTATATTTCTCAAAACAAGATCGAGAATTTTTTACTTTCCAGCATTACCATCATTCATTTGTGGGGCATACTTTTCAAAAAATTCTTTAGATGTCACATTTACTTCATTTTGATTAATCTTAGATAATACGTAATCTACTGCTTTTTCTTCAAGAATAGGGCCCTTCAATCTATCTTTATTTTCATCTTTTGAGTAAAAGTCCATAACCATAGATTCTTGGCCAGGTCTCATCATAGCTTCAGCGAAGATTGCTTTTTGAACATCATCTTCAGTGACTTCTATATTATTTTCTTTAGCCAATTCTGCCAGAATGATTCCAAGGCGCACCCTGCGTCTTGCTATCTCTTGATATTCAGCTCTTAAATCCGCATCGCTCATTGATTTAAATGCCGTAGGATCAGATTTTTTGCGCGCTTCAAGGTCATCCCACATCGACTGGAAGTCCAAAGAAACCATGCCAGCTGGAACTTCAAACTTATACACCTCATCTATCTTATCAAATAAGATTTTTTTCATATACAGTCTTGCAAGGCTATTGAGGTCACTTGAGATCTTATCTTTAACCATATCTAGCAGTGATTCCCTTGATTCCAAACCCAATTCTTTGGCAAAGTCATCATTAATCTCCTTCACACCTTCTGGCACTAGAACTTTTTTAACAGTGACGTCAAAAATTGCAGCTTTACCAGATACAGATTTAATAGAGTAATTCTTAGGAAACGTAACGCGTACAGAGAGATTAGATCCAGTTTTTGCACCTATTAACTGCTCCTCAAAACCAGGAATAAATTGGTTGCTGCCAAGCTCAATTCTAACATCCGTACCCTTATTGCCCTCAAAATCTTTATCTGCAATTTTGCCATAAAAATCAACAACAACAGCATCACCTTTTTTTGCAATATGTTTAGGCTCTGCATCCTTAAACATCTTGAATTTTTCTATAATATCAGCCAATGCTTTATCCATATCTTCTTGCATCACATCCACAGACACAACATCTAATGAAATTTGAGACCAATCCACAAAAGGAACATCTTCAATATACTCAATCTTTGCAGTAAATGTCATGCCTACCTTTTCGTTAAATTCTTTAATCTCAACAACTGGTTGGAGTGCTGGTTTGATTGCTTTAGATTCAATCACTTCTTTTACAACAGAATCAACTTTTTCTTCGATAAGCCCAGATAAAATATTAGCGCCAAGGGTTTTTCTCACCATCTGCATCGGAACTTTGCCATCTCTATATCCAGCCATTTTGAAGGTTTTTTGCTCTTCAACCAAAGCTTCATCTAATTTTTTCAAAATATCATCTGAAGCAACTTTTGCTTCAAAATGATAGCATAAACCTTCATTACTAATTTCTTTTATCTCATAATTGACCATTTTCTACCTATATTTTTATTGTGTTATCAATGCCAGTATTATCTCCTATTCTAAAGAATAAATATGGACATTGGCAAGCTTTTTTTTCCTTGTAGAAATAATAATTAACTGTATACTTATGATCGGTTGCTATGTTTATACAGATTTCTTATGATATGTCCTTGTATGCATTGCGGATTGCCATCTCAAAATAATAAATTTTGTTGTCTTGGTTGTAGCACTGCATATTCTATAATACATAGCTTAAATTTGCAAAAATTTTATGAATATTGCATTGCAATGCACCAGATATCCCCTATGAAGCCATTAGATGTTAAGAATCATGTTAATTATTGCGATGATGTGATATTGCTGGATGATGAGCAGTATTTATCACACCTTTTGATAGAGGGTGTCTATTGCGGTTCTTGTGTGTGGCTAATAGAGAAGTCTATAAGGCAATTTGAGAAGGTTATATCTTGCTCACTTAATATGTCTACAAAAAGGCTGCGTATCAAATGGCGTGGAGACAAAAAAGATATCAATGAATTTGTTCAAAGACTCATGGATCTTGGTTATAGGCCCATACCTTTTGTACCTGATATTGCAGAAGAGGCATCCAAAAAGCTGCAGCAAAGCTTGTTAATTCGGCTATCTATTGCAGCACTTGCATCAGTTTCTATGATGATGATATTATGGGGGGTTTGGGCTGGTAATTGGGATGGAAGCATGGGTGAAAACACCAGGATTATTACCCACATCATTGCTTCTGCAATTGCTTTGCCAGCAATCGTTTATTGCAGCATGCCGTTTATAGAATCTGCTATTTTGGCAATAAGATGCAGAAAAATCAACATGGACGTCCCAATATCTTTTGGCATTGTGATCACAACAATAACAAGTACATACCAAGTGTTTACAGCTCAGCAATATACGTATTTTGATGCAGCCACCACTTTACTGTTCTTTTTGCTGCTTGGTAGATTTCTGGAGATGAATGTGCGCAATAAAGCTAGGCAATTTGCATCTGATCTGCTTTTAAGTCAGCCCAAAGCAATTACGCTGATAGTTGATGATGCGTTTGTTCTTGTGCCCATTAATAGAGCAAAAGCAGGGGATATAGCATTTATAGCAGCTGGAGAAAAGATTCCAGCGGATGGAGTTGTAATAGAGGGGCAAAGCTCTGCAGATCACTCATTAATCAGTGGGGAATCTGCACATATTGCAATGTGTATTGGAAGCAAGGTGATAGCAGGGACTCTCAATATAGACTCTGGCATCAAGATTAAAATTACTGCTATTGGGGAAAATTCGACATTAGGCGAAATTATTAAACTTATTGAAGTGGCTGAGCAAAATAAATCTTATTATATCAAATTATCTGATAAAATATCGCAATTCTTCATGCCCAGCATCCTTATCCTTGGTGCTTGGACATTTCTGTGGTGGAAATTTATTATAGGCTCAGACTTCCAATTTGCAATCAATGCATCGCTCTCTCTCATCATAGTAACATGCCCATGCGCATTGGGAATTGCAGTGCCTTATACTATGGTTGCTACATGCGCTAAATTAATGAAAAATGGCATCATAACTAAAACCTCTGATGCACTAGAAAAGCTGTCTCAGGTCAATACTGTTGTTTTTGATAAAACAGGAACCTTAACCGCCGGCAGACCTGAGTGCGTCAATCTCGATGTTCTTACTTCGTACGAGATGTCTGTAGCAAAGATATTGGCTCAAAATAGCAAGCATGTTCTTAGCAGGGCTTTAGTCGATGGAATTGAAAAGCATCACAATTATAATCCCAGCTTGTATATGCAGATAGATCAAATTGCAGAAATCAGTGGTATGGGTATCAGTGGGTATCTCGATGGCGAGAAGATATTGCTGGGGAGCAGTAAATTTTGCAATATTAGTAGAAATAATAATAATTTAAGCGAAATATGCTTAAAAATGCCGCAAAAAAAAGCTAAACATTTATTTTTTCAAGACAACTTGAAGGAGGATGCTGTAAATGTAGTAGATTTTCTTCAAAATCAATTAGGTTTTGATGTAATCATATCATCAGGTGATAAAGCGGCTGTAGTTGCGAAAGTGGCTGAAATCTTAGGTGTAAAAACATGGTTTGCAGAGCAACAGCCTGCCGACAAATACTCATTTGTCAAAAGTATACCAGGGGATACGCTGATGGTTGGCGATGGATTGAACGACGCTATAGCTCTGCAAGGGGCATTTGTATCAATGTCGCCAGCAACATCACTTGATATAGCTCAAGTTAAATCTGACATCACATTTACAGGAGATAAGGTTGCAAGCGTTATTGTCGCGTACAATGCTTCATTACTGGCTAAAAAGCTTATTAAGCAAAACTTAGCTATTTCCCTTCTTTATAATGCAGCAAGTCTTCCTCTTGCCATGTCTGGGGCTATAAACCCTGTTATTGCTGCAATCATGATGTCATCATCATCAATGATAGTGCTGTTTAACTCTCTGAGGGCTCTTGCTGGTACAAGTGTCAGCGCTAAGCTTTTGTAAAATATATATAATATTACAGTTTCGAAACAGGTGTAATGACCATCGTGCGATTATCAAGGCGTTGTCAGGGCCATTAAATTCTCGATCGAAAAAACGATCTGAAGGCTTGATAAGTCTAAGGATTGCGCTATTTTATAATTTCAGTAAAAACAAAAAAATAGCGCTATGAAAAATATACTATATTACTTTG
>JACCDK010018212.1_pt1 | contig 17837 bp, 13 predicted proteins | sample 7445871 | NCBI WGS metagenome assembly JACCDK01 (sample SAMN15323436, study PRJNA562643) | freshwater metagenome | isolation source: river surface water | place: USA:Blue River Watershed | collected 2017-08-15
GCGTCTGCTAACGGTCGTCGTGTTTTAGCTTCAAGAAGATCAAAAGGCAGAAAAAAATTAACTGTTTCTGACGAAAAAAGACATAAACGCTAGTCAATAGCATTTGTAGCTTTGGGTATTGACCATATCAGTGCTATTACCCGATGAAAAGATATTTTTTTAAAAAAGAAGAGCGCTTGTGCAGCTTAAAGCAGATAGAAATGCTTTACTCTCAAGGTTCTTCTTTTGCTTTTTATCCCTTTCGAATTGTAAGCATACAACCCAAAGAAACTCTCCCTCAACCTGCTCAAGTAGTATTTACAGTACCGAAACGTAAATTTAAACGTGCTGTTGATAGAAACTATTTAAAACGCTTGATGCGCGAAGTCTATCGCAAATACAAAGAAGATATATTATACCCTCAGCTAATTGAAAAAAATATTCAATTACATCTCATGATAATATATACTGGTAACGAAATAATTACTGCTGAAAATTTAGAAAAAAAACTAAATTTAGCTTTGAATCGTTTACTAAATAAACATTGAAAATATTCGCATACTTTTTCACGTTCTTAATTAAACTATATCAATGGTTTATCTCCCCTATTCTACCAAACGCATGTCGTTATACACCAACATGTTCAGAGTATGGGTTGCAAGCTATTAAAAAATATGGGGCGTTCAAGGGCGGACTAATGGCTATTAAAAGAATAGGTCGTTGTCATCCTTGGGGAGGAAGCGGATATGATCCATTACCATAAAATATGAATAAAGCGAAAAAAATATTTCTTGGAGCTAGCATTGTCATAGGCTCATTTACCTCATTGGCATTTGTTGATGATTACTTTGAAATTTCAAAAAACTTAGAAATATTCACCTCTGCTTACAGAGAATTAAATGCTAATTACGTCGACGATGTTGATGCATCAAAGCTAATGAGAACAGGTATTGAAGCGATGCTTGAATCATTAGACCCTTACACCAATTTTATTTCTGAATCAGAAGTTGAAGACTATAGAATTATGACTACTGGTCAATACGGTGGCGTAGGTGCTTCAATATTTACTCGCGATAAACAAGTAATCGTTCGCGAAACGTATGAAGGGTTCCCTGCTCAAAAAGCGGGCATTAGAGCGGGCGATATCATTTTAGAAATTGATGATAAAAATGTTCAGGGTAAAAATACTTCGGATGTTAGCAAATTTTTAAAAGGTCAAGCTGGCAGTAGCTTAACGATTTTAGTAAAAAGAATTGGTGTTGATAAACCGTTTAAGGTTAATTTAAAACGCGAAGACATACAGATTGAGAATGTACCTTATTATGGTATGATTACGAATGAGGTCGGACTTATACAATTAAAAGGCTTTACACAAAATGCAAGTAAAGAAGTAAAAAATGCATTAAAAGAGTTAAAGAAAAACTCAAATTTAAAAGCTGTAATCTTAGATTTAAGAGGTAACCCAGGTGGACTATTACACGAGGCAGTAGATATTTCAAACATCTTTGTAAATAAAGGCGAACTAGCCGTTACTACTAAAGGTAAAAGTAAAGATGCTGAAAAGAAATACTTAACTATTAATGAACCTATAGATCCGGATATTCCCATTGCAGTATTAACAAGCAGCAGTTCAGCATCTGCATCAGAAATTGTTTCGGGTGTTATTCAAGATTTAGATAGAGGTGTCGTAGTGGGACAACGAACATTTGGTAAAGGATTAGTACAAACCACTCGCCCATTGAGTTATAATGCACAAATGAAAATTACTACTGCTAAGTATTATATACCAAGTGGTAGATGTATACAAGCCTTAGATTATTCACATAGAAACGAAGATGGTTCAGTAGGTAAAATACCTGATTCTTTAATTAAAGAATTCAAAACAAAATCGGGGCGTAAAGTATATGACGGTGGTGGTGTTGCTCCTGATTTTGCAGTAGAGGTTAAAAAGTATTCTCACATCACTCAAAATTTAATAAGCAAGAACATCATTTTTGATTATGCTAATTTATATGCATCGAAAAACGCAAACATTGCAGCTGCTAAAAACTTTAAGCTAAGTAAAAGCGAATACGATGAGTTTATGAAATATGTTCAATCTCAAAATTTCGAATACAAGACGAAGAGTGAAAAAATGCTCGAAGACTATAAAGAAGTAGCCATCAAAGAAAAATACTTCGATGCTGTGAAGCAAGATTATGAGAACTTAAGATCTAAATTACTTAGTGATAAAAATGCTGACTTAATTAAATTTGAGTCCGAAATCAAAGAGATTTTAGAAGAAGAAATTGTAGCTCGCTACTATTATCAAAAAGGTCGCATAGAAAAATCATTAGTAAACGACCCAGAGATTAGCAAAGCCATAGAAGTACTAGGCAACAAAGAATTATACAGTAATACATTAAAAAATACTGATCAATCAAATAAAAATTAAGAAATTGCAGCTTTTAGAATTGCATGCAAGAACTTATAAATTTTGGTATTTTATTATTGCTGGGTAGTGTAGGTGGGTTATTAGCCGGACTTTTAGGTATCGGGGGTGGGGTTGTTTATGTACTTATCTTTAGCCATTATTTATCGAAATACGGATTAAGTGAATCAGCAATTGTACAGGCGATAATTGCAAACTCAATGTTTGCTATTTTATTTGCTGGTGTCAGTGGTTCTTATAAACAATGGAGAAATAAAAACTTCTACCCTTCACAAATGCTTATTACGGGTATTGCTGCATCAATAGCTTCAATATTCTTTGGCTATATCATCAGTATTGGAACATGGTATACTAAAGAAAGATTCACTTGGTTATTCATCTGCTTATTAATATTCATCGCGATTAGATTATTTACTCAAAGAAATAAAGCGAGTTTTGAATCAGATCGAAATGCAAATAAATTGCAACTGTTTTTTACCGGACTTTCTTCTGGTACCATATCAGCATTTTCAGGTATTGGAGGAGGCGTAATAATAGTGCCTATATTAACTGACCTGATTAAAATGCCAATCAAAAAAGCTACATCGATATCTTTAGGTGTTATAAGCATTATGGCAATTTTAACATCATTATATAATTTCATATTTCATAAAGTAGTATTACACGATAACTCACAAGTAATTTATCTTTCATTAGCATTACCTGTTGCATTAGGGAGTTTATTAGCTGCTCCTATTGGTGTTCAAATAGCCAGTAAAATAAGTGCGAAACTTATAAGAATTGTATTTATAGTTTTCTTATTATTAGTAATTACTAAAATGATTTTATTTTAAAGATGTCATATATACTTCATATAGATACTTCTAGTATAAACTGTTCAATAGCTGTCAGCGAGAATAATCATTTGCTGTCATTGGTTGAAAAAGCTGAAGCAAATATTCATGCTTCTCAAATTACTTTGTTTATTGAAGAGGCTTGTAATAAAGCTAACATCCGAATAAATGATTTAAATGCTATAGCAGTGAGTAAGGGACCAGGTTCATATACCGGGCTCAGAATAGGAGTTTCAACCGCTAAGGGCATCTGTTACGCATTAAGCATACCATTACTCGCAGTAGATACATTAAAATCAATGACTAGAGCAGCTATAGCTTTACATAATGATCAAGAAAGTATTTATGTACCCATGATAGATGCTCGAAGAATGGAAGTATATACAAAAGTCTTTGATCATGAATTAAAAGAACTGCAAGAAACAGAAGCATTAATTTTAGATGAAAACTCTTTTGCTAAATTTCTAGCATATTCTAAAAGGCTAATACTTTATGGGGATGGTGCTGAAAAAACAAAATCGATTGCAAATTCAGCAGACATTATCTATTTAGATCTGTTATACCCTTCATCAAAAGATATGGTACAAGATGCGTTTGAATTGTTTAGTAATAAACAGTTTGAAGACACTGCATATTTCGAACCCTATTATTTAAAAGAGTTTTATTTTAAGAAATAAAAAAAGCTTAACTCTTTTTAAGGAGTTAAGCTTTTTTATTTAGCTTAATTTAGATTACTCAAGAATTGTAAATTCAACTCTTCTATTTTGTGCTCTACCTTCAGCAGTTTTATTATCAGCAACTGGTTTAGTAGGACCGTATCCTTTAGCAGTTATACGTGTTGCTTCAATACCTTTGCTTACAATGTACTTCTTAACAGCATCTGATCTAGTTTGCGATAACTTCAAGTTTGCAGCTGCTTTACCAACGTTATCAGTGTGACCTTCGATCAATAATTTGAATGATGGTTTCTTAACTAATAAAGCAGATAATAAATCTAATGACTCATATGAAGCAGCAGCGATTACAGTTTTACCTGTTTCGAATGTCAAATTGCTAAATACCTTGTTGATTACTTCTTGTTCTTCAACAGTAAGTTCAACTTTTTGAGGTACACCTGGGCAACCTGCGCTATCAAGCGGACCTTTAACATTCGGACATTTATCATCTTTATCTAACACACCATCACCATCAGTATCTGGCCATGGACAACCTTTGTTTTCAGCAGGTCCAGCTACATCAATACACGCATCAGTATCATCATACACACCGTCACCATCAGTGTCAGGACAACCGTTGTTGATTGCAAGACCGATAGCGTTCGGACACTTATCATCTTTATCTGGAATTGAATCGTTATCAGCATCTGGCCATGGGCAACCTTTGTTATCTAGAGGTCCAGCGATATCAATACAAGCATCATCTTTATCTAATACACCATCTTTATCAGTATCTGGCCATGGGCAACCTTTGTTTTCAATAGGACCAGCAGAATAAGGACAATCATCGATTACATCCATTACACCATCAGCATCAGCATCACCAGGTAATGTTGGAGCCAAAGGCTTCTTCTTAGGGCATCTACCGAATGCAAATGAAACACCAAAGTTTACATCGGCACCTAAACCTAAAGTAGGTTTTCTAGTAGGCTCAGCCATTTGTTGAGTGATTTGGAAAGTATTTAAAACTTTTTCAGATCCAATATAGAAATCCATACCACCACCTTTAGCTCGATATAAGAACTGCGCTCCTACCGAAGCAAATCCGCTCGTATTATAAGCACCTAAGAAAATGAAGTTAAATCTTTTTATAAATCGAATATTGTTGATTAATACAACATCTAAGTTAGACTGATATAAAGGCTTTGAAACAATTGCTGTTTGGTGGAACCAATTTGCCCAACGATAATTCAAAGAAAACTCAACTCTACTCAATAATGGAGAAGTGTACTTACCTCTAGAACTATCTGTAGAGAAATCAGTTAAATTGTTTAGAACTGAATCTTGTGCTGCAGAATCTAAAGCATTAACACCAGTAAATGTGATTGTTTTACCTAATTTATATAGTCTAGAATTTTCGTTCCAAGTAATGGCACCTAAGTCTAAAACAGATAAACCTAAAGTCATTTTTCTTGTAAGGTCATATTGTAATCCTCCAGAAAATGCAAAACCGTTATTCTTTAAAATATTAGAAGCGATATCAGCAGTATTATCTGGGTCAACAGATAATTTAGCTTCACCACCAACAGTAATCTTAACAGTATCACCATTTGTTGATGTATAGAATTTAGAGTCTTTAACATCTAAAGTAGCATTTGCTATACCAATGATATAACCTACTTTGAAACCTCCTGATAATTTACCATAAATCTGTCTTCTGAATCCGACACCACTCTCAACATAGAAATTTCCCAATCCACCAATGTCTAGAAATCCGTCAATTGATTCACCTCTAAATGGGTAGTTACCTTTTGTAATAAAATTAAAAATACCGTTGTTGATATTAAATCCAGCTTCAGATTTTAATTGAGAATAGAATGATAATTCAGCTTCGCGTTTTCTGCTTAAGCGAATCTTCATCATGAAGATGTTATAATTCATTCTGATGTTAAAGCTATTTTTACCACCGTTCTCTAAACTTAAATTACTTAAGTTTTCACTCGCTAAAAAAGATTTAACGAAATCGTTAGCCTCACCACTCAATGAGAAATCAAGACCCATTGACGGGAATATGAAAAAGTTTGATGAGAAAGCCCTACATGAGTCTAAAGCTCTATGATGTGGGTTTTGTATACCATCATATAATGTTCTTGTATAGTATAGCGAATATTTTTGCGCTCTTGCTGTTGTACCAATGACTAGTAAAAGTACAGCAACGAATATATATTTAGTTAGTAGTTTCATGATTGCTTGTTTTAAATGATTGATTATTATTTTGCTGTATCAACTGTCACTTTCAATCTAGCCTTTGCGCTAAATCCGAGTTTGTAATCAGTGAAGATTTTCGGACTTGCACCCAAAGGTGTATTTAAAACTGCTCTAACTTCTAACTTTGTAGATTTCTTAAGATTTTCAAACAACTCAGGTGTAACTGTAATTGCAAAAGTACTTTGAACTGGTGTTTGAACTTTTTCTTGTCCAATTGGAATTGTAGCTTGATTAATATTAATGACAGCTACTTCATCAACAAATGCATTTGTTGCATCTAAAGCATTGATAATAAAATTAAATCCATATGGGAAAAAATTTGTCATAGTGAATTCTAATGAACCTGTATCTAATGATACCTGTTCGTTATCTATATCTTCACCTAATGCAAAGTCTAATGTATCTCTTAAGTTTAAATTATTTAAATTAACTGCTAATGGAATCTCAGCATCTACTATTAAATTTAACTTACTACTATCGTGTACGAATAATCCTAATGGATCTGAACTGAAATCTGCACCTCCGCCAGCACCTATTTTCATAGCGCTAGGGAAATTTGTTAATACTGCTGATAAGTTACTATTAGATTCATTGATACTTGTTAAATTATCTTTAACCGTAGGCATTCCATTCACAAGAGTTCCTTTGTCTACTGTTACTCTTAAAGTATCCATTTCTATATAATTATTATCAACCCCGCTAAATGAACCTAAGACAAACTTCATACCTAATGGCAATCCCATTGTAGATTGAAAATTCAAATCAACATTAATACCACTTAGTGATAATGAACCTGATTTAATATTTTGGTAAGTACTAGTAGGTACTACTTTAGTAACAGAAGTTGTTACCGGTATATTAGATAATATTTGTCCTAAAATGGATGAACCACCTAACCAATATTTAGTATCATATGAAGTGATTACTATTGATACTGTAGCAGGGCCACCAGTAGCACCTTGTATTGGACTCGCAGAAGTCAACTGTAAATAAACCGTACTTGTAGTATCGTTATTTTTACCTCTTAAATCCCAAACAGCATCTGTTAACTCATATTCTGGAGTTTCGAAATCAGCACCACCAGTTGTAACAGGAACATTTATTATCCCTGTTGAGAATGAACCAGTACTAGATACTAATCCTGGTATCTTAACATCTAATCCAGCTAATGCAAAAGGCTTTGTATTTTTAAACACAATTTTGAATTTCAAATTGTCGAATGCTGCAGTACGTAATTTACTTAAACTTACTTGTGCTAAAAAATTATATTTGAAGTCAGCTACTAATTGTTCATTACCTCCACCAATACCAACAAAACTTAATGGCTGAGGAACATCTACTGTCTGAAAAATCTCTAGTGCCTGAGCTAAATCACTTGAACCTAATACAGGTACAGTATCTTGAAACCCTACTTTCAAGTAACCTGTCGGATCTGTTTTAATAAAACTCGTGTCCGTTAATAAATTTTGTAATGATAAATCACCATAAACTAATGGAAAATAATAGTCAGGTGAAAGTGAAGGTTTAGCGAAATCATCAGCGCAAGAAGCAAACCACATCATGGTAGAGCCTAATGCTACGAAGCAAACCTGTCTCAGGAATTTAATTACATGCATAAGAAATAGTATTTAGTTAGTTAGTTGTATAAATATAGAATTTATATACAAAAATACAATTCCGTTTGATATCTAATGTTAATTTTTTATTTCGGCAGTATATGTTATGACCTTCCCATCTTTGGTGATGACAGTTATTAAATGTTTGTTTTTATCATTTAAAATCGCTGGTTTCATGACTGAACTGATCGGGAATCCCTTGAGTATCTCTGCGTTTCTATCAAAAATATACAATAATGACTCATCTGATGAATGTACAGCTAGTAATTTTTTTTGAGCCAACTGAATAATAAAGGGAGCCTCAGATATTTTTGAATTAAATTGAAAATTATAACCCAATGTTGTATCATCTGAATACATAAAGAGCTGATTATTATCTATAAACACATATTCATTAGAGGTATCTGCAGTAACATCGGCATATAAAAAATGATGCTCTGAACTCCATGTTCCAACAGATTTATATAATTTCCTGCCATCCAATAAAATACTTTTGATCTTACCATTCTGATCTGTACTTACAAATCTGTTCATGGCAAAATTTTTATCCTCTTTGAAGTAAAAAGGATTGTTGTATGATACATGACTTGAGTCTTTATATAAATTAAGCACATTACCCTTTCTATCTAATAAATAAAATTCTCTTAATCCTCTTATGAATAAGATGTCTTTACCCTGAACTCTTTTATGAACTATTGGTTCATATGACTCAATGATTCTCTTAGGGTTCCATCCCTCTAATGGCCTACCGCTTATATCATACCCATAAATTGAAGCATTCTGTGTTGCCACAAAAATTCTGTAGTTCTCATTATTATCGTAGTCAAAAAGACTTAGACTAATATTAGTTGAATAAGGTAACTTCTTGGGGTAGTTTGGCATAAATGTACCATCCTCTTTCATCAAATAAATATAATTTGATGAATTAAATAGAATCTGATATTCACCATTATTATAATAATCAACCTTGTAATAGGAACTTATTACTTTTTCATTCAATCCTATTTTCCATTCTACATTCGAGTTCTCAGCTATCTTGTATAATTTCAGTTCATCATCTTGAACAAATAAAAAATTCTTTTGATCGGCACCCAAGCTTAGCCAATTAGCTTGATTGCTAGTAGTTGTAGATAAGCTCACACTCCACACCTCTTTTAAGTTTTCATTTTGCTCTTGTGAATTTATTGGGATATAAATATTATTTATTAGAGCTTCTTCTATGTTACTTATACTATAGGTGAAGCCGTTATACTTTTTGATAGAAAATTCATTTTGTAATTCTTGCTTAGCTCTATTGTTTAGTAGTTGAGCAATAGTTTCTTCTGTGCCTGCTATTGAATTATAATAATAAAAATTAAAACTCTCGTTCAAGGACTCAAGTATTGTTTGATAAGAATTCTTCTTTAGTAGAAAATCCATATTAACATAATCATCTATGTACTTCTTTAAATCTTCTACCTCTGATGCCAATATCATTACATCGTCAATATTGATGCAATAATTATATTTTTTATTAATTGATAAATCACCAAGTAATAAGTACATGATATTTTTAACAGGGAAAGATTGAATTACTATCTCTTTGTATGTTGTAATTTCTTTGAAATATTGTGGTAATGATAAATTATTTTTTAACTCTTTGTTTTTAACTATAAACATTGCAATGTCGCGAGTCTTACTGTTGAAATTAGAATTATTAAATTGTGAAACAATATACTCATCACCAATTTGTTGGCTGGCCCATTGATTAAATGAAATACCGTATTTTTTCTTAAAAATCGTTAGCTCAGCATCATGCAAAAAACTATTATTTTGAATATAATAATTACTTAACTTTTGTCTGAATAAATCTGGATCACTCAATACTATGTTTTTGTACATAAATGTATTGGCTGATAAAAACTGGTTTAAATAGCTCACATTTTCTGTTTGCCCCTTAAAAATTTCGAAGTAATCTTTTTCATTTGTAACTATCTCTCCATTCAACACCCATGCATCTTTTTTATAATTCAATTCAAAAACAGAATAATGTCCGAGATTCTTAAGCAAGCTAAACTTTCTTAATTCACGTTCTAAAATTTTTATACTTAGAAGATCAACAGAGCTCGAATAATTCAAGAATACTCTAGCTAACTTCGCTTCGTGCTGCTGAGTATCTAAATGTTTTTTCAATAAATCATCAAAATATATCCCCGTTGATTTTCTATTGGCACGTATCGCATTCTCTATCAAATTTGATTCAAAACTTAAAATAAAGAAGGGGGCATCATAAGTATAATATATTGTCTTATTTACATTTTGATCGAAACTAAAAATCTCCAAGGCATCAAACATTCTAGAACTTGCTCTTTGAATGGGTTTCTCCTCATCGCTAAAAATACTTTCTAAATCAAGTACTGCATCTTTTAAATTAACTATGTAAATACCACCTAATGATGTAGCATTTACTTTCTGAATACCTGCAAAAATGTCTTTAGAGTTAAATAACTTAATTAACTTATCGTTTGATTTTACAATTGAATCTAATGTGGTGTACTCTCTTATAAGTTCTTCTGGGAAAGTATATGAATAAACATCTGCCTCCGAAATCAAGTCCGACAAATTCTCATCATACTGAAATTCAAATACTAATGCATTATTTTTATCAATGTATTTAAATGCTTCAGTAGATGATTTTATTATTAATGACTTACCAAAATAAAAATAGATTAAAACAAATATTAGGGTAATTAATATCGATGCAAGCCAAATAGCTTTTCTCATAAATCTATTGATTAATATGTAAAAATAGCAAAATAGTAGAGATTTTAGCTATCTTTAATTTTCAAAAAAGAGATGAAAAAATTATTGATAATTGCTAGCATTTTAGGTGCTACTGGTGTAATTCTTGGAGCTTTTGGTGCTCATGCTTTAAAATCAATTATATCTGAAGCTCAATTACTATCGTACCAAACTGGCATACTTTATCATTTATTGCACTCTATTGTTTTATTAATAATTGCCATATTATATCAACTTACAAAGAATAAATCTTTTTTAACAGCAGGTTACTTAATGTTTGCAGGTATCTTACTTTTCTCATTTTCTATTTACCTACTTGCTTTAAAAGATTTCTTAGCATTACCTATGCTTAAATTTTTAGGTCCGGTTACCCCTATCGGAGGCACCTTAATCATTATCTCTTGGGTATTAATTTTCATCAATGCATTTCGTTTAAAAAATGATTGAACTTTCAACCAGTAAATACGATACATTCATTGATGTACTTTTACCTTTAGCTGTTAATCAAGCTTATACTTATAGAGTACCATCAAACCTATCGAATTCTATTCATGTAGGTTCAAGAGTAGTTGTACCTTTTCATGGTAATAGATTATATACCGCAATTGTAAGTTCAGTACATAATAAAGCACCTATTCATTACGAAGCAAAATATATTATTAATATTCTCGATGAAACACCAGTTGTTCTTGAGAGTCAAATAAATTTTTGGAGATGGATTGCCGATTATTACCTATGCAATATAGGCGATGTTATGAACGCTGCTTTGCCCAGCGCCATGAAATTAAGTTCTGAATCGAATTTGGTTATTAACCCTTCGGCCGATTACGATAAAAATGAACTATCTGATCAAGAATACTTAATCATTGAAGCCATAGAAGTTCAAGGTGGCATTAGTATCAATGATGTTCAAAAAATACTAGATATAAAAACAGTAATGCCCATTATTAAAAATCTAATTAATAAGGGTTGTATATATCTGTTAGAAGAAATTCAAGAAAAATACACAGCAAAAACTCGCAGTATTATAGAATTAAATAGTTTTTATATAGATGTTGAGAATTTAAAAACATTATTTGCTGAATTAGAAAGTAAACCTAAACAAGTTGATGCTTTACAGGCTTATTTAAGACTCAGTAAAACAGAGAAAAATATTACTTCTAAAATGTTAATTGAAGAGGCCGCTATCAGCAGTTCAGTGATTAACACATTGATAAAAAAAGAAGTATTTATAAAGTCAGAAGTTAATGTTAGTCGACTAACAGATACTGTCAATGACGAAGAACTTGAGTCTAGTTTTCAATTAAATGCAGAACAATTAGAAGTATTAAATAATATTTTACTCGATGAGTCTAACACTCCAGCATTAATACACGGGGTTACCTCTTCTGGTAAAACGATGGTGTTTATTGAGCTAATAAAGGAGCAATTAAAGTTAAACGGACAGGTGTTGATTTTAATACCTGAAATCGGATTGACTACACAGCTTATTGAAAGATATAAATTACATTTCAATGAAAATATAGCAGTATATCATTCAAAATATTCAGAAAAACAAAGAGTAGAAATTTGGCAAAACGTTTTAAGTGGTAAATCTAGAATTATCTTAGGTACACGTTCATCAATTTTTCTACCATTTCAATCTCTGAACTTAATAATTGTTGACGAAGAGCATGATGCTTCATACAAACAAAATGAGCCTAACCCTCGATATAATGCTAGAGATTGTGCCATTTATTTAGCGAACAATTTTAATGCTAAAATAATTTTAGGCTCTGCTACTCCTTCAATGGAATCGTATTATAATGCATTGAATGGTAAATATATTTTACATTCTTTAAAGAATAGATTTGGTACCGCTAATCTCCCAAAAATTCAATTAGTAACAGCACAAAATGAATTTCCGAAAGAGAATTTAAGTGCTATCATCGGTAAAACTTTACAAGAAGAAATTAAACTTCGACTTGAGCGTAAAGAACAAGTTATATTATTCCAAAATAGAAGAGGCTATGCTCCTTATTTGCAATGTACCACCTGTGGGCATACACCTTATTGTGTGAATTGTGACGTCGGACTTACCTATCATAAATGGTCAGATGAATTACGCTGTCATTATTGTGGTTTTCATAGTAAGGTGATGAAGGTTTGTGTGGCATGTGGGGCAGGTCATATGGAGTTAAAAGGCCATGGTACTGAAAAAATTGAAGATGAATTAAAAGAGTTGTTCCCTGAGGCAAGAGTGGCGCGTATGGATTTAGATACAACTCGTAAGAAAAATGCTTATCAAGATTTATTAAACAGTATTGAGAATGCCGAGATTGATATTCTTGTGGGAACGCAGATGGTTACGAAAGGATTAGATTTTAATCTCGTAACACTCGTAGGTATTTTACAAGCTGATAGTTTATTGAATCATCAAGATTTTAGAGCTCATGAAAGAGCTTTTCAACTTATAGAGCAAGTAAGCGGTAGAGCCGGACGTAGAGATATACAAGGTCAAGTGGTAATTCAAACTTATAAACCAGATCATCCGATTTTACAATTGGCAAGCAGACATGATTATGATTTATTTTTAAGGCATCAACTAAACGAAAGAAAGCAATTTAAATATCCGCCTTATTGCAGAGTGATTGAGATTTCAGTAAAGCATAAAGAAATGAAAACTACACAATTGGCAGCAATAGAATTGTGTAAAGAGATTAAGAAATTTGTGGATGGTGCTTCGGTACTCGGACCAGAGTTTCCGGTGATTGGTAAGGTTAGAAATAATTATATAAATAGAATTATTTTGAAACTAGATAGAAAAGGGAAACAGCTTCTGCATCAAAAGAATTTATTAAGAAATGCAGTAATTGAGTTGAAATCAAAGAAGAACTTTAAGAGTGTCAATATTGTGATTGACGTAGACCCTATGTAATATTTATTTACCCCTACCTTGTATTACAGTTACAATTGTAAAGAACATAATCTTTAAGTCTACAGCTAGACTCATATTTTCGATATAGATAATATCGTACTTCAAACGTTCAAGCATTTGCTCTACATTTTCGGCATAACCATATTTCACCTGGCCCCAAGAGGTAATACCCGGACGAACTTTGTGCAAGTGTTTATAGTGGGGTGCATATTGAATTATTTGATCAATAAAAAACTGTCGCTCGGGTCGAGGTCCGACGAGTGACATATCACCCACTAATACATTATAAAACTGAGGTATTTCATCGAGCCTTGTTTTACGCATGAATTTACCAAATGGTGTAATACGGGTATCGTTATCTTTAGATAACTGCGGACCAGCATTTTCTGCACCAAGATACATTGATCTAAATTTTATAATCTTAAATGGTTTACCATGTAAACCAATTCTGGTTTGTCTGAAAAACACTGGACCTTTAGAGCTGAACTTAACAAGTAAAGCAGTGATTAAAAACACTGGTGAAAGTAAAATTAGGGTAATGAAAGAAACAGCTATATCAGTAATTCGTTTAACATTCATTTGCCATGGAGGCATTAAATCTGTTTTGATCTGAATTAAAGGAATACCGAATAAGTGATTCATTTTAACAGATCCGGTGATGATATCATACATATCTGGTATGATTTTTACATCAGCTCTGCAATTCTCTAAATCAGCAATAATCTTTTTTAAATTTTCATGTTCTGAAGATTCAATAGCGATGATAACTTCATCGATGTTATAATCTTCGACAATTCTAGCTATATCCTCGTATTTACCAATTTGTGGTAATCTCTTTGCTAATTCACTTTCGTGATTTATATCACCGTTGATGAAGCCGACAAACTTAAATCCGACTGATTCTTTTTCAGACTCAATCTCATTATATAATTTATATGCTTTCTCATTACTACCTACGATTAAAGTATTAAAACCAATAATTCGTTTTTTGATTTTAAATTTAGTGTTAGTAGTTAATATGAATCGAGGAATGGCAGTGCCAAAGAAATGTAAAGTAACTAGCGTAAAAAATGTTAAGTAATAACTAGTGTAATTTGCAATTTCATCATCTAAGATTAATGCGAAAAACAAAATCAATACACCAATAAATGTTTGAGTGGCTGTTTGTCCGATCTCTTTTAACCTCGATTTCTTATATACATTTCTATAACTACCCATCAATAGGTAGATATTCAACCAATAGATAGGTATGATTAAAAGTCCTAAGTAAAAATTCTCATCAAACTCAACTGGAATTTCATATCCGAATTTTTGAGGCTCTACATATATTTTACGATAAGCAAAAAAACAAACCCATATTAGTAGAGAACTTAAGTAATCTACTACTATATATTTTATGGTTTGAATCAGTTTATTCACTATTGGTAAATTATTTTAAGGTTATCAATTAATAATTGTGATTTTACAAGATTGGTATTATGTTTAGCATTGAACCAAAGTTTGAATTTACTCCCAGAATAACTTACAATTTCATTCGACAAATTCAAATAAACTTTCTTCCACTCACCTTCTGTTTCGAGTAAAGTGATAAATGGTATTACGATTACTTGTCCGGTTAATGCATTTTCAGCATATAAACCCATAGTAAAGTTAACATCCGACCTGAAATTTAACTCAACATAAACAGGACGTAAGAATAAAGGAAGAGAATAACTTTTGGCTGTTTCGAATTCAACATAGTCTTTTGTTGCGTCTAGTTCGAACAATAATGAAAAGTTACCATCGAATACAAGGTTATTATCGCTTGTACGGATAATGGTGTCAACTTTAGAGCTCGGACCTATTTTTAGAATGGTACCCGCGCCCTCAAATCCTTCAGGAAATTGTCCGGCACCTTCTGGCGGATAGTTAGGTCCGTCTTTATAATAAGAGACCTTAGGAACAATCGTATCAATTCTACCTTCAACGGTATTTATGTTTATTTGATAGTCAGTAAAAAACGGATAAATTCTTCTATCAGAATTCATACCATTCGTTAATATACCAGGTGAGATGTTGATTCTATGATTGCCAGCAGGTTTATCGATAGGCAAAGTAGTTGGTAATTCATAAGTACCTTGATATTCACCATCTACAAAAACCCAAGCATCAGTAATTTTTTGCACACCTGGTTTAGTGATAGTTGGAGGGGTAGTACTTGAATCGATGAAACTAATTGAATCTATTCTTAAATAGAATGGTATTTGTTCAGCAGGATTTATAATTTCGCAAGATTGAATTAGGAAACTAATTACCAAAGCATAAAAACTATATTTAATGTAGTGTAAATTTTTACTCATGAATATTACTTTGGTGCAAAATAACTAATTCGGGTGAAATGATACCTAATAACGCAAAAAATAAAGATTATTGTATAAGCGCATGAACGAAAAATCTGCACAATTTGTTGATTCATATAAACATAAAGGTGAGCGAAAAATTCTTATTGATCATTTACGCAAAAGAGGTATAATTGATGAAAAAGTATTAGAGGTGATGTTGAAGATACCTAGGCATTTTTATTTTCATAAAGATTTCTGGGAGCATGCGTATGAAGATAAGGCATTTCAGATTGGCGCCGGACAAACGATCTCACATCCACATACAGTAGCGTATCAAACACAGTTGTTAGAGATAAAACATGGTGATAAGGTATTAGAGATAGGCACGGGTTCGGGCTATCAGACAAGTATTTTATTAGCATTGGGTGCACAAGTATACACTATAGAGCGACAAATAGAATTATTTGATAAGACAAAAAAATTATTGGCAGAGTTAAACTTAAAGCCTCGTTTTTTTTATGGTGATGGATCGAAGGGCTTACCTGCATTTGCCCCTTTTGATAAAATCATATGTACTGCAGGCTCTCCAAGCATACCACAAACATTATTAGCACAAATGAAAATTGGTGCTAAAATGGTAATACCAGTAGGCAACGAGAATGCGCAGAAAATGAATTTAGTGCAACGTATTTCTGAGACAGAATTTCATACAGAAGCATTAGATTCTTTCAGATTTGTACCCTTAATTGGGGAGCAAGCTTGGTAAATTAGTGTTAGTAACTTATTAACAGATGTGGATAAGTTCAAGCCTCTTCGAAATTGAATAGTATTGTTTGAATACAATTTATCGGTAGATTTGATATAAGATCATTTAAAAAAATCTTAAAACTAAAAACAAACAGTATGAAAAAATTATTATTAGTCGTTGCATTCGCGGCAGTAGGTACTTTCGCTTTTGCACAAAAACCAGTTGCAGGTGACAGAACAGCAGAAGTAGGATTAAACCTTCAAACAGGTACAGCTCCTATTAGCTACAATGTTCCTGAATTACGTTTCCGTATGTTCAAGTCTGAAGATATGGCTTATAGATTAAGAGCAAACATTGGTAGCATGTCAAGAACTTACAGCCAAGACATTGGTGGCGTAGCTTGGGAAGCAAAAGACAACAGTGGTATTAATATTGCATTAGCTGCTGGTGTTGAAAAGCATTTTGCTGGCACAAAAAGATTATCTCCTTACGTAGGTGCTGAAGTTGGTATCAATTTCGGTACTGGTAGAACTGTAGAAGCTACTAATGACGATGCTCCAGTATTTGCTGGCTTCGGTTCAGGTATCACTTCAGGTAACGTTGCGGCAGGTAACAAATACGAACAAAAATTCGGAAGCACATTCGGATTAGGAATTGGCGCTGTTATGGGTGCTGACTACTACGTAGCTGATGGTGTATATGTAGGAGTTGAATTTGGTTTAGGTTTAATAAACATTACTTCAACAGGTGAAGGTGAAATTACTACTCAAGCAGGTTCTGCTAAAGGTGGTAAAGCAAGCAGCTTCGATTTATTCGGTGTTACTGGTAGTGGTGTACGTTTAGGTTACAAATTCTAGTATCTAAATACAATTACAAAAAAGGCCTCGACATCGAGGCCTTTTTTATTTTAAGTCTTTTTATTCTCTATATTTGCAGCCCTATGTCGGAGCAGATTATCATTAAAAACAAAAAAGCATTCTTTGAATATCATATACTAGAGAAGTATGTGGCAGGACTGCAATTGTTAGGCACCGAGATAAAATCAATAAGAGCTGGTAAAGCGAATTTAAGTGATGGTTACTGTAGCTTTATAGGCGATGAGCTTTATGCATTCAATATTCACATCTCTGAATACTCGATGGGTTCGTTTTATAATCATGTTCCGAAACGTAATCGAAAGTTATTACTCAACAAGAAAGAGCTCAAGAAAATAAAAATCAAGTCGCAAGACAAAGGATTAACTATTATTCCTCTTCAAATATTTTTTAACGAACGCGGATTCGCAAA